>Ga0209536_100015735_pt1 | contig 10786 bp, 8 predicted proteins | sample DeeMarSeWOR28_12_FD_187461 | JGI IMG/M metagenome (GOLD analysis project Ga0209536, IMG submission 187461) | Marine sediment microbial communities from White Oak River estuary, North Carolina - WOR-2-8_12 (SPAdes) (version 2) | ecosystem: Environmental > Aquatic > Marine > Intertidal zone >...
CCATCAGGCCGGGTTCCATTTCCAGGATTTTGTCCATGTGTTGCTTGTCGACCGGTAAAAAGCGCACACCCGGCTGAAAGTTGAGGCCGATAATGGTGGATTGGGGACAGGAGGTCACGGCCATGTAGGCGTCGCTGTGGCCGTCTTGCATCAGGGCGGCCGAGTCGGTGTAACCCACGTAGCTGATCGATCCGCCGTTTTTCTTGATGCTGTCAAAGGTGATGTCGTGGGCTTTCAGGACCAGTTCGGCGATGACGGTCCCCGAAAAACCGACCTTGCCCGGGACGATGCGCTTGTCCTTGAGGTCGGCCACGGAATAGATTTTGCTGGATTTGGGCACCGCCATCTGAAACACGCCGGGATACAGCGACATCAGGTGCCGCAGGTTGGCATTTTTTTTGTCGAACTTGCCCCGGCCGTTGTAGGCATTGAAAGCCGTGTGGGTGTAGGTCCAGCCCAGATCGGCCCGGCCGCCGTTGACCGCCTTGCAGTTGCCCACGCCGCCGCCGGGACCGTTGGATGAGGAGATGCCCGTGCTCTTTTCAACGATGCTCATCATGGCCGAGCCCAGGGGGTACCAGGATCCGCCTTCGGGGCCTGAAAACATGCGCAAAAATTTTTGCTCCGCCTGGGATGCAGAAGTGATCAGAAACACCGACACGATAACCATTGCCAATAAAATAATACCTTTTCGTCTCATTTTTCCTCCTTCCAACAGGAACGGGTTGTCAAGATCCCGATTCAGCGCAAACCGCTCAATCAGGGGTTAATCCAGATCTCGTGATTTACTTTTAAAATGAGTCTACTTTTTTGGATACGATCGATATCTATGGGCGTCAAATTGAGGGATTGAGGAATTGAAAGATGTCGTGGATAAAATCCATAAATTAAAAGCGATAGTATTCCATCAATTCCTAAATCCCTGAATCCCCCAATTCCTGAACCCCTTGCATTTTATCGGCGTCCGAAGTAACCTAATAGCCGATTCAATATGGAATTGTCAACCATAGTTAGGCCGCGATAATTAGCAGCCGATCCGGTTTGTTCTATCACTGAAAAACTGGTTCTCTGGGCCAGATCGGAAAAAACTGGCTGGGCCGTGATGCAGCCCTGCGGAATGGGATCTGGTTTTTTAGGGATTGTAGGGACAAGAATCTAAAATCTGATTATCATCCGTTTTTGAATCCCAATATTCCATTATTTGATCTGCCGCAGCACTTTAAAAAATATCGATTTTCTGATTCTAATAACCAATAACAGATAACAAATAACACGGGCCTTGAGCGTCTTTCGATCAAATGAGGTTCGACCTTCGACCTTTGGTGGCTAGAAAGGTATACTGTTTAACCTGGGAGGATAAATGTCAGCTGAAGTTGATATTGCAATTGTCGGTGCGGGGGTGGTCGGTTGCGCGGTTGCCAGAGAGCTGGCCCGGGCCGGGCGCGAAGTTTTTGTCATCGAGAAAAATAGCGGCGTCACCCGCGGCGAAAATCAGTCCTCGCGCAACTCCGGGGTGATTCACGCCGGTCTCTACTACGACCGGTCCACGCGCCCCCTCAAGGCCGATCTGTGTGCAAAAGGCAACACCTTGCTTTACGACTTCTGCCGGCAGCACGGCGTCCCTCACCGCCAAATCGGGAAACTGGTGGTGGCCGCCAATGATCAGGAAAAGACCATTCTGGAAACGTACCGTGTGCGGGCCAAGGCAAACGGCGTGCCCGTGCAGCTGGTGGACGGCGACCGGGCCGCTGAACACGAGCCCTGCGTGCGAGCTGTGGCCGCGTTGCTTTTGCCGACTTCGGGCATCATCGATCCGACGGTGCTGGTTTACAAGCTGCATCACCTGGCTGCTGAAAACGGCGCTCAGTTTTTAACCTCCACCCGGCTGACCGGCGTCAAACCGCACCCGCAAGGCCTGGAGGTGAATATCGAATACCGCGACGGCGCCCGTGATAAATTCTTGACCCAACTGCTGGTTAATGCGGCCGGTCTGTACGCCGATGAGGTGGCCCGCATGGTTCAGCCCGCATCAGCCTATCAGATCGATCCGGTGCGCTGCGAGGCCATGAAATTTTATCGCACCAAAAGAAATGAGCTGCTGCTGAAGGGGATGAACGTCTATCCCACCCCCCGTCAGTTCACCACCCCGCAGGGCACCTACTTTACCGTCGGGGTGCATTTGACGCCCACATTGACCACCGACAATAAGGACCGGTGTGCCATCGGCCCGGATGTTACGGTGGGCCCGCTGGGCCGTCCGGCGGATCACAAGGAAGCGTACGGCGGCGCCTATCAGCCGGCGGAAGCCTTCTACAATCAGGTCTGCTCTTTTTTTCCCGGTTTGCGGGAAGATGACCTGATGCCCCACCAGGTCGGCATTCTGGCCCGCCTGGCAGGGGTTCAGGACTGGGTTATCGAATTTAGCGACGGTGAAAAGCGCTGCCTGAATTTGCTGGGTATCGACAGCCCCGGATTAACCGGTAGTCTGGCCATTGCGCGGTACGTAAAAAAAATGCTTGATCGGCGCCCTGATTGATCGTGGACCCCATGGCATCGGTTTTGATTGATGCCCTGCTCACTATGCCTTGCGGCTTTAAGTGAAACCGCTTTGGCCGGGGTAACGCTGATTGGCCTGAAGGGCAGATTCTGTCGTTCAAGATTCAAATCCGGGTTTTTTTTAAAAAAATCAATAAATAACTTGCTATTGATCCAAAAGCGCCTTATCTTCTCTGTAATCAATTAAGTCCCGATTGATCCAATCGAGACGGTTTCTTTCTGAAGGCACTTTCCATTTGTCAGAGTGGCATCCTCCAGTTTGCGACGTTGAAAAAAGTAAGAAAGGAGAATGTTACTATGACTAAAGGAACTGTGAAGTGGTTTAATGACCGCAAAGGTTTCGGTTTCATTGAGCAGGAAGACGGGGCGGATGTGTTCGTACATCATTCAGCGATTAACGCAACCGGCTTTAAATCCCTCAGTGAAGGCGATCAGGTTTCGTTTGACATCGAGCAAGGCCAAAAAGGGCCTGCCGCGGCAAATGTCACCCTGATGTAATTTTCGATTCCGAGTAAAAAGGGCACCCTTCTGATGAAGAGGGGTGCCCTTTCGTTTCTTTTGAAGCAATGCCAGCCCCACGCACATCAGCAGATTCTTAAAAATTTAAGATATCCTTTCGGAATTCCTTATGAATCAGGCACATGCGTATGTGAATTATTTTTACCAAAGATTCGAGGGCCGAGTGGCGATCGGTGTCGGCTATGGCCAGGATCTGTCTGAGATATACCCTTTTGTTTTTGAAAATACCGATGGCAACGCAATCGGCATTGTTGCTTTAGGCGTTTATTCGAATGAAAATATCCCCTATGCTCACATTTACCATATCGGCTCTTTCAGGAGCAACCGGGGAGACGGCAGCCGAATACTTCGGGAACTTTGTTTTCAGGCCGATAAATACCAGATTATTTTGAGTCTGAGTCCGATTTTTATGCCCACTGGCAATAACGAACCGATGAGCGATGAGCTGTTGAAGTCGTGGTATGGTCGCTTCGGTTTCAAAGGCAGTCTGCCATTCAGCAGAGCGCCCATCAAGTTATAAAAAATTTTTCCGCGGCACCTCGCTTTGGCCCAACCCTGGAAAAATTCATTTTCGTAGGGTGGGCTGTGCCCACCAAATATCGCTGATTTCATCTCTCAAAGGCGGGCAAAGCCAACCCTACGCCGCCAACACAGAATTCAACCACCAGCGAGTTCCATCGATGGCATTCCAATGTCGATTAATCTTTCCAACCGCGTATTCCAGGCGGCTACAATAAATTGCTGGAATACCCCCCATCCACCGGCAGCGCAACTCCGGTGACAAAATCAGAAGCCCGGCTTGCCAGAAAAATAGCGGCACCCTGAAGCTCGTGCGGCTCACCCCACCTGCCGGTGGGCGTTCGGGCGACGACGGTTTCATTCAGCCCCGGGATATCCTTGCGGGCCTGCCGGGTTAATTCAGTATCAATCCAGCCGGGCAGAATGGCGTTGACCTGGATGTTTTCTGCAGCCCAGGCGCACGCCAGGCTGCGGGTCAGCTGGACGATGCCGCCTTTGCTGGCGCCGTAAGGTGCCAATTTAGCTCCGCCAAAAATGGAGGTCATGGAGCCGATATTGATGATTTTACCGCCGCCGCCGGCTTTCATTGCCGGGTAGACCGATTTGGAACATAAAAAAGCGCTGCGCAGATTTCCGGCCAGCACCTGATCCCAGTCGGAAGCGTCGTAATCCTGCGGCAGTTTGCGAATGTTGATGCCGGCATTGTTGACCAGGATATCGATGCGGCCCAACTCCCGCTGGACGCTTTGCGCCATCTGTTGGACCGCTTTTTCATCGGTCACGTCGCAGGTCAACCCCAAACAACGCACCCCAAAGGCTTCCTCGATCTGATTGGCCGCTGCTTCTGTTTTGCGGGAATTGCGGGCCACAATGGCCACATCGGCCCCTAGGGATGCAAAACCCTGTGCGATTCCATTGCCGATCCCGCCGTTGCCGCCGGTAACAATAGCGATTTTTTGTTTCAGGTCGAATAATTCGTTCATGATCAACTCCATTTATTTTAGCTGCGCCAACTCCTGATCAATTTGCTGCTGAAATCCGTTCAGGCTTTTGTCTCTGAGGAGCTTGCCGTTGATAAATACCGTCGGGGTTCCGCGCACGCCGGCCGAATTGCCGTTGCTCAGATCGGCATCGATTTGGGCCTTGATGGCCGGGTCCGACATATCGCGCTGGAACTGATCGGCATCCAGGTTTAAACCGGTCCTTATTTCAGCGACCTTTTGATCGTTGAGGTTGTTGTAATCTTTGAACAGCAAATCATGAAATTCCCAGAACTTACCCTGCCTGTCAGCGGCCAAGGATGCCTGGGCCGCTTTAAAGGCGTATTTATGGCTCCGTAAAGGAAACTGTTTGAAAACCACATTTACCTGCTGTGGATATCGCTCGAGCACCTGCTCGAGTACCGGGACTAGCCGGGCACAGTACGGTCATTGAAAATCACTGAATACCGCGACGGTTACCGGTGCATCTGCCGGACCTTTGACCGGCGCCCCCCGGGTTGTGATGTCCTCCGTAAAATCGACCGTAATGATTCGAACCGATTTGCTCTCGCGGCTCAGCAGAAAAAGCATGTCCTCACGCGGACCGGATTTGATTTGATCGACATCCGACCCCACGTTGATACTGTCTTTGAGCCCGCCGCTGGTGGCATAAATCAATATTTGACCGTCGCTGGTGAGAATGTAAACCCACTTGTTATTGGATGATACCAGCATGTCGATCGGGGCTTGCTCCAGCTGTAGTTTCTGACGAACCTGCCACTCGGTTTTGGCGAGGGCCGGCATCGTCAAGCCCAAGCACGTTACCATGATTACCAATAATTTACTGACCCGTCTTCGCATTTGTTGCTGTCTCCTTTTCTGGTTTTGGGTATTCCTGATAATAAGGGCGACAGGTTTATATTAATCATTTCGGAAATAAACACAACCAATAAGGCTTATTGCGTGCGAAATTAAAGTGATAGAACACCGATCGCGGCTAAAGTAATTCCCCGATTATACCGATAAGTTCCAAATAGAACTGTGTCCAATTCAGAATGCTGGTACATTGCTTCGAAAACCTTTTTTTGAAGGCTATCCAAATATGGTAATTAAAATATTGGTAGTAGAAGATGATGTTACGATTTCAAAATTGTTCGTTGAGTTCCTTACAAAATCCGGCTTTGAAACCATCACTGTTGTAAGTGCGGAAGCGGCTCAAGAAATATTAAGTATTGAAGAAATGAATATCGTCGTAACCGATATCGTATTGCCGGGGATGGATGGAATTCAATTTACCAAAAATGTACGAAAAAAATGCAACACCGATGTCATCGTCATGACCGGCTACAGCTCGGAATATTCATATGAAGATGCCATTAAAAGCGGTGCCAGTGATTTGATTTTTAAACCGGTAAAATTAAACGAATTAGTTTTAAGAATAAACAGGGTCCTGCGGGAACGATTCCTGCTGAATCAACGCGACAAAATGATAAAGGAGCTTCAGAGATTAACCATCGAAGACCCTCTGACCGGCTTATTTAATTCAAGGTATTTATTCGATCAACTTGACAAGGAAATGAATAGAGCCAAGCGTTACCTACATCCGCTTTCCCTGATGTTTATCGATATTGACAAGTTCAAGTCGATCAATGACACTTACGGTCACATTATGGGCGATAAAATTTTATTGCAGATAGCAAATAAGCTCAAAGACTGTCTCAGATCCAACGATACGGCCTATCGATTCGGCGGCGACGAATATACGATAATATTGCCGGAAACCACTTTACCCGAAGCTAAATTTGTCGCAGATAGAATAATAAATAAATTTGACCATGATTGCCTGACCATCAACGATAAAGAAATATCGAAAATTAGCCTGAGCATCGGTATCACTGAATATCAAATAAATGAAGGCATTGAGCAGTTGCTGCATCGCGCCGATGTCACTATGTACGAAGCCAAACAGTCCGAAGGCAATAGCATGGTCATAACACCTGAACTGGAAGCCCTATCAATCGCCAATTTGCCGCAAACTTCGCTAAGCGCCTAAAAACCATGGTATAACTATTGCAAAATAGTTAACAATTAGTTTATTATACCTCCTACCGGGAGAACCGATTACGGATTCATCCGGCAATTCTATCTGATTTGATCTGTTAAAATCTTCCCAATTTGACCCGTATTTTCAATAAGTTAACTTATTCCTTGCGGGGGATGAAACCATGAAATGCCCGGCGTGCCGGTTCGACAATTCCGAGGGTGCCAAATTCTGCAATGAATGCGGCCACAACCTGACCGGCATCTCGCGGGCAATGCCGCAACCGCCGTCTTTGGATCAAAAAATCGCCAAGATTCAACAACACCTGCCCCGGGCCCTTGCTGAAAAGATCATTACCCAAAGAGACCGAATCGAAGGTGAACGCAAACACGTTACCGTCATGTTTTGCGACATGGAAGGTTTTACACCCCTGGTCGAGAAGCTTGGGCCGGAAGCGGCTTACGAGATCATGGATCAGATCTACGAAATTCTGATTCGGCAAGTCAACGACTTCGAGGGAACGGTCAACGAATTGACCGGTGACGGGATCATGGCTCTTTTCGGCGCCCCCATCGCCCTGGAGGAGGCTCCCCAGCGGGCGCTCTGGTCGGCCCATTCCATCCACCGTGAAATAGCCAAATTTAACGAAACAAAAAAGGGGATCGACCCCATCCGGATGCGGATCGGGATTCATTCCGGCCCGGTCGTGGTGGGTACGCTGGGCAATGACCTGCGGATCGAATTCAAGGCAGTGGGCGACACGGTCAATTTGGCCTCCCGCATGGAAAGCATGGCGGAACCCGGTGCCACCTATGTGACCGAGGAGATATTCAGGCTGACCCGCAGGCTTTTCCGGTTCAAGGCCATCGGCAAAAAGGCGGTCAAGGGCAAAAAAACGGCGGTTAACGTCTATAAGCTTTTATCGGCCAGAGAGAACAAATATCGCCACCGGTTGGGCTCGGAGCGGATGATCTATTCCGAGATGGTGGGGCGCGCCGGCGAACTCGACCAACTGGTGCATCAGGTGATCAAGCTCAAAAAGGGCGCGGGCTCGATTGTCAACATAATCGGTGAAGCAGGTGTCGGTAAATCCAGGCTCGTGGCCGAATTGAAACAACATCGCGTCGTCAAGCAGGTCACTGTGTTTGAAGGAAGAGCGATCTCGATGGGCCGGAATTTAAGCTTTCATCCGATTATTGATATTTTGAAGCAATGGACGCGCATCAGTGGCAGCGATACTGAGGCGGCGGCCGAAAAAAAACTGGAGGCGGCCATCAGCAGCCTGTTTCCGGAAAAGTTCGGCGAGCTGCATCCGTTTATCGCGACGCTGATGGGGCTTAAGCTGTCTGAAAAATACAAGGACCGGATTAAAGGCATCGAGGGCGAAGCCCTGGAGAAACTGATTCTGAAAAATGTGAGGGAGCTGTTGATCCGGGCCAGTGAGTTAACCCCCCTGGTGATTGTAGTCGACGACCTGCACTGGGCCGACACCAGCTCCATTGAGCTTTTGAAATCTTTATATCGTCTGGCAGAGACCCGCAGGATTCTTTGGGTCAACCTGTTTCGACCCGGCGAAGGAGACACGGCCCACCGGATAGTCGATGCCATCCAAGAAAAACTTTCAGACCATTATATCGAGCTGGTGCTGGAACCCCTGAATGAAAGCCTGAGTGAAAGGCTGATCGCCAATATGCTCAACGTTCGCGGGCTTCACCACACCGTCATCGGGCAAATCGTGCAGCGGGCCAGCGGCAATCCCTATTTCATCGAGGAGGTCGTGCGCTCGTTTATCGATGAGGGTGCCGTGGTTCTGAAAAATGGGAAATTTGAAGTCACCGAAAAGATCGGTACCGTGGCCATACCGAATACCATCAACGATGTGCTGATGGCCAGAATTGACCGCCTTGAGGAACAGACCCGTTATCTGCTCAAGGTTGCATCGGTCATCGGCCGAAACTTTTTCTACCGGATTCTTTTAGAGGTGGCGGACTCCATTCAGGATTTACGCGCCAAATTATCCTATTTGAAGGAAATCCAGCTTATCCTGGAACGCAAGCGCATGGAGGAGCTTGAATACCTCTTTAAGCATGCGCTGGCCCAGGAAGCCGCCTATGAATCCATATTGCCCCAGAGGCGCAAAGAGCTGCACTTGAAGGTTGCACGCACCATTGAGAAGATCTTCGTTGAAAAGCTCCATGAATTTTACGGCATGCTCGCCTATCATTACAGCCGGGCCGGGAACCTTGACAAGACGGAGGAATTTCTGATCAGGGCCGGTCAAGAGGCGCTGCGATCATCAGCCTCAAATGAGGCCCTGCACTACTACCAGGAAGCGCTTGGCTTATATCGAAAACAGTATGCCGGTACGGCTGATCCTGAAAGAGTTGCGATGCTGGAAAAGAACATTGCGCTGGCGCTGTATAACAGAGGGCAGTATGACGAAGCCGTAGAATATTTTGATAACGCACTGGGCTACTATGGGGAAAAATTGCCAAAAAATGCGATTTCGGAAACAGCCAAGTTCTTAGCAGCATTTTTATACCTGCTTAAAACACTGTACCTCCCGTCTTCCAGGTTCAGAAAAGCGCCAACATCAGGGGATGCGGAAGTTGTGGACCTGTGCAATAAAAAATGCAAAGCGCTGGCAGTAATAGATCCCAAGCGATTCTTTCTCGAATTTCTGTACATGTATAAAGGCGTTATCAAATATGATCTAAATAAATTTGAATTGGGGCTTGAGATTTTTATGGGGGCCAGCGCCTTGTTTTCCTTTACCGGCCTTTCATTCAAATTGAGCCGGAAAATATTGGATTCTGCCAGGGACAGGGTTTCTGATGACCAGGCGAAAATATTATTCTGGTATGATTTGTTGGATACGATCCACAATTACCTGGCGGGCAACTGGAAAGCGATAAGCCGCTATGATGCCGATCTGGTAGATAGACGCCTGAGCAGCGGCGAATTATATGATGCAGCGCAACACCTGTACTGGCACGGTTTTATATATATTTATCAAGGATCTTTCGATACCGCCAATTCGATTGTAGATAAATTAACTGAAATATATGAAGTCTATGAGCACGATTTGTCAATATCTCTTAAATATGAATTAAATACAATGTTGCTGATGGAATCCCGTAAACTAACCGATGCTTTAGCTGAGGTTAAGAAGGGAATAGATTTTGCGGAGAAAGCGAGTTTGAGCTATTTTTTGCTTGAAATGTATTCCTGTCAAGCGTGGGTCCATATCCTGATGCGTGATATTGAAGCTGCGGAAAAATCTTTAGAACGGGCTAAAAAAATCAGGCAAGAAGTTGATACCCCGGTTCCATTTCAGTTATCCAATTTTTGTCGCAGCCAATTGGAGTATGATCTGTATCGATTAAGCCAGGCAATCAGAGACCGCAACAAGTCCGAGTCGGCCAAATACAGGCAGCAGGCCGGCAAATCAGGCAAGATGCTGTTAAAGGTTGCCCAAAAAGCGGCCCAGCATCGGACCGAATCATATAAACTTAGCGGCGTATATTGCTGGCTGAACAACAACCAGGCCAAAGCCCTGACCTGGTGGCGCAAAGCCATTGAAGAAGGAGAACGCCTTGGCGCACGCCTTGAGCTTTCAATGGTTTACCATGAAGTCGGAAAACGTCTGCTTGGCCCAGAGAGCAAGTATCAGATGCTTGACGGAATCAAGGCCGAAGGGTATCTGGAACGTGCAAACGTGATGTTCGCGGAGATGGGGCTGCGACAGGATGCGGCTAAAAATATTACCCGAAATCGATGATCAGGCTGATTTTGAATGGACGCTGAATTTACAGAGTTGCTGTCCTCCTTTACCGCGGTCGATTTTGGCGATGTCGTCCTTTCAGATGAGGAAAAAAAATTTTGCCGCGAATGGAATCATGAGAGTATTTTATTCTGCAAATCCCTGCCGCAATCCACTCAGACGGATGCCTTGCTGTTTTTCTTGAAATATGCCAAGACATCATTTGAAAAGCTAAATTTGTTCAGATTGTACTATGTGCCGGCCTGGTCAATTATTTACTGGCTGATTCAATCCGGCGCAGACGGCAGCCGAATAAACCCAGTCGAGATTAAAAAGGCAAAAGCTGCCCATTATATGGCCATGTTCCTGCATGCCCTTGATGATCATCTATGCGACAGTCAGGTGCCC
>Ga0209536_100015736_pt1 | contig 10786 bp, 9 predicted proteins | sample DeeMarSeWOR28_12_FD_187461 | JGI IMG/M metagenome (GOLD analysis project Ga0209536, IMG submission 187461) | Marine sediment microbial communities from White Oak River estuary, North Carolina - WOR-2-8_12 (SPAdes) (version 2) | ecosystem: Environmental > Aquatic > Marine > Intertidal zone >...
GTTGAAATTATTTTCAATAACAGAAAATTAAGAAAACTAGCAAAATCAACCCAAATCCCTTTTAGGGGATTTCTATTTCTTTTTAATTGAAACGCTCAACTCTGAGTGGGGTCAGGTTTATTGCCGGCGTCTCGTTCGTTATCAGCTGGGCGACGATTTTGCCGGTGATCGGAGCGAGTGAGATGCCCAGCATGCCGTGACCGGCGGCAATCGTAGCGTTATCGTAGCGAGGAAGACGACCGAGATAAGGCAACCCATCCGGCGTGCAGGATCGCAGCCCCCGCCAGATTTCGATCAATTCGAGTGAACTATAATCAAAATCGGGAAAGTAGGCCGTGACCGCTTTGAGAATAGCCTGCAGGCGCCGCCTGTTTATCGATTGGTCAAATCCCGCCAGTTCCAGTGTCCCGGCAATACGTAACATATCTTTCATCGGCGTGAGTACGACTCGCGCCTCTGCCATGGTGAACGGTATCAGAGGGCTTTGAGGTGGTCGCTTGAATGTCACGCTGTAGCCTTTTGCCGATTCAATAAACAATTTTATCTTCAAATCCCGAGCAATTTGAACGGACCAGGCGCCCCCGGCCAACACAACCTCATCCACGGCAATGTCACCTCGGGTGGTCATAATGGAAGTTACCCGGCGAGCTTTTGTTTTTAATCCTATGACTTCGGTCGACGTCAGTATTTGGATTCCTCTCTTACGAAGATATCCGGCTAGCTGATATACAAATTGATCCGGTATGAGGTGAGCATCACGAGGGAAAAAAATTCCTCCTACGGCAGATGTTTTCATTCCGGAGGTGAATTCCGTTAATGCGTTTGCATCTAATACTACAGTGTCTATGCCATTTTTTTGGAGCAGCAAAGAATCCTTGACTCCTTCCTCAAATCCCTTGTGCGTCTTAAAAATTTCCACTATCCCTTTTTTTTCATAACCGAACTCAATGCCGTCAATCTCAGCGATGTCGTCGAAAAGTAGCAAACTTTCAAAACTGAGATCACGCAGAACCGGTAACACGTTTTGAACGTGATGCTCATTGCAGGCACTTCGAAACTTCCATAGCCATGACAGAAAGTCGCGTTGTAGGCGGGGCTTGATATAAAAAGGGCTTTCCGGATTTAACATCCACTTGAGCCCCTTTGTTATAACGCCCGGAGCAGCTAGGGGTATGCTGTAGCTGGGCACAATAAGTCCGGCATTACCGTAAGAACTGCCGGAACAGATATCCCCTTTCTCGACAAGCGTGACATGTCTTCCTTTTTCGGCAAGATAATAGGCGCAGCATATGCCGATGGCACCGCCGCCGATGACGACAATGTCTGTTTTTTGCTCCATGAATCAATCTGCCTTAAGGTGATGTAATTACCTGAACAAACGTCGTTTGTTATTGCACTGTCAATATGGCTTTAGATAATGTTGCCTTAATAGCAAAATGATACATGCGCTGTAAACAGTTTCATTCTGTAACGTCCACCTTTGCAGAATTGACAAACGTAATCAAATTTGCAATCCTGGCACCCATTCTCGTTGGTGCCAATGTAAGGACATCTTCTTTTTTTTGCACAGAAAATGGCAAAAGGATAGGGTACGATGGCCACCAGTCGTTCAAATGGAAATTCACTATCAGTTGAAATACGCCACGATATACGACCTGGAGACATTGGCTACATCATATACTTGCATGGTAAATTGTATGCCGAAGAATATGGATTTGATCACACCTTTGAGCCCTATGTTGCGGGACCCATGGCGGAATTCGTAAAATCTCAAACGGTAAAGGACAGGCTCTGGATTGTTGAAAAAGATACGCATATAATGGGCTCCATAGCGATCGTAAAATCTTCAGAACAGGAAGCTCAGCTGCGATGGCTCATCTTGCATCCGGAGGTTCGTGGATACGGAATTGGGAGAATGTTGGTGGAAGAGGCGGTGAAATTTTCCAAAGAAAGCAAGTATGAATCCATTTTTCTCTGGACGTTGGACATCTTACCGTCAGCTCTCTGGCTCTACAAATCGGTGGGATTTCAATTTACGGAGAAGAAAAAGCACCGGATCTGGGGTCGCATGCTGACTGAAGAGAGGTATGATCTGAAGCTTAAATAGACGAAACATATCCCGTCTGTCAGAGACGGAATATCACGTATGCAGGAACCAATCCGTGGTACATATCATTCAGGCATCCAACCAGGAACACTACAAGCAAGCAGTTGTCCTATTTAAGCAATATGCTGAATCACTCGGATTTGATTTGGATTTTCAGGATTTTGACGATGAGCTAGTTAGTCTTGAACACATGTATTCACCTCCAACCGGCCGTCTCCTGCTGGCAGAGTACAACGATCAAATCGTCGGTTGTGTCGGTCTCCGCCGCTTCGACAAGGGTGTCTGTGAAATGAAACGCATGTATGTGCTTCCCGAATTTCGCGGTAAAAAAATCGGCCGCACACTGGCCGTAGCGATCATCGGAGAAGCCCGAAAATGCGAATACAAAAAAATGCTTCTGGATACGATTGCATTTATGAAAGAAGCCACTGCGCTGTATCAATCACTCGGATTTCAACCGATTGATGCCTATCGTTATAATCCTATCGATGGAGCAACCTATTACGAGCTGAATCTCTAGCCGCGAATATAAATCTCACTATTAATTCCGAAATTTTTTTCCGGTTATCTACAAAGCCCAAGTGATGTCTCCCGGAATAGGCGTTGATGGTGAATCGCTTGGCGGATGGGTGACTTGCTTGAGCTTTCAGGATAACCACCTCTTTTGTTAAGCATTTCCCCTAATCACCTCTTCAATACCCCATGCTTCTAAGATGGCGGCTAACTTCGATCAGAGACGCGGTCCATATATTTTCTTGGTTTTGGGATAGAAACGTAATCAACTGATGGTGCTCGGAGTGATTAAAGACCAGATCCCCAGGTTCTTCGTCGATTTCGTGGAATGTGAAAATTACCCAACCGCCGTGCTTTCGGGCGTCATCGATTACCGTGCGGACCTCCTCAAAATTTTTTAAATTCAGATCGGCTGCATAAGACGGTAAATTATATAAATCTAGATTGCCGGGGAGGATGATTTCTCCATCCGCATAAGAACGGGCCGCATAAAACAGGCTAGGAATAAGCGGTTTAACAGAGACAGGATCTTCTACTGGACCTATTTTTTTTTGCGCACAGGGATAAGCCAGGGTGCGCTCGGATTGACCGTCGATTGAATTTAGAATGAAATTGGCCACGGTCATTTCATCATACCAGCGAGACTGGTTGTAGTTGACCAAGTGATACGCCGGGTTAACCCAGGGGCGCTGACAGGGATGAAACAGGCTGTGATTGCCCAGTTCATGTCCCAACTGATAAACGCGTGTCCATTGTTTGGGATGTTCGATCACCGAGCGACGTCCAACCGGATAGAACGTCGCCTTCAGATCGTGACGAGCCAGTAAAACAGCAACTTCTTTAAAGTGAGTTACATATCCATCATCGTACGTTAGCGTAACAGCAACTTTTTGACCCGCAGGCCACGAAAAGCGTTTATTATGCGGGGTTGGCCCTGATTTTAACGCTGGTGGAAATGCTTCGGCAAGATCATCGTATTGATCTATCCGACCCTCAGAAAGTATCTGTTGCGCCACCAGAGCTTCCCGTAGCTGTCTGTTCTGTTCAGACTGTCGCCATATTTGAAACAGGCCCACCGTAGTTAACAGGACTATTAAAACTGCTAATACTAAATTAGATTTAGAGGTTTTGCCCATGCTAACCTTTTCAAGCATTATCATAAAAAAAGAAACATATCATTAGCAGCGCAGAAAGTAATCAAGTTCGGATTTAAACACCTTCCAACCCCTGCCGATTTTTTTAGCCTTTATCATTCCTGTCGCAATATAATTTAGAAATGTCGGGCGAGAAACCTGGAGATACGTGCAGGCTTCTTTTGTGTTAAATAAAATATCATTTTCTGCTAATGCTACAAAACCATTCCGTCTTCGATCCAATCCATTACGTCTATCCGAGTTTTTGCGCCGATCCTTTCCGCTCCGCCGCTGTCCCTTTCGCTTATTCATAGTTTCACCCCGTCATAATTGTCTATGATTAGCAGATCGATTCAGGTATACTGAAGGTATCGGCAAAATACGAACTTTCTTTATTGCTTTTAATCAATTTGCATCCAATATGGTATACGATGCTTTTCTAAATTAAAATTATATCGAATGGTTATAAATGTTGACCTAGGTGATTCGTGCATTATCTTCTACTCCATTGTAAATGCGAAACCGGCTTTTACGTATTTCGAACAGTGCTAAAGCCATTTACCGATAAGACGATAAACAACTCGATACGGGGCAATACGCATAGATTAGTGATGTGTTTAAAGGAAAACGACAACTTATGGCAACCAACTACAAAAGAAACCGCTTTCAGCCGGCCTGGATCATCGCTCACAGAGGTTACCGTGCTAAATATCCCGAAAACACCCTGGTAGCATTTCAGGCAGCCGTGGATGCCGCTGCTCCGATGATCGAATTGGACGTTATGCTCAGCCGCGACCGAAAACTAGTCGTTATTCATGACGCAACCCTTGAACGCACGACCAACGGCAGTGGGCTGGTGGCTGACTATACCCTTGAAGAACTGAAACAATTAGATGCCGGGTCATGGTATCACTCACAATTTGCCGGCGAGCGGTTGCCTGAGCTAGAGGAAGTTTTTAACCTCGTCTGTGGTAGAACGATAATCAATATTGAGATTAAATCAGATGCCTATGAGCCACATCATCCCAAAGATGCGGTGGAGCGACAGATTGTTGAGTTAGTGGAACGTAAAAAGGCCTGGAGTTGGGTGTTGATCTCAAGCTTTGACACCAATATTCTGCAGCAGATATCTTCAATGACCAATACACCTGCTATCGCGCTTATCTCAAAAACACCGGCAGACCATCATACTGTGAAATTATGCACCCGCTTAAAGACATTTTCATGGCACCCCAGTCATAAAATGGTTTCGCGCAAGCAGGTGAATATGATGCATGCCGCCGGAATTAAGGTTTTTCCGTACAGTGTCGATCGGCTGGAAGACTACGTGAAGATGATGAGCATGAAAGTAGACGGAGTAATTACCAGTGATCCGCTTAGAGCGATTGGCTGGTCAACCACGCGAAGGGCGGCTTAAGCAACCATTCGATCGTCGTTATGAACCTTAATATCCATGAAAACTATTATTGAGCCGTTTAAAATGAAGCCATTGACCTATTGCCGCCCGATGCTGCCGATCCTAATTTATGCGGAGGAATACGATCCCGCGAAATCGGCAGCGTGGTGTTCGGCAAAACGGAAACTGTCAGCGGTGAATTCACGCCGGCCAAGCTCGAATTGGTTCGGCTGGCGATCGATAGACGAGTTTACACCCAGAGTCATGTGGACTACGTGGTTGAATGTCTGGGCAAGGTATTCCAAATACGGGAAAAAATCAAAGGGATGCTCATTGTCCAGGGACCACCGCTGTTAAGGCATTTCACCGCAATATTTGAACCTTTGTGATTGCTTTTAATCTGAACCCTCAAACCTTTGAACCTTCAACCCAGAACCACTGAGCCTCTCAACCCCTGAACCCATTTCACATTTGCTTGAAAAGATGCGCATAGGTCCGGCTGACTGTCAGGGTCTCGGACAGGTCTTTTAGCGTTATAATTAGTTTGCCGGCAAACGTACGATTTACCTTGGCAATTTGGCTGACATTCACAATGGTCCCTCGGTGAATGCGCCAGAATTGATCGGAGTCCAGCTCTCCGGTTAATTGCTGAATAGCTTTTTTAATCAATGATTCACCCTCACGGGTCTTAACCACCGTGTATTTATCTTCGGCTTTGAAATAGAATATATCATCGACTGAGATCAGCCTCACCTCTTCGCCCTGCCGCACCTTTATCCATTTCAAATATCCGGAAGCCGGTCTATCTTTCAGGGCAGCGAAAAGCCGATCCATGCTTTGCGCCAGATCGAGGGATGAAATAGAGCCACCAGATATTTGCTTTTTCAATCTTTTGATGGTTTTTTGGAGCCTATGGTCCGTAACCGGCTTTAGGATATAGTCGACGGCTTCGTTTTCAAAGGCCTCGATGGCATAGTGATCGTAGGCGGTGATAAAAACAATTCGGCAGCCGCCGCTGATTTTTTGGGCGACTTCAATACCCGACATTCCTGGCATTTTGATATCAAGGAAGGCAATCTCCGGCCGCAATGTTTCAATCAATTTCAATGCCTGGATGCCGTTTTCCGCTTCTGCGCGTATGATAAGCTCCGGCCAGAATTCTGCCAGCTTTGACTTTAAATAGATTCTGAGCTGCGCTTCATCATCGGCAATGACGGCTTCAGGCTCTGCCATGCGGCACCTCAATGATCGCTTTTACACCGTGCGGCTGGTTTTCATTTAGAATTAAACGACCGCTTTCACCATACAAGGCATGCAGCCGTTCCCGGATGTTCGCCAATCCCACACCGGATTCTCGCTTCTCTTTGAAACCCATTCCGTTGTCTACGACCTCCAATCGAAGAATTCCATCTTTTTCAGTGCCGCTGATTAAGATTTCCCCGCCGTCCATCGTCGGTTCCAGACCGTGCTTAACGGCGTTTTCCACCAATGGCTGGATCAACATGGAGGGTAAGGTGATTGTTTTTAAGTTTTCAGACAGATCGATTTTATAGTTCAATCTGTCGCCCATCCGAACTTTTAAAATGCTAAGATAGGCTTGGATCATTTCCATTTCCTGTCCCAGCGTTGCGTGCGCTTGCCTGATTTTTGATAGCGAGCCGCGCAGGTATTGAATAAAATCAATCAGCATGGATTTACCCTGCACCGGATTGGTATCCAAAAGACTTAGAACATTTGAAAGCGTATTGAATAAAAAGTGCGGCTCGATCTGAGCTCGAAGAAGTTTTAAATTTGCTTCCGCGGCTTTTTTTTCACTGGTGAGTCTTTTTATTTTCTCCTCCTGGATGCGGGCCTGTGACTCCGCAATTTGCTCCCGGGAACTGAAAAAATAAGTAATTATGGAACCAAACATCACTCCGAGAAACAGCAGTTGAATGAGGCTGTGTCTTTCAAAAAGCATATCAGGGCTCAATCCCGATGCGGCGGAGCCGATATATGATCCGCCGATGCTCCCGATAGTCAGCGCCGCCGCCACCAAAATGGCCTTGAGGACCGGACCGGCGGTTTCAAAAAAGCGATGAGCAACCAAAACACAGCTGCAAATAGACAATCCAATACACTGCGAAATGGTAAAGTTGATCAGAAAGCCTTGCCCGAACTTAATCACCGTCAAAAAAATCGCAATAATAGTGTCAAAGACCAGTGTGTAGAAAAGAACCTTGAGGACTGATTTGAAAGTAATTTTATGAGAAACTGGATGCATACGAAACCCAACACAATCGATCGAGCTCAACCCAACCTACCCGAAATCAGGGCTTTTCATTCAGGTATTAGGTGAGATCTTTTTTACCCTGTCATATCCGGAATGACAAATAGAAATTATTTTTCACACATCCTGAATTGTGCCCTGCGGTGCCTTTTTTTCATCCGCCGATCAAACGCCTTACTCGCGGGAAAATAAAGGGCTTTGAAGTGAAATGCCAACCCAATTCCCCAGCCAAGAACCGACCACTGAAACCACCACGGACCCGGAGTAAAGTTGTTAATCAGCAGCAACGCTGCGTTTACAATGAAATAGCTCCACAAATGAGAATAAAATCCGACCTTACGGCGTTTCAACCGGGCCTGACGGATTTTCTCCTTCTCGTACTCCCGCCGCTCCTGCTCAATTGCCGTCTGGAGGATTTGAGAATCAATTCCGATTTTCCATGCGGTCTCGATCAGGTCCTGATGGCTGATCGTATCCGCCTGCGTTAGTTTAAGGGCCCGCCGAATGATGCGGTTGACCTCGTCCTGAGTGTATTGTTGCGATGTGAATTCTTCTATAATGAAAAACCTTTTATTTAATAACTAAATTAAGATCCTTCAAACCATAAAGCTTTTAACGTTGAACCTCTGTGAACCCTGAACTCTGAACCCCTGAACATCAGCTTCCCCAGTCTTCCATCATCGCCCGAAAGGCATTTTCTCCGCCTCGAAACACACCGGCATAGCCTCCGCCGGGATTCCCCCATGCACTTGCCAGATAGAGACCCCCGATCGGGGTGCGGTTTTCAATACGATTCATATAGGCATTGTCCATGGATTGCTCAAAACCATAGATGGCTCCTTCGCTGTTACCGGTGTATCGCCAGTTGGTCAAAGGCGTTGCCGCCTCTTTGACTGCGATCATAGACGACAGTCCAGGGATGAGTTCCTTTTCGGCCCGCCGAATCAGAATATCGGTCCAGCGGGCTTTTTCCTGTTGGTATGCGGTTTTATTTCCGGCTTTGTAATCCATTTCAAATTTGCGCCAGGGCTCATAGCCGCTCAGAAAAATTAACTGCAATGTTGATGTGCCGGCATTTGAATAACCTTTGAAAATTTTGTCGTAAACAGCAACACCAAACGAACCCTTCTCAATTTCGCCCTTCAGATGGGACTCATATTCTTCATCAGGATTTTGTCCTGAGGAAACAAACGTACTGAAGGCCTTTATATTCTCTGTAATATCCCGGTTTAATCCAAGCCACACGATAAACGATGCGATGCTGGGTTTGTATCCTTTCAATTTTATTAAATAGTCTGCCGGAACGGTTTCATTTGGTATCATATCATTAAACGTTGTCAAAGCACTGGCATTGCTGACGACTGCCTTGGCAGGCAGCGTCTCTCCTCCGGACAAAATTACTCCTTCGACCGCCCCGCCCTTGACCAAAATCCTGTCCACCCGGGTGTCGTATACCATCCGACCTCCATGAGCTTCGATCGCTTCGGCGATGGAGTTGCTCAGGTCCTGAGAACGCTGCTTAATGTAAAAGGATCCATTCTTGAGGTAACCCCCAGTGGCATTGGCATAATAAAACCCGGACAGCTTGGAGGGCGGCAATCCGTAATACCCCCAGAGGGCGCCTAAGATGCTCTGCAAATCAGGGTCCTTGACATGTTCTTGGATTAAATCCGCCAGGGTCTTGCTACGCACATTCCACATCCTGCGGTACTGGAGCGGAAAAAGCAGTTTGAAGAATTTACCCTTTTTGCGGCTGAGGGTGTCGACCTCATCGGCAATAGCGAGCATTTCTTGGACAAATCCGCGAATGCCTGCGGCTTCAGTCGGAAAATGACCGGCCAGAAGCTGAATATAAGCTTCCGGATTTCTCTGGGGCACAGAAATGTCCAGTTTCGGTGTTTTCAACCGGTAAACCTCAGGAAGTTCCACCAGCTCCAACTTATCCAGCACACCGATGTCGCTTAATATTTGCGCGGCGCCGTTGTTGTTGATCGATGTGCCGTGCAACGAGACCTCGAAGGTGAATTTGCCGCCTGCCCGGTCAAAAGAGGTGGCATAGCCGCCCGGAATGCTGTGCTGCTCGACCACCGTCACCGGGATGCCCTGTCTGGCCAGATAGGCTCCGCAAACCAGCCCCCCTAGACCGGCGCCGATGATGACGGTCGGGTAGTTCTTGGCAGATTCCATTTTCGAGGCGTAGGCCGAAATTTTGCTCCAATCCAGCGCGAGCGTTACCGCTGTCATAGTGGAAATAGTGAGAAACGATCGCCTTGATAGGGATTGATTAAACATAGGGTACCTCCTTTTCGGGTTAGCTTATTTTGAGTGATTAATTGAAATTATAGGTTTTAAGAATCCCAGGAACAATAAAAAGGCGATGAAATGCAAAATAATGCAGATAAGATGCTAATAGAAAAGATGAGCGGGAGCGGCTTTCAGTCTCGATTTTCAAGCTGATATTTTTTATATTCAAGTGCTGACAGAATAGTTTGAAAATGGATGTCCACGATATCTTGAATGTTGGGTGCATAGCCGCCGCCCAATGTGACAGCCACCGGCAAACCGCTTTGATAGCAATGTTCAAAAACAAGCCGGTCTCGCTTTTTCAGGCCTTCTTTTGTCAATGATAAGCGGCCGAAGCGGTCATCCAGGTATGGATCAGCGCCGGCCAAGTAAATCACAAGATCGGTTTTAAATTTCTGCATGGATGCAACAATGCCCTCTTCAAGGGCATTCAGATAGCCGACATCGTCCGTGCCGTCGGCCAATTCAATATCCAGATCACTTTCTTCTTTGCGATAGGGAAAGTTATTTTTTCCGTGAATCGAAAAGGTAAAAATAGAAGGGTCGTTATTGAGAATGGCGGCTGTGCCGTTACCCTGGTGGACATCGCAATCAAAAATTAGCACCCTATTAACGAGGCCTTCGGCCCGCAGTGTCCGTGACGCAATGACGCTGTCGTTCAACCAGCAATACCCCTGACCATGATCGCTGAAGGCATGATGGGTCCCGCCGCCGAGATTGACGGCCACCCCTTCGTCCAGGGCCGCCCGGCAGGCCGCAATGGTACCACCGGCCGAATAGCGCGCCCGCCGCACGATCTGCGGCGACCACGGCAGACCGACCCGCCGGATCTCTTTGTCTGTTAATTCACCATGTAACAGGCGGCGAATATACTCTGATTCATGAGCCCGGAGGATATCTTTATTGGATACCGGTTCGGGAACCTGCAAATCAACCGTCTGATCACCCCAGCGCTCTAAAATTCGCTTTCTCAATAAAAAATATTTGTCTTTCGGAAAGCTGTGGTTCTCCGGAAGCGGAATGGGAAACGTATCCGTATAAAAAATCTTCATTAATTAATCCGC
>Ga0209536_100015737_pt1 | contig 10784 bp, 10 predicted proteins | sample DeeMarSeWOR28_12_FD_187461 | JGI IMG/M metagenome (GOLD analysis project Ga0209536, IMG submission 187461) | Marine sediment microbial communities from White Oak River estuary, North Carolina - WOR-2-8_12 (SPAdes) (version 2) | ecosystem: Environmental > Aquatic > Marine > Intertidal zone >...
TGATCAACTCCAGAGGCCTGGATCCCATCCTGAAATCCCTGCTCGAGCGTCGTCCCGACTTGTTTGGAAGGGAGAAGCCCGGTGCCGGACGCAGCAACACCCTGTCGATCGAGGGCCATGAGATCGAAACGCGTCTTGCAGAAGCCTCCGACCATTGGGCCAAGACGAAGGATGCGTCGGCTTTGAAGACCCAGCTCGAGGTCCTGATCCAGGAACTGGTTGTAATGCCCAACACCAACCTGATCGGTCACTCGGCAACGACGATCGAGCTGCGTAACCGTTATGGCATCAATTTACTCGCGATATCGCGTCAGGGGCGCCGTACGATTCGTCGCCTGCGTTCCACTCCGATAGAAGCAGGTGATGTACTACTGATGCAGGGCACGCCCGAGGCGATAGCAGGTTTTGCCTCTATGTTCGGTTGTCTACCCCTGGCGCCACGTGATATCCGTGTCCCCAAAAAAGGCCAGGCGCTTACTGCTGCGCTCATCATGGCGGCAATTGTTGGCGCAGCAGCGTTTGGACTATACCCTGTGGCGATATTGTTCGCTGTTGCTGTTGCGGCCTATCTCGCTTTAGGAATTGTTCCTCTTCGATCGTTATACACGACGATCGACTGGTCAGTAATAGTCCTGCTGGCAGCGATGCTTCCAATTGCCAATGCAGTTGCAACTACTGGGACTGCCGATATGGTTGCAGAGTTTTTGATGGGCAGCATAAGCCAGGGGCACGCCGTTGCGGGATTGATTACATTGATGGTGGTTACCATGTTCCTGTCTGACCTGGTGAACAATGCCGCCACAGCTGCAGTGATGTGTCCGATTGCGATAAGTACCGCGGCACAATTCGGCGTTAATGCCGATGCTTTTCTGATGGCTATTGCAGTCGGTGCATCATGCGCATTCCTGACGCCGATTGGGCATCAGAACAATACACTGATTCTAGGGCCGGGCGGGTTCGGCTTTGGCGATTTCTGGCGCCTCGGCCTGCTGCTGGAGGTCATCGTAGTTGTTGTCAGTATACCTGTGATTCTATGGGTCTGGCCGCTCTGATGACCAGAATGCGGTTATTCGATCGATGAGCTATAGCCATCACCGACCTCGGAATTTATTATCATGAGACGGCGCTGAAAGATGACACCGTACTATTCGCCGTGTATGAATGATCATTAGAAAAGTAAAAAAAACCTGGGTTCACCCTTGCGTGGGTAAGAATGAAGAATTCAAATAGCCTTGGTGCGTTTGATGATCACATCGGTGAGTTCGGGAGCTGTTTCCTGGTCAAAATTCATGTTGCTGAAACAAGTGTGCTCGAAATAAATGGACCACGGCCTGGCTGGTACGTGGTAACAGGTTTATGCAAAGCAATCTCTCGATCAGCAGTATCACTGCCTTGTTCACCGCGATGGTCGTTCTGGCGTTCGTTCCGGGCCTGAGTGTGCTGGCTGTTTCAGCAAGATCTGCTGCATCAGGCTTTATTCACGGCGTTTTCGCGACCCTCGGGGTTTTGACCGGTGGCATTGTATATATCGTCTTAGCCATCTACGGCTTGACAGTCATCGCGGATTTGATGGGCAGCCATTCTGCGCTGATCAATTGCCTGGGTGGCGCGTATCTGATCCGGTTGGGTGTAGTGCTGTGGAGAAAAAAACAGAAAAGCAGAGGGTTGAAAGCAACACTGAGACTGCTTTGCTGTCGAGCTATATGAGCGGCTTGCTGATTACCTTGAGTGACCAGAGAGCCATCTTTCTCTATCTGGGTTTTCCCCTGCATCTGTTGACTTATCGACTCTGACCTACGTCGACACAGGCATAATAATATTGATCGCGGCACTGGCGGTGGGTGTTCCGAAGCTTGTCTGTGCGTACATGGCGGCGAGGGCAGGCATGTTGACTGGCAGACCCGGCGCAGGGAAAGGTTTGAATCTTGCTGCCGCCAGTGTAATGATCTGTGCTGGTATATTTTTAATGACCATGGCTTAATTGTCTTTCGTTGAATATTCGATTCGTTTAAAGATCCTGTGTGTAGACCTTGAGGAGGGAACAATGGAAATCAACGCTTTGCCTGACTATGACATGAGCGACAATCCTACGAATTGCTGCCCGAGGTTCAACCCTGAAGGATGGGATAAGCAGGAGCTGCATTTCAGGGACAAGTTATTCGTCAAGGCCAAAACCATAAGTATCTTTCATATCCCGCTCAATATGGGGAAGGTATTCCCTGAAACATTCAAGGCCATTGAAAAAGCAGATGCGCAAGATATGCATCAGTTTATCGTGTTATCTTATGATCCGTCTGCCTGGAGAGGTGAACATTATTTCTCAGTTACCCGGGATGTGGCGGGACAGGAAATGGTGCATATGACAGGCGATTATCTAACAAAGGTTTTTGAAGGGCCTTACAGAAACGCACCCAAATGGGAAAAGGAAATGGAAGATTATGTCAATACCAATGGAAAAAAGGTGAAGAAAACCTATTTTTTTTACACAACGTGTCCGAAATGCGCAAAGTTTTATCGCAAAAACTATATGGTTGCTGTGGCGGAGATCGATTAATCCCATCCATGTACAAAAAAATATTATTCGATACAAACAATAAAGGCTTTGCCTCAGTATTACTTCTCCGTATATGCAGCAGAAAAACCACAAAGTCACAGGCAATCTTCTTAACCTACTGATCATTGTGATGCTTGGTATGATAGTGAAAACCTTAAGTGTGCACGCACAGGATCTTGAACCACGTGCTTATGCAAATTCACCAACGGGTCTGAACTTTTTGCTCATTGGTTACCAGTATTCTCAAGGGGCGTTGTTATTTGATCCCACTCTGCCAGTAACCGATGCCAATGCGAAAGTAAACATGGGGTTATTGGCTTATGTGCGCAGTCTGAATGTCGCCGAAAAATCGGCAAAGTTCGGTCTTGTGTTGCCATTTGCCGGGCTGGATGCTGATGGATATGTCGATGGTGTATTTCGAACACGGGAAGACAATGGCATCGCTGACCCCGTGTTTTATTTTACGATTAATCTTTATGGAGCGCCTGCACTTTCCTTCGAAGAATTCAGGGATTTTCAGCAGGATACGATCGTTGGCCTGACTTTCAAACTCACTGCTCCGGCCGGTGTTTACGACAATGAAAAATTGCTCAATATAGGCACTAATCGCTGGTCATTCAAGCCCGAATTCGGAATATCCCAGGCGCTCGGGCGCTGGATCCTCGAGGGCGCTGCTGCAGCAAGCTTCTTCACCGATAATGATGATTTTGATAACGGCAAGAACCGCGAGCAGGATGCGATTTACTCTGCGCAGGGGCATGTTATTTATTCCTTTCCGGGAGGAGTCTGGGCCGCGCTGGGCGTTACCTATTTCACCGGCGGCAGAACGACCATCGATGGCGCAAGCAACGATGACCTGCTGCGAAACTGGCGCAGCGGCTTGACGCTGACACTGCCGGTCAATCGCAGGCACTCTATAAAGATATTCGGCAACAGCGGTGTCAGTACCCGCACCGGTACGGACTATGATTCGCTCGGTATAGCCTGGCAGTACCGTTGGGGGAGGGGATTCTAGCCCGCATTTCTCATCAGGCGGCATAGGATACTGATAAGACATTGGCATTTTTGAGCAAAGCGAGGATGGTCAGAAATACAGCGTGTTATGCAAGCGTGCCTGTCACGGTTCAGGCGGGTCTTCGTGTCCCCGGCCGCATGTCTCACCAGGGGGTGAGATGATCACGCAGGGATTGGGAATGATGAAATGCGGCCGTGTATTTCACCCCTTCGGGGTCGCCTTGCGGTCCAGATCCGTTCCATACGAATTTGTCACAAACGATTTTGCGAAAGAGTGGAATAACCGTGCGTATTGCCGACTGAGCAAAATGCTTTATGGATTTAACCTGGGTTCCGCAGTAGATCGCTCCCGTGATCCTGGTGAGAAATGCGGGCTAGCTATGGGCATCATGACTTCAAACTCTGATCAAGTTGCGGGGTGGTTGTGATCCTGGCAGTCGATGTTCATTACGAAGCTGGCTGTGCAGTTGTCGCGGGTGTGGCTTTTGAAAGCTGGACCGATGATGAGTTCGAGGCAAGCTATGTCAGTTCAATCAATCAGGTAAGCAATTATATCCCCGGGCAGTTTTATAAACGGGAGCTTCCCTGTATTCTTGGATTATTAACCGAACACAAACTGGCTCCAGCAATCATCGTTATCGATGGCTATGTCTATCTGGATGGCCTTTCTAAACCGGGTCTGGGCTGGTATTTATACGATGCGTTGCAGCGCAGGGTCAAGATAATCGGTGTCGCAAAAAATCCTTTCACGGGAATTACTGCTCAACACGCAGTATTCAGAGGAAAGAGTAAAAAACCCTTGTATGTGACATGTGTCGATATGCAACTCCCTGTCGCTAAACAGTCAATCGCATCAATGCATGGAAAATACAGGATGCCAACCATGCTCAGAATGGCCGATCAGCTATCCAGAATCAAGCTTTGCTGAACCTCGAGGCAGCAGTGTTGATATATATTGCAGCAGCTTCAGCACAGCAGCAGCGGGGCTGAGAAACCCGGGTCGTGCAGCAGCAATGCCTGCTGGCACGAGTTGATCAGGAAGGTTGTACGGATGTGGCTGATGAAACTTAACATATGACAATAACTTACTGGCGCTCATGGTATGCGGTTAGGGATATGCTCGAATTCTTGATCTGGATCAAATCTCATTCAGGAACATTTGCTAGTCTGAATGTCCAATCAAGACTAAGCGAATACGGATACGGTAGTGGCGAAAAATCCACCGGGTTGAATGTGAGAACAAGCTTGAACCCAAAACAGAGCCTGGAGTCAAGCAGGGGTGGATCCGTTCATTGTCACGTCTTCGTCTGACGGGAAGTTATCAATTCTGTAGAATCAGATTATCGAGTTTTTGGCTGAGTTCTGCCAATAAAATGTTCTAACCATAGGAGAAATATGAAATGAAACTTACAAAAATCGTTCTACTCACGAGCGTACTGGCTTTCAGCGCAGGCGCTGCTTTCGCTGCGGAAGTTCCGAAGTTCAAGGACCTGGACGCTGACGGCAGTAAAAGCCTGGATGAGAAAGAATACGCCAAGGTAAAGGATGCGGGTGTTAAAAAAACACTTGAAGAACTCGATAAGAATAAAGACGGTAAACTCGATGTAAATGAATACTCGATCATTCTGGACGAGGATTGCGAATAATAGTTTCTGCTATACATCCTGGGTCAGGGTAACTGCTGCATGGCAGTTTCACTGGCCCTTTTTCTGGCCCATGGATACTTGCTGTGATCGCAAGGGGCAGGTCGGACTGGGCGTGTCATACCAATCCGAGCCGTTACCATTCAACTGAAAGGCTGGGTCCAGCCGTAATCAGGAACAATATCTCAATCAGATGTCCCAGCCCGCATTGCTCACCCCCTGGTAAGAAATGCGGGCCAGGCACAAAAACAACCCGTAGGTGCCAGGCATCTGCGGGTTATTTTAGTGTACAGTTGGTAATGACATCTGCAGGTATTTCGCTGTAGGCTCAAGGATGATCAAATGATGGACACTGATTGCTATGGTAACAAAGCAGGCATTTTCTTCCTCAATATACGTATTGAACCAGCAAACGCATCAGCGTTTTTACTCTAAGCCAAAATGATTACTGATACCTCGCCGACACTGCTGCTGATAGAAGACCATGCTGATATTGCGCAAATGGTCGTTGCGTACCTCGAGAAGAGGGGCTTTGATGTTGATTATGCAGCTGACGGTGTGACCGGACTGCATCTGGCGGTAAGTAACGACTTCGATGTCATCATTCTTGACCTTATGCTGCCAGGCATGGACGGGCTCGAAGTCTGCAGGAAGCTACGCAATGAAGCTCGGCGTGACACCCCCGTGATCATGTTGACCGCGAGAGATACACTGAATGACAAGATTAGCGGGCTTGATATAGGCGCGGATGACTATCTCGTCAAACCCTTCGCAATCCAGGAGCTCGAAGCGCGGGTTCGGTCTTTAATCCGTCGCCATAAGGGGGAGAGTGCAAAAGAGATTCTCAGTATCGGCGACCTGACCGTCGATACCGCAACACTGATTGTGCAACGTGCAGGCAAGGAACTGAATATGACACCTATCGGCCTGAAAATACTTACCGTTTTGATGCGTGCGTCCCCGGCAGTCGTCAGTCGCCGCGAACTTGAGCGCCAGGTGTGGGGGGACATTTTGCCAGACAGCGATACCCTGCGTAGCCACCTCTATAACCTGCGCAAGGTTATTGACAAGCCATTTGACCGTCAGTTGTTGCATACCATTCAGGGAAGCGGTTACAGGATTGTGGATAGCGATGCAGAAACATAATGGACTGGTCAACAAGATCAACAGGGCATTCCTGCTCCAGGGTGCATTGATCAGCATCGCGGCGCTGCTCAGTGTGTTCTTCGCCAGTATCGTACTCGAAGAGATCCTGATCAAACAGGCAATCAAGCAGGAAGCAGATCACTTTTGGGAAAACTATCAGCAGAACAAGAAATTTCCGCTCCCCAATACGCTCAATCTGACCGGTTATTTCATTGAGAGCGAGCTGCCACCCGAAGTGCAGGAACGACTGCCAAGCCAGCCCGGTTTTCATGAATACGAGGATGATGAACTCGTTCTGTACATCACGCAACAGCAGGCCAGGACACTCTACCTGCTGTATAACCGTGGGCAGGTCGATACGCTCGCTGCGTACTATGGCCTGTTTCCGCTTGCGCTGGTATTGATCGTACTCTATCTGTCGTTATGGCTGACCTACCGATTCAGCAAGCGAACCATATCACCGGTTAGCTGGCTCGCACGCCAGCTCGACAAGGTCGACATTGCCTCGGGCGACCTGTCACCGCTGAAGCTGGAAAATTTTCCATATGATGCTGATGATGACATCCGCGTATTATCAGATGCAATTGTCAATCTGGGCGAACGCCTGGATGCATTTATTGAACGTGAGCATAATTTCACCCGTGATGCCAGTCATGAACTACGCAGTCCTCTGACAGTGATGCGTATCGCGGTGGATATGTTGTCCTCTGAAGAGGCGCTGTCGAAGCCGGTGCAGAACACACTTCTTCGTATCAGACGTGCCATAGCCGATATGGAAGAGCTTACCGAAGCTTTCCTGCTGCTTGCGCGAGAATCCGACCAGGCTTTGCTAACGGACATGATATCGGTCAATGAGGTCATAGCAGAAGAAATCGACAGGGCGCAATTGCTGAATACCGACAAGCAATTGAATATTACCGTTTCATCACAGTATATGCTTGAAGTGCCGGCTTCGGGAAAAGTCTTGGCAATACTGTTTGGCAATCTTGTTCGAAACGCATTACTGTATACAGATCAGGGAGGCGTTGAAATAACGATAAAAAAGGCCAGCGTTATTATCAAGGATAGTGGCAAGGGTATTCCGCAGCAACATGTCGATGATATTTTCAAGCCTTATTATCGGGGGGGCAATTCGGTATCTAACGGACACGGTGTCGGTCTGACTATTGTGAAACGGCTGTCGGACCGTTTCAACTGGCCAATAATCATAAACAGCGCGCCTGGCATCGGTACCACCATCGAAGTGCACTTTCCCGAGTCGAGATCACACTAGCCCGCGTTTCTCAAAAGGCGCATCAGATACTGATAATACACTGGCATTTTAGAGAAAAGCCAGGATGGTCAAGAATACGGCGTGTTATTCAAGCGTGCCTGTCACGGTCAGGGCTGGTCTTCGTGTCCCTGGCCCGTATTTCTCCCCAGTGGGTGAGATGATCACGCAGAGATTTGAATCCACAAAGGACTCTACGAAGGAGTGGAATAACAGTGTGTATTTCCGACCGGGCATGTCTTTGTGGATTCAAAGATCAAGTGAGGGCTCATCCATCTGGTGAAACAGGTGGGCTACCTCCTGCGCCTGCTCCCGTGATCCTGGTGAGAAATGCGGGCTAGCTAAAAGCGGTTGTTCGGCGATGCAGAAATCTCAGTGATATCGGTCGGCCGTGACGTGCCGCTACAGTATCGATACCAGTCAGCTTCAGCGTTGATCTTTGTTAACCTTCAGTACTGTGCCTGTATTTTAAAGCAATTTATACAAAAACGAGGTAACGTACTAAAAACAGTAGAAATACTCGATAGTGCAAAGCATTGTAGGCGCCAAATTTCAGTCGTTTGTGCTGTAAATGACTTGCGGGTGTCCTGGTATTGAACTATGTAGAGACTGACGAGGCAGCTTTTCGCACAAGCCTCGCAGGGCAGGGATATATTGAAGTGCGAAAAAAGTATTTCAGGGCTTCCTTGGTCATGCAGCAAAAGCGTTAGGGCTTGCCTGGACGCGCGTGTTAACCACAGTAGTTGTAGATGGATCTGCACAGTTCGTGTTGTGGAATGAATAGATCGTGAGGTCTTTTTCATTGCTGTGTAAATGAGCATAACTGTACACAAAATGATAAAGCTAAAGTTACTAATGGATTTATTCATGACGGGTTACAAATATGCATACACACGCACAGAGGATTATTCTGCATCTCTGCAGTGTTTTCCTTGCGACACTATTTTCATTCGGGGTTAACGCTCAGGAAGTATCGCGCGAGGAGATCAAGAGCCTCGATGAGCAGGTACAGGACGTCAAGAAAGATGTGCTCAATCTGAGTGCCGAGCTTGCCAGGCTCGAAGAGAAATTGCTGTTTCCTTCCAATACCCAGGTTTCATTTTTTGTTTCGATGCATCAAGGTGATGATTTCCGGCTTGACTCGGTGCAGCTAAAACTTGATGAAAAGGTCGTTGCACAGCATCTGTATTCCTTTCGCGAACTCGAGGCGTTGCAGATGGGAGGTGTGCAGCGGCTCTATCTGGGCAACGTCAAGACCGGTGAACACGAGCTTGTCGTCAGTTATACGGGCAAGGCGCCCGCTGGTGGTGAATACAAGCGCAGTGGGACCTACCGTGTAAATAAGGATACAGGCCCTAAATTTGTTGAAATAAAGATTGCCGGTCCTGAGTCAACTGAACAGGATATCCAGTTCCGGGACTGGTAGCGCATGAAACTGCGTTTTTTCCATACGGCATTTTTGCTGTTACCTCTAGTCGCGCACGGCACTGTCAGGCCGCATCAGGAATTGCGCGATATTTTTTATGGGGAAATTCTTTATCACGCCTACCAGGATGACTATTTCGAGGCGATTTCGCATCTTGATATAGAACTTGGACAGTACCGTGCACTGGATGAGCCGGAGCTGGATACGCTTCACTGGCATCGCGGGCAGGCTGAATTCGCTGTCGGTGATCTTGAGCTCTATTACCGTATGCATCTGCGTGCAGGCCGCGCTATAGAAACAGTGCTGGCGAGCAACGTTGCTGAATCTGAACGCAATGAAGCCGCATTCAGACTGGCACGTCTCTATTACCGTAAACAGGATTATGTTAATGCACTACATGCGATTGAACTGATCAAGGGTGAAATTCCGAAAAATATACGCAGCGATGAGATGTTTTTGCGTGCACAGATCTATGTATCGGTTGGCAAGTTCAGTGAAGCAATAAAGATACTGCAGGAGCTAAAGGGCATTACTGACAATAACTATGGCGGCTATGTAGAGTACAACCTTGCTATGGCATACCTGCAGACCGCAGAGACAGAGCGTGCGATCGCAACCCTGGATGACCTGGGTAAGATCAGCACAGATGATGAGGCTGTACTGGCGCTCAAAGACAAAGGAAATCTGAAACTAGCCAATTACTATCTCGATGAAGGCGATGCTGATAACGCAGGCTACTATTTCTCGCGGATCAGGCTCGACGGACCGTTTTCCAACAGGGCGCTGCTTGGTGCTGGCTGGGTAGCGGTCGCGCGGAAAAATTTCGATCGTGCACTGGTCCCCTGGAGCATGTTGCACGAACGCGAGCAGACCAATATTTCAGTGCAGGAAGCCATGATGGCTGTACCTTATGCCTATAGCAAGCTCAATGTACATGGCAAGGCGGCCATCATGTATGGCAAGGCTATGGATGTGTTTGGCACAGAGATTGACAGCCTCGATGCCTCCATCAAGAGCATCCGGGAAGGCAAGTTCCTTACTGCGCTGGTCAGCAAGCAGGGTGAAAAGGACAAAAACTGGGTGGTCAACCTGCGTGAGCTGCCGGACAGTCCAGAAACCCGCTACATCATGGAGTTAATGGCGGCACATGATTTTCAGGAGTCGCTGAAAAATTACAAGGACCTGGCTGATCTAAGACAGCATCTGACGACGTGGCTGCATAACCTGACTGTCTATGAAGATATCATTGAGTTGCGCCGTCGTTATTATGAGCCACTGCTGCCCCAAGTCGAAACACAGTTCAAAAAACTGGATTCTCGTATTCGTCTTCGCATAGAGCAACGCGATCGATTGAACGAACGCATCAATTCCTTATTGATTTTGCGCCGGCCTGAATACCTTGCCACAGCCACTGAAAGAGCGCTCATGGATCAGCTGGCAAAAATGAAAGTTGATCTCGAGGCCAACCCGAACATGGCAACGGAAGAAAGCCTTTATCGCATGAAACGGTTATCGGGAGTGCTCGACTGGCGTATCAAATCGGAGTTCGACCAGCGTCTGACCAGGGCGTACAAAAACCTGAAAGACCTTGACGGTGATATTGATGATCTTAACAAGCAGTATCGATCATTTGTACGTACACGTCAGGCAGCAACACAGAGTTATGAAGGTTACACAATTCCCATACAACAGCTGCGGACACGTTTACGCGATACACAGGTAAAACTAAAG
>Ga0209536_100015738_pt1 | contig 10784 bp, 7 predicted proteins | sample DeeMarSeWOR28_12_FD_187461 | JGI IMG/M metagenome (GOLD analysis project Ga0209536, IMG submission 187461) | Marine sediment microbial communities from White Oak River estuary, North Carolina - WOR-2-8_12 (SPAdes) (version 2) | ecosystem: Environmental > Aquatic > Marine > Intertidal zone >...
CTCTCTTCGAGCCAGTAGCTACCCAGTTCCCGGGCCTCGGCAACATCCCGGTTCAGACCATAGATCAAGCGCGAACCGTATACCGCGACTATCACGCTGATGGAGTGGAAAACTGAAACGACCAGGTAATCGTCCAGGTGGGGAGTGAGAACGCCCAGCCATGCGACCACCGTCAAGGCCAGGGGCCCGGTGGCGGCCGAGGCCAGGGCGGCGATGAACGTCTGCAGTGGTGGTGTAGGCACGATCAATGGGAAGATCGCGATGACTACGCAGGTAAGGGTCATAGTGACGAAAGTTCCCTGTACGGTCGCGGTGAACCACTGGGCTCCCACCGACAAAACAGCACACAAGAGAACCTCGTATACCAGGCTGAGCTTCAGGACCAGGGAGTGGCTGAATCGGTGGCTGCGCGCCACCAGGAAAAGAGCAGCGGATATGGCGAACGCAACCGCCTGGGTTCCCCTGTTCCCAGAACGGACTTTGGCGTCTCCGATGGCAAAGTAGTCCACTAGGACTACAACGACGATCAGTACGGTGACCATGAGCGCAAAGTTGGCCACCCGCCTGCAGTGCTTGGCCTCGAGAAAGGCCGGTAGTTCCGAGGCGCTCCACCAGCTAGCCGGCTTCCGGTCGCGCATCGCTCGAACCACCGACATCGTAGAGTTCGACCGCACTAGTTGATCTCCCAGGATGATCGTCGATGGGATAGGTTCTCGGGTCGCTCGAATTCGAGCATACTGAACGCAATCACGAACACACTCCCGACACAAGAGGTTTCTGCACAAAAACAGGTGGGCTCGGCGAAACACGACCGATCAATGTGTTACCTTCAACAAATAACTGCAACTCACTCACCGTCAGGTCGACGTTCGTTGCGCCGTTACACCAGAGCCTGGCGAAGCGGCCACGCTCCAAACGCTTGGAGTAAATGCCGGGCCCTGTTCCATCCCAGAGAATCACCTTCGCGCGCTTGCGATTGCGACTGCAGGCTGTCAGCCTCAGTGGGACACAATCAAGTGCATGAAATACACGGTTAATTCCTGTTCCTCTCCCCGCGATAGGGGCGAAGGGGGGCTGTTGTTCATTCGGGGAGTGGTGATGCACACATCGTCAAAATAATCGCTCGGATTGAATAGACGAGAGGAACAGTGGTTCTAGCAGTGTTTTGGATCGGGATGTCCGCAACTGTCAATGCAACCACCCCGAATCACGCCAGGAGCCCCCGCTACTCCTTGAGCTTGAATATATAGATCGTGTCCTTCGCTAGAAACGTCTCCGTGCGCTCCAGCACGTAGTCCGTTTCTTCGAGCGTATCCAGTATTTGCCGGTTCGACATGAAGGACGGAGCGTGAGCCCGGTCCCAGTGCGTGTTTCTCTCGATTATGACGAGCGGTGTGTCCGGCCTCATGTACTTCTTAACGTTTTCCATGAACTCCAGCGGCTTGTCGAGCATGTGTAACACGTACACCATGATTACCATATCGAGATCGTAAACCGGAAAGACTGGGTCATCGATTTTTCCCATAACGATTTCGATATTCTCAACTCCTTCTCGTTTGGCTCGACGTACGATCTCGTCCAGCGCGCTTTGGGAGATGTCATTCGCGTACACCTTGCCCTCAGCACCGACGCGCTCGGCTAGGTAGAACGTCATGTATCCGCGTCCCGCGCCCGGCTCTCCGATGACCATCCCAGGCTTGACGCCGATCGCGTCCATGATCTTTTCGGGCGGCTGCCACTCCTCGCGCAGAGACTGGGCGTCGGAGACACCGATGGAGCAAATAATTAGCAGCAGAGCCAGAACGAGAGTTCGACCTAGTTGAATAGTCATCAGAACACGCTCCTTTAACGGTATGTTCTAGATACGCCGGTGGGGTGTGTCGAGTTCCAGGTAGGTGAGAGGATCTTGTTGATATACCAGACTTCCTGAGACACATTGTGCCAGGTTACTTCTACATAGAGGGAGGTCGACCAGTGCTGGCCGAATCAGATTCCGCAAGAAACGTTGAAATAGTCCTCCATCTCAGGCGCTTGTACCATTTCGTACTACAGAGGATTACATGGTTCCTAGAGCGTTATCACGGGATTGAAATCTCTGACTCGAGCGTCTATCGTATCCTAATCCGCAATGGACTACGGCGGTTACCGAAGAAGGTCGGTCGCAGGGCAATTCACACTCGTCGTTACGCCAAGCGCGTCACCGATGACATAGATCTGAACGCGAAGCTCGAGGAACGGGAACGCTTTTATAACATGGGCCGGCCGCATGGAGCCCACAAAGGAAAGACGCCTTACGATGCTCTGAGGAGTATGTTAGAGTAAGAGATGGAGTGTTTCATGAAGGCTAAAATATTACACTATTATGATAGGTTTCAATAATGGGACGAGAGTTTCTCGAAGGTAACGAAGCGATCGCCCTCGGGTGTATGAAAGCCAAATGCGATTTCTTCGCCGGCTACCCAATCACACCCGCATCATCCATTCTGCACTACATGCTTGACCTTCTACCCTCCACTGGCGGCATCGCCATCCAGGCTGAGGACGAGATAGCATCTATGGGTTTTTGTATTGCAGCAGCCATGGCTGGCCGCAAGGTAATGACAGCCACCAGCGGACCGGGCATCAGCCTTTATAGTGAAAATGTCGGCCTAGCCATCATCGGCGAAACCCCGATGGTCATTGTGAACGTACAACGCCAGGGTCCAGCCACCGGCTCGGCGACCAAAGGAGCCGAAGGCGACATTCAATTCACCAGATGGGTGACCTCCGGCGGTCTGCCTGTTATTGCTTTGAGTCCGGCCACGGTTGGTGAAGCTTATGAACTGGCTTACCGGGCTTTTAACCTTGCCGAACAATACCGCACACCGGTCTTCATCTTGAGCAACAAGGAAATAGGCGTCACGCGGGAATCGGTTGACCTCGATTCCATCGAACTCCCACCTCTGGTAGAGCGAAAGAAAGCCGGCTTGGACGGCTCCTTCCTGCCACACGATTTCGATAAACTCACAGATGTGCCACCAATGGTGGAGTTTGGCGGCGAGCGACCAGCCCGATTCACGACTTCCACCCACGACAAGAGCGCGTATCTGACGACCGATCCGCTCGTGATCCAGGAAATGGTGGATCACTACGCAGCCAAGATCGATGAGGCGGCGGATGACATGGCCCTGTACAAGACCGACTTCCAGAAAGGAGCGAGCACGCTCGTTATCAGTTATGGCATCACATCGAGATCGGCTGCTTGTGCTGTGGCGGATGCCCGGGCGCTGGGAACCAGAATTTCCTCGCTCGTTCTACAGACATTGTGGCCCGTCCCCCGCAAAGTGATCAAGACAGCCATGGAGGGCGTGGACAGAGTGATCGTGCCGGAGATGAATCTCGGCCAGTACATTCTGGAAATAGAACGCCTGGCGCCGCAGGGAGTCGAGGTGACAGGAGTAAACAAGATGGATACCAGTCTCCTTTCCCCGACCGAGATCCTGAACAAGGGACAGTTGTCATGAACTCGGGTGTCAACACCAACCCCTACACTTCATACATGACAGACAGAATCGGACCCCTGCCCTTCTGCCCCGGATGCGGACACAACGTGCTGATCAAAGCTTTCGACAAGGCGTTGATCAAGCTGCAGATCGACCCCAGCAAGGTGGTTCTGGTCACCGACATCGGCTGCATCGGACTCACCTGCAGGCATTTCATCACCAGTGCATTTCACGGCTTGCACGGGCGTTCAATCACCTATGCGTGCGGACTGAAACTCGCTCGCCCCGAACTGACCGTTATCGCCCTCAAGGGTGACGGCGGTTGCGGCATCGGCGGCACCCACCTCCTGAACGTCGCCCGTCGCAACATCGGCATCACCTTGATCATCGCCAACAATCTCAACTATGGCATGACAGGAGGACAACACTCCGTCACGACACCCACCGGCGGTATTACCTCCACCACCCCCTGGGGCAATGTGGAGGGCCCCATGGATCTTTGCGGCACCGCCGCCGCGGCCGGTGCTGCCTGGGTATACAGGACAACCATGTTTGACAGGAAGCTCCCCGACATCCTGGCTCGAGCTATCAGACAGCCCGGGTTTGCCATGTGCGATGTCTGGGAGTTGTGCAGCGCCTATTACTCACCGCAAAATGAGGTCGACAAAGCAGGTCTCTTTGAAATTCTCGACAGCTACGGATTCGAGCAGGGGCTGCTGACGGACAAACCACGTCCCGAGTACAGCGCGCGCTACTGGGAAGCATTTGCCGCCGCCAAGAAGAACCGCAAGCCCAGAGTTACGATCGCAACCGAATACAACCATTCTGTCGACAGACAGATTGGACTCGTTATCGCCGGAAGCGCCGGGCAGAAGATCAAATCAACGGCCACCTTGTTTGCCAAGGCGGCCATGGCAAGCGGCCTGGAGGTCACGCAAAAGGATGACTACCCGATCACCGTCATGACCGGGCATTCACTCACCGAGATAATACTCAGCCCGGAACAGATTGATTACACCGCCATTGAATCGCCCGATTACTTTATCGTGATTTCCGAGGACGGTCTCAAGTGCGCCTATAAGAGGATCGAGAAGTTGACCGCGACGTGTCTCTTATTCGCAGAAGAGTCGCTCGAACTCCCCACCACCAAAGCCCAGATCATCAAGATTTCCGCAACCAAGACAGCCGGGGCAATCGACAAGAAGGCCATCGGCGTGGTGGCCCTGGCGGCAATGCTGGCTCAAACCGGAATATTCCCCGCAGAAGCCTTCAAGACGGCGATATCGCGATTCCAGAGGCCCGAAATCGCCCGAACCAATCTCGACGCCTTCCTGGCTGGAACCAGGTTGGCCACAACGTGAGTTGCCGCAAACGGCTGTCGCAACTGAATATTGGCAATTGAGCCTGGTCCCTTAGCTCGGACAGGTTGAGTCTAGATGTGGTACAATGATGTGGTATAGGTGATGTGGTATAGGTCAGTTGCGAGTGCAAGCCAACGCAGGAAGCTGTTCCCGATACCTGATGGGCAATGGACGATTCGATGAAGGTACTTGGATGCTGGCTGGGTGGGTTGGTCCTGCTCGGATTAGTGTTCAATAGTGCGGAAGCGCGACAATCCACCAGCCCCGCCCAGGACAAGCTCCACCAGCAAATGGTCCGCCTGCTGGAGGAGCGTGGCCCCTCGAAGGGCTGGGTCTTCTTCATGGACACAAGGGGCTCACCACCCCTGAGGCCCGCAGCGCAGCCCTGGAGCGCGCACGCCTCGACCTCCACCCGCGTACGCTCGAGCGACGCAGAGTCCGCCGCAGTGTCCCCGGCGAGGTCGACTTGCGAGACGTCTCCATCCACTTGCCCTACATCCGGGCCGTGCTCGCCACGGGTTGCTCACTCTCCATCGAGAGTTCATGGCTCAACGCCGTCAGCGTCCACGGCACAATGGGGCAGTTCCGGACCATCGCACAGCTCCCATTCGTCGACCGGATCGAGCCCGTGCGCCGTGGCTTCCTGATCGGTGGTCAACCGGACAGTCAAGCGCTCGGCACGAACGCCGCCGGACAGCCATCCGCCGGAGCACCGATGAGCTCGCTGGACTACGGACTCAGCCAGGGGCAACTCGAGCAAATGAATCTGATCACCCTGCACGATCTGGGATTCACGGGAGCAGGCATCGTGATCGGTGTGCTGGACACGGGCTTCCACCGCGACCATGAGGCGTTCAACCAGCCCGGCCACGAGATCGACGTCGTTCTGGAGTACGATTTCATCAACGACGATAATATTACGGGAATCGAGCCGGGTGATCCTTCGGCTCAGCACAACCACGGAACCATGGTCCTAGGCACGATCGCTTCTTTTCTCCCCGGGGTGCTCATCGGCGGTGCGTTCGACGCGTCGTTCATCCTGTGTAAGACGGAAGACGCAACCGACGAATACATGCAGGAAGAGGACTTCTACGTTGCTGGTCTGCAGTTCATCGAGGCCAACGGAGCCGACCTGGCCACCTCCTCCCCTCGGGTACGACGATTGGTATACACAGAGTCAACTCAACGGCCTGACCGCCGTGACGACGATCGCCGTGAATGTCGCCACGTCCAACGGACTGATCTGCATCAGGGCGGCCGGCAACAACGGGAACGACCTTGACCCAACTACCTCGTCGCTGATGGCGCCCGGAGACGCCTTCGAGGTGATCACCTGCGGCGGCGTGGAGCTGACCGGCGAGATCACCGACTTCTCTTCGGACGGCCCCACGGCGGACGGGCGCATCAAGCCGGAACTGCTCGCTCGCGGCCAAGAGGTGTACACCATCTGCGCCCACCAGGATATAGACTGCACCACGGATACGGGTGGAACCTCCGTCGCAACCTCTCTCATGGCCTCCATGGTGGCCTGCATGATCCAGGTCCATCCGTCATGGACGCCAGCCACGATGCGGGCCCGGCTTTTCGAGACGGCCAGCGACTTCCTCGCCCAAGGGACCTTCGACTCGCTCTACGTGCGCGGCTACGGCGTTCCCGATGCTGCCCTCGCAGCCCTTAACAGCACCGGTGTGTCGACCAACCCGCAGACGATCGGTAACACCCTGCTGGCTCAGAATGCACCGAACCCGTTCCGCCCCACCACGACGATCGCATACGCGGTGCCGCGGAACGGCAGCGTGCAACTGAGCGTCTTCGATGTTAAAGGACGCCTCGTGCGCAAGCTGGTCGGACAGGTCCAGGCGGCTGGACGCTACCAGGTGATCTGGGACGGGCGGGACATGGCCGGGCGGCGTGCGGCGAGCGGCGTCTATTTCTACCGACTGGTCACGGGGGACATGATCGAGACGCGGTGCATGGTGCGGATGCGGTGAACGCCAGGTTGTGCACGGCGGCGTCGGCCCGCAGAGCCTGCTTCGGTTCAAAACCTTTTACTTCTTGCGGATATACGAAACCCTGCTCTCCTCAGAGAGCAGGATACGCGCTAATCAGATTGGCCTCAGTTTCGCACTAACAATAATTGGCTACTCTAACCAGACTGGACGCGCAGCGTAAATGTGCTCAGAGGGGATTTGTCCTGTATGCCTCGACTACCCCCTTACTGCGCATTTGATAGTGCCCTTCCAGGCCTGACGGGAAACTTGCTGCCAAACCGAATCCCCGGATAGGATCAATTCCTAACAACTCTGATTTAAGCAAACACTTTGTGGTTGTGCTCAATCTTGTCCATTCGATAACATATGAACTCGCCTGGAGGGGGATAGGGATTCGCCGTATAAGACTAGTAAGCTGGGCGTTAATCAACAAGAGTATGGGACACGCCCTAGATGAGAATGCAGAGGAGGGCCACATGAACATATTCCTCAAGGCATGCGGCGGCTTTATCGGGACGGTGCTGTGAGGCGCCATAGTCTACGCCGGGTGCGTGGTATGGCCATTCAGTTTCGCGCGTTCGACGGGATTGATTGTTGCCGGAATCGTCATTGGTCTGGGTTTGATAACGAACGTGGCTAAAATGATAAAGGGGATGCGAGAAAAGCCGGCTAGCTAGCACATGCGGTTGGCAACCTCGGCTGACACGCCGCCTAACTTGAGCTGTGGTTACAAACGTGTGGGCGTGTCACGGGACTTTAATCTTGTTTTGCTGATTCCGTCCTAGAAGACTTACACAAACCGGATCAGATTTCCTATGTCATCGGCCAATATCATCAAAACCATTTTCCCTCTTTCTCTTCTCATTGTCTGTGGTTGTGCGGGGAGCCCTAAGCTCCGCACTGTCCATTTCCCTCCCTTTCATGATGTCCACGATACAGGGCGAAAACCTACACTGGTCGTGATAGGGGGCAGCCTTGACCTACTATTGCATTCAGATATCCAATGGGTCCCCGTAGCTGTCATTTATGGATCAAGCGAGGATTCGCATCATTCCGTTGATAGGGAAGTGGAAAAGGTTGCTGGATCTATTTCTGCAGATGTTCTCTATCTTGTAAGCAGACGTAATTATTTTGAACATGATTCGGCGTATTATGATCCTTTTGATTGGAAGAGAGTGCCCAAGTCGAATGAAGTTTTCAGTAGTCAGTATTTAGCTATAAGAAGTCTTTCAACCTTGGATTATGAGAGTCTACCGGATTCTTTGAGGCTTTCTTTAACAGCATGGACCGAGAAATACTTTATATGCAAAGAAGACCAATCCACAGATGACTGCGATCTTGGTACTTTGATCCAGGATCTCATCGACCGATTCGGACAATAACACCTCTGTATATGAGGCCCTGCTCCAATCAGAGAGTAGCGTTTGCGTTAATCAACTCGATTCCAATTCCGAAGAGATATTTTTTGGCTCCCCATCCTGGACGCGAAGCGTGAAAATGCTCAGAGAGAATTACTCCTGCATACCTCCTTGCTTACTCACTTCGTACTAGATTATTTCCTACCGAGTCTGGCGGGAAACATGCGCCTGCTCGCTCATCAACACCGAGTTCGCAACAGGAAGAACACGTAGCCATACCAGCGTGAGAAGCGTCGATAGACATCGATCTCGCTTCGGATCATGCCGAGAACGGCCTGTGTCTCGTCGTCACCGCTGGGCGCCTCGTACTCGGCAAGACGCTGCGCCAGGGGGCCGTAGAAGGGCTCCCACCATGACGATTCGGGCAAGGTGAACCGGCCGACCAGATCGTAGCCGCATTCATCGATTGTTGCCAGATGCGACGCCACGTCGGTCATCTGCGGGTACTCGGTCGCGAAGAACTCCCGGCATTCGTCCGGTGCACCATCCTCGAACCACGTCAGCTCGGTGAAGCCCAGAGCTCCGCCCGCCTTCAGAAAGGAACGCCACGCCCGCAGCGCCTCCGTGATGCCCATGACGAAAGCCGACCCCTCGGCCCAAACGAGATTGAAGGTCTCGCCTTCCAGATCCAGTCCTTTCATATCCGCGCAGAGCGTCTCGATGCGGTCGGCCAGCCCGCGCGCCTCGGCCCGCCGCTCCAACTCGTCCAGGTACGGCTGATGGTTGTCAACCGCCGTCACCTTACAACCGAGTTCCGCCGCCAGGCGTAACGTCTGCGCCCCGTTTCCACAACCGATGTCCAAGACCCGGAATTCCTCGCCGACGCCCTCGCGCCCAGACCCGTACAGAATCTCCAGCGCGCGGCGCGTGCTCTCGTCGTCGCCGGGAGCCAGCCGCGGCAGCGAGGCGTCGAAGACGTCGTGGATGATCTGCATCATCTTGTCGTGGTCCATCGTGCTCTTCTCCTGTCGTTCTCGTAGAAAGCAAAGCCCGGCGACTCAAAACGCCGCCCGCACCGATTCGTTCGTGGGATTTCGACCGGGAATGCGCAACAGCACGCCAAAAGAGCGCTCCGGTTAGGAGTGAACACCCGGGAGAGGCCCGGGATACGCGGTTGTCAAGAGAACAATCACCATGCACCGTGGATCATACTGCTCGCTGTCCGGCGGATCAACTAGCCACATCTCGCTTCTGATAACAGCATCCATCCGCGCTTCCTGGACGGCACTTGCGACGTCGCCGCCCATGCGGAGCCAGATGCAACAGCCCGCTTTGGCAGGATGAGTCTAGAAATGGTACAAAATGTTGGGGCAGGTCATCCCCTTGCTCATTCATTTCGTTACTCGTATTATACAAAACTCCGGCCCTGGCAACTCGTCGTTTGGGGGGCCGGTTTGTGCATGACCGATCTCATTTACCGCTTCATCTACCTGAGGAGGACAATAATGAGGAAGCTCACAGGGCCAATAGTATTCCTCGTCTGCACTCTCATGCTCCTGCCTGTCTTCTCCGACGCCGAGGCTTCCGGTTTGGGCCGACTTTACCGGGAGCGGATGGAAATCGGGCGCGCACTCATCGAAGTGCAGTCGACGAACTGGCCATCGGTGTTGCCGTACTACACCGAAGACATCGAATACCACGATCCGATCGTCGACATCTACGGAATCGATATGATGACGGAATTCCTCGGGCGGCTGTTCGGCAATTCGCCGGACCTCGTCACGACGATCGAGGACGAGACCTTGATAGGCGGCGTGTACACGGCGACCTGGACGATGATCGGTCAGTTCAGCGGCGTTCCCTACAGCGCCAAGGGCATTTCGATCATCAAGTTCCGCCATTTGAGCACGCAGGTGTACTATCAGCGGGACTACTACTCCGAGAACGACATCATGATCAATATTCCCGGTCTGGACGAGGCGGTAATTGGGTTCAGGACCTTCTACCGGTGCGCCGTGGATCCCACATTCGACTGCCCCCTGAAGGATGCCGCGAACGACGCCCTGCCCGAGATTGCGCCGACGAGAGACTCTCTGAAATCGGACAAGAGCGGAAGCCGGGGTCGTTCCTTGTTCTGGCTCCGCCAGCAGCGGCTGGAGATCGGGCGCGCGCTCACCGAGATAAACGCCGCGAACTGGCCATCCCTGCTGCAGTACTACACCGACGACTACGAGTACCACGATCCGATCGTTGACATCTACGGCATCGACACGATGACGGAGTTCCTCGGCCGGTTGTTCAGCAATTCGCCGGACCTCATCACCACGGTCGAGGAAGAGACCCTGATCAACGGCGTGTACACGGCAACCTGGACAATGGTCGGCCAGTTCAATGGCGTTCCCTACAGTGCCAAGGGCATGTCGATCGTCAAATTCCGCCGCTGGAGCACGCGGGTATACTACTCGCGGGACTACTACACCGAGGGTGACATCATGATCAACATCCCCGGTCTGGACGAGGCGATCGCGGGATTCCGGACCTTCTACCGGTGCGCGGTGGATCCCACCTTCGACTGCCCCCTGGGAAAATACG
>Ga0209536_100015739_pt1 | contig 10784 bp, 12 predicted proteins | sample DeeMarSeWOR28_12_FD_187461 | JGI IMG/M metagenome (GOLD analysis project Ga0209536, IMG submission 187461) | Marine sediment microbial communities from White Oak River estuary, North Carolina - WOR-2-8_12 (SPAdes) (version 2) | ecosystem: Environmental > Aquatic > Marine > Intertidal zone >...
CCGGCAGAAAAAAAGCCGCGGTGTCTGCACGGCGGCCTTTTCCTAACCGGAACGCGTCGCTGTTAACAGCTAGGCAACTTCCTCGCGCTGGTTCTTCTGTTTGAAGTCAGAGATTGCAGCCTTGATGGCATCTTCGGCCAGCACCGAACAGTGCACTTTGACCGGCGGCAAGGCGAGTTCTTCGGCAATCTGGCTGTTCTTGATCTGACTGGCTTGCTCCAGACTCTTGCCCTTGACCCATTCGGTCAACAGAGAGCTGGACGCAATTGCCGAGCCACAGCCATACGTTTTGAAGCGCGCATCCTCGATGATGCCATCGTCGTTGACCTTTATCTGCAGCTTCATGACATCCCCGCACGCCGGTGCACCCACCATGCCTGTTCCCACACTGGTATCGGCCTTGTCAAAAGAACCGACATTGCGGGGGTTCTCGTAATGATCCAGAACCTTGTCACTGTATGCCATCTAACTCACTCCCGTAATCATCGAACGCCCGGCCGGAATCATGCGGCCGACTGCTGAAACCCGGAGCCGAAGCGGACGCCTTCCTGCTCTTCTTCCCGGGACTCGCTGTTGTGGTCGACCGCCTCGGCCAGAGTCAATCCGTCGAGATAGTCGTAGATGCGGGCGCTTAACTTATTCCACATGACGACGCTTTGTGGCCATTCCTCGCCCGGTATCCGTTCGCGGCGCGCGGGCATGGCATCATCGACCGCGCTCAGTATCTCAGCGATCGTGATTTCGGATGCCGGACGACGCAGGCAATAACCGCCACCCGGGCCGCGCATTCCCGTCACCAGGCCGTTGTTACGCAGCCGAGCGAACAACTGCTCCAGGTAAGAAACCGAAATGGACTGTTCCACCGAGATGTCTGCCAGCGTCACCGGACCTTTGCTGTCCCGCAATGCGAGCTCCATCATCGCCGTAATGGCGTGACGACCTTTCGTTGATAATTTCATGATTCGCCTCATTTGCTTTCAGGCGCAACACTCAAGATGCGCGTCTCCGTTTCCAGAACGATGACAATGATAATAATACTTGAGTCTTTTAGTCAAGAATAAATCGTGCAAGAGAGGAAATCAGCGCCGGCGGTAGCTGCCGACGAGTGTAATCCCATACTGAAGTCGGGTTATTTAACCCCAGGCGTTGGCGCCGCGTCAAGCTGCCAGGCGGCGCGCGATATCTTCGAAAATAGTCAAGTTGTCAGTAACTTGCGCAGTCAAATCAAGCACAAGCTGCTGATCCAGCTCGAGCATTTGGAGTGCGAAGGAGGGTATTCCGTGACTGTCCACCTCGCCGATCCCGTGCAGCGCCAGGGCGCGGTTGGCAATCAGAACCAGTTGCGGATACACCGCGTGTTGTTCCCAGTATCCCTCGTCATGGTGGTATCTTACCGCGGTGACCAGCTCCCGCGGCAGGCCCCAGGCCTCCATGAGCCACGCGCCGATCTGATCGTGCGACACGCCGAGCACCTGACGTTCCAGCTCGCAGCTCGACATCTCCGGGTTGGCCTCGGCGAAGCGGTTGAGCAGAAAAAATTCCGCTTCAAACGTGTGACCGAGGACCAGCCTGCCGAGGTTCTGCAACAGGCCGGCCAGGTAGGCAGTGCCACGCGGCGGCCGCTGGGTGCGCGGCAGGTGCTGGGAAAGTACTTCGACCAGCCGCGCACAACAGACCGAATGCTGCCAGAAGGCATCCATACCGAACGGCCCATCCTTGGGCACGCGTAATGCCTTGCCGATGGAAAAGCCGAGCGCAAGGTTCATGACATACTCGAATCCCAGCACCCGCGCGATGGCCGTCTGCAGGTTGTTGATCTTGCCTGCGTAGCCGTACAGCGATGAGTTGGCATAGCGCAGCACCTGCGCGGCCAGGGCCGGGTCCTGTTCAATAATCTGTGCCAGCTGACGGGCGTTGGCACGCGGATCAGCCGCCAGCTGAAGAATCTGGGCGGCCGTCGCCGGCAGCGCGGGTAACTCGTGAAATTCGTCAACGTCACGTTTTACCCGCGCGGGGGTAAACTGTTCAACCGCCTCGGACAGCGTCTGCTGGTCGCCACTCAGGGTTGCCGCAGGGCGCGCAAACGGCACGCTCAGGACTTTGGCGCCGAGAAGATTGCGAAACTGGGCGTAGGGCATCTGAACCAGCGAAGTGTGGGTTCCCGGCTCGAAGGTCACCAGATCCGTCGCCTCGAGTGCGGCATCCAGCACTACGTCCAGATTGTACGCCGGCGCCAGGGGCGGATAGGAGCCCGGCTCACAGTCATTGAAAATCGTGTTCAGGCGGTTGCCGGGGACCAGTTCCAGGTCACGGTGCAGCTGTCGGCAAAGCGTGTCGAAATCGATCACGTGGTCAGCGGGCAGTACGGCCATCAGCAGGCCTTTGCCGTCTACCAGGATCACGGCCCGGACCAGTTGGCCAAGCGCCAGATCGCATGCTGCGGCGGCCTGCGTTAGGGTTGAGGTTTTGTGGTGCGGCAAGACCTGGTAGTGTGCGTGCTCGCGTTCAAGCAGGTCGCGGATACTGGCCGGTATTCCCATCCTTAGGTTCCCCAAGTTGTGGTTGCTCTGGTTTGCCGACAGCAAAATCTGCACCAGCATTGAAAAAAATATAGAATTCAGTATCCTGACAGCGGCCAGCAAATGCCGGGTGCAGACAGCGACAAAGGGTCGACGCCTCAAGCCGCAGGTTCAGGCAACGGTTTGTTACAAGTTTTGACCACAAGATCACGCGGAGTGACTTCATGGTAAGTGATTTCAGTGCCGGCAAGGATCGGCGCAGCCGGTCTCGAGAGAAGCTGGCCACCCTGGTACAGACACGAAGAGAAACGCTGTCGCTTTTCACCGAGCTGGCGAATCAGCGACCTTTCGAGGCAGATGAAATCACCAGCGAGGCACTGCAGGAATTTTGTCAGGCCCTGATTGATTATGCGGCGAGTGCCCATTTTCAGCTGTACCGCTTCATCTCCGACCGGATCGAGCGCAGAACACCGGTGCTGGAGGTGGCAGACAAGGTGTACCCAAAGATCGTGCGTACCACAGACACGATCCTGCGCTTCAATGACAAGTACGAAGCCGTAGACCTCATGAATGGCGATAGCGAAATGCTCACCCTGCTGGATTCAGACCTGTCCCAGCTCGGCGAGACGCTGGCGGAGCGCATTCAGCTTGAGGATCAGGTCATCGGCGCCATGACAGGGCAGACCCACTGAGCAGCGCAGGTTGGCGCCCGGCGCGCCACGCCCTGGAGGCGCGGCAAGCTCAGTTCTTGCCCGCCATGTCCAGAATATCCTGTGCCTCGCGGGTGGAAAGATAGCGCCAGGGTGTCGGGATGAAGGCCGGCACCCGCCTGCGGTACTCGCGGTATTGCTCACCGTAGCGTTCGATCAAATCGTTTTCTTCGCGCCGCGAACCCACCACGATGTACAGCGTCAGTATTAGCGCAGTTACCAGCAGCGCGGCATTCATTTCCCGCGTCCAGAGAATCACCAGACCGAAAGAGTACCAGGGGTGTCGCACCAGTCGGTGTGCCCGGGACAGGCGCAGCGGTGCCGGCCGGTCCGGTTCTGATGATGCCTGCCGGAGTTGGCGCAGACCCAGAAATTCGCCGCTATCATAGATTTTCATGCTCCACAGAAAACCTGCCAGCGCGGCAAGTGCGGCCGCATCGGCGATCCAGCCTGCGAGCTGCGGCCACTGCCACAGCGCCGCGCCCGGGTAGCTGAACAGCAGCCAAAGTGGCGGTACCAGCAGCAGCCCGGCAACCAGGTTAAACAGCAGGCGATAGGCTCGGAAGCGGTGCGGGAAGCGCGTCTTGAACCAGAACTTGGCGGTAGGGCAGGCCAGGCCGGAGTGGATCAGGCCATACAGGCACCAACTGGCTGCAAGTAACAGGAGGTGAGTGGCAGCTGCCATGGCTCAAGTCTAGCCGCTTGACGGGATCTGCACAGCGACAGCCAAGGAAGTAATTACCACGCTGCCGATTCCGGATGATGCGATTGCCGGGCCCGGCATGAGGAAAGCCAGCCTCGGCCTGAACGCTCCACGCGACTGTCTGGGTCGCGGTGACTTTGCGAGCCGGGTGGAGCGCCAGACGGGCTGGCCAGCAACCTATCGGCGGGTTCGACCGTTGGTTTAGCGCGCCGCCGGAGGCGACCGATTGAATACTCCCGGGCCAGGGTACACACTTGGCACGAGCCAGACGCTCTTTCCGGCGTGCTGATGAGACTGAAACCGTGAAACATCAAAGCTCTGAACTTGATGCCGGCGAGATTGGCGAATTGCTGGCGATCATGGCGCGTCTGCGGAATCCGGAACGGGGCTGTCCCTGGGACCTGGAACAGGATTTCGCCAGCATCGCCCCCTATACCCTGGAGGAGGCCTACGAAGTTGCCGACGCCATTCAGCGCGGTGATGCCGAGGATCTCTGTGAGGAACTGGGCGACCTGTTGTTTCAGGTGGTGTTCCACGCACAGCTTGCTGCTGAACAGGATCTGTTCGAGTTCGCCGACGTGGTCGCGGGCATCAACCGCAAGATGGTCCGGCGTCACCCGCATGTGTTCGGCGACGAGGCGGTTGCCGATGCCAGAGCGCAGAGCGACGCGTGGGAAAAGCACAAGGCCAGTGAACGGGCCGGCAAGGGCATCGCCGGCGACAGCGCACTGGCCGGGGTCCCGGTCAGTCTGCCGGCCCTGGTGCGTGCGCAGAAAATTCAACGGCGCGCGGCGCGGGTCGGGTTTGACTGGCCGCGCCTGGAAGACGTGGTCGACAAGCTCGACGAGGAACTGTCCGAACTCAAGGACGCGCTGCGCGCGCGCGAGTCAGCCGAGCGCCTGCAGGAGGAACTGGGTGACTTGCTGTTTACCTGTGTGAATCTGGCCCGCTTTCTGGATGCCGATGCCGAAAGCCTGGTGCGGGACGCCAACCACAAATTCGAAGCTCGGTTTCGTGTCGTCGAAACGCTGGCGCGGGAGCGCCGGCGCGAGCTGCGTGACTGCAATCTCGCAGAACTGGAAGCCCTCTGGCAGCAGGCCAAACGGCAGTCCGGTTAGTCCGGTGCCTCTGACAGCAGCCAGCCCAGGAACGGTTGCTGCACGAAAGTGTAGAAGCGTTGCCGGATCTCGCTTTCATGATCCAGCGCGTGGCGCCCGCTGACCCCGCACACCTGGTTGATAAAGTGGCGCGCGCGCCGCGTGTCAATCTCGCCGTCGTAGGAGGTCAGGTTGATCTGCTGCAGGTAGTCCCAGAAATGCGGGTCTTTGGCCAGTATGGCGGCGTTGTGACTGGCGCTGCCGTCGACCAGGCTCTCGCGCAAGTGTAGCCGCCGCTCGGGCGTCGAACGCACTTTCGGTGGTTGCAGTGGGACTATATAGACCAGGTGCTGTCGGTGCAGCGAAGCTTGCTGCGGGGCCGTCGCGCCCGCCCAATCCGATGCGTCATCAACCAGGTACAGGCTGGGTTTGTCCGTGGCCGGTGGCTGTTTGCCCCCACGGAGTGGCACACGCTCGGCCGGTTGGTTCATCGCGAGCTCCTCATGCAAAGGGCTGGGTGAGTGGACGCATCCATGCGTCGAAAATCCGTCCTTTGGTGGAACCAGTGCATGAGTCATGCCAGCCCAAGCGCAACGGCGCGGTAGCTGTGCCTGCCGGCGGTCGCCAGTCGCGGCGCCCGTTGCAGCCACGCCGCGCCGCGCAGAGGTTCCTAAATGTGGTGAAAATCATTAAGGTGTTGCCCTCACACGGGACCGGCGCTGCGCTGGCGATAAAACAAACGGGGGTTCCAAAATGGACGACTACCAAGCGGGCAGCGATGTGCTGTTCATTCTGTTGGGTGCCATCATGGTGCTGGCTATGCATGCTGGCTTCGCGTTTCTGGAAGTTGGCACAGTACGCGCCAAGAACCAGGTCAACGCCCTGGTGAAGATCATCAGCGATTTTGCCATGTCGACCATTGCCTATTTTTTCATCGGCTTCAGTATTGCCTACGGCGTGGATTTCTTCTCCGGCGCCGAGGTGCTCAGCGAGAAGCACGGATATGAGCTGGTTAAGTTCTTCTTCCTGCTGACCTTCGCCGCCGCCATACCCGCCATTGTGTCCGGCGGAATCGCCGAGCGTGCCCGCTTCAATCCTCAGTTGCTGGCCACGTTCTTCCTGGTCGCCCTGGTGTACCCGCTGTTCGAAGGTATCACCTGGAACGGTAACTTTGGTATTCAGGACTGGATTACTGAAACGCTTGGCGCCCCGTTCCATGATTTTGCCGGGTCGGTCGTGGTTCACGCCATGGGTGGCTGGATCGCGCTGGCTGCGGTGTTGCTGCTCGGACCGCGTCACGGCCGCTACAAGATGGGGGGCGGCATAACGGCGCATCCACCGTCCAGCATTCCGTTCCTGGCGCTTGGCGCCTGGGTGCTCACGGTCGGCTGGTTCGGTTTTAATGTCATGTCTGCGCAAACCATCGATGCGGTGAGCGGCCTGGTGGCCGCCAACTCCCTGATGGCCATGGTCGGCGGTATACTGGCGGCTCTGTTCGCCGGCCGGAACGACCCGGGTTTCGTACACAACGGTCCCCTGGCCGGCCTGGTCGCCGTGTGTGCCGGCTCTGATGTCATGCATCCCCTGGGTGCGCTGGCGACCGGCGCCGTCGCCGGTGCCATGTTCGTGTGGCTGTTCACTCTGACGCAAAACCGCTGGAAGATCGATGATGTGCTAGGTGTCTGGCCGCTGCACGGTCTGTGCGGGGCCTGGGGCGGGATTGCCTGCGGCATTTTCGGCTCCACTGCACTCGGCGGACTGGGCGGTGTTTCGCTCACTGCGCAGCTGGCAGGGACCGCGCTGGGTATCGCCATTGCGCTGATCGGCGGTGTGCTGGTGTATGGCATCATCAAGGCCGTGGTCGGTCTGCGTCTCAGCGAAGAGCAGGAATTCCAGGGCGCCGATCTGAGCATTCATCGTATCGCGGCGAGCCCCGATTACGATCGCGTACTCTCTGAGTGAGGAGTAATCGGCGGCCAGCCGCGAGCGGGACGCAGCCCGGCCGGGCTCTCCCCTGTGTGCTGGCCAGGCAGTGGTTCATAAACGCGACGGACAGGCTACAATACCGCTTCCCTCGCCATCACCGCCCTGAGTGGGATTATGGAAAAGATCGTTGAAAATGTGCTTTACGCCAGTCGCTGGGTGTTGGCGCCCATTTACGTGGGGCTGAGTGCCGCGCTGTTCCTGCTGGGTGTGAAGTTTTTCCAGGAGGTGCTGCACACCATTCCGCTGGTTGTCGAGATGAAAGAATCGGACCTGGTGTTGCTGGTCCTGTCGCTGGTGGACATCGCCCTGGTCGGTGGCTTGCTGGTCATGGTGATGTTGAGCGGTTATGAAAATTTTGTGTCGCGAATCGACGTCGCAGAAGACGCCGAAAAACTTTCCTGGCTGGGTAAGCTCGAGTTCGGTTCGCTGAAACAAAAAGTGGCGGCTTCCATCGTCGCCATTTCCTCCATTCACCTGTTGAAGGCGTTCATGAACGCACAGCACACGCCCAATGACAAACTCATGTGGTATGTCATTATTCACTTGACCTTCGTACTGTCGGCCATCGGCATGGCCTGGGTGGACAAGATGAACGCGCACAAATGAGTCAGCAGATCCGCTGGCACCGGTTTCCCGATAGCGAGGCCGTTGCCGCGGAGGCGGTCAGACGAATTCTGGACGCGGCCCGCGCCGCAATCGCAGACCACGGTGAATTTCGCATCGTGCTCGCCGGCGGCGGCACGCCACAGAAAGCCTATAAGTCGCTGGCGGAACAGAGCGCCGACTGGTCGCACTGGCATATCTATCTCGGCGATGAGCGTTGTCTGCCTCGCGATAATGCCGAGCGTAACAGTGTCATGATTGTGCGCGCCTGGCTTGACCAGGGCCAGATCCCTATGCAGCAGATACACTGGATTGCGGCCGAGCGGGGTGCCCAGGCGGCGGCTGGGGAGTACGAGAGCGTCATACGCGCCGTGCTGCCGTTCGATCTGGTGCTGCTCGGCATGGGGGAAGACGGCCATACCGCGAGCCTGTTTCCGGGCCAGACACATGATCCAGAACGGCTGGTAGTGCCGGTGTTCCAGGCGCCCAAGCCGCCTCCCGAGCGCGTCAGTCTCAATTACACCGCACTCGAGCAGTGCCACTCGCTGCTGCTGATGGTGACGGGCGTCGCGAAGCAGGCGGCGCTGGACGACTGGCGTGACGGAGCAGCGTTGCCGGTCAGCCGTCTGCGCTGTGCATCGGGTATCGATGTGCTTATGGATGAAGCCGCAGGGGCGCGACTCGAATGACGCTATCTGCGCCAGCTGACCGGTTCACCACCATTGGTTCGACCGCTACGCTGCTGGCGCGCACACTGCAGGCATACGGTTGCGATGCAGACGATGTCTTCGCCCAGGCGGGACTGGATCCGGCGCCGGCGCAGCCACTTGATATACGTTACCCGGTTGCAAGGCTGCAGGTGGTATGGCGCCTGGCCGTCCAATACACCGGCGATCCCTGTTTCGGCCTGTCGGTCGCGGAGCAGATGCAGCCACAGGGGCTGCACGGACTGGGATTTGCGTGGCTGACCAGTGATACCCTGTTCGACGCTGTGAAACGGCTGGTGCGCTATCAGAGAGTGATATCCACCCTGTCGGACTACCGGCTGCGAACCCTCAACGGCGTTGTCGAGTTGTCCCTGAACCTGGATCGCCATGGCCTCGATATTCATCCCGTGACCCTGGACGCGGCCATGGCTATTATCGTGCGCATGTGCCGTCTCGCGTTGCAGGTTTCCTTCCAGCCGGCGCGCATCGCCTTACAGAGAGTACAGCCCTCCTGTGCTGACCGCTTCAGTACCTTTTTCCAGTGTCCGGTGGAATTCTCGGCGCCATTGAATGCGATCTACCTCGATTCTGGCTTATTGGATCAGCCATTGCCGAGTGCCAATCCGGAGCTGGCACGCGCCAATGACCGGGTGGTAATCGACTATCTGAATCGCTTCGATCGCGAAACGCTGTCGATGCAGGTGCGTGCCCGGCTGATCGACATGTTGCCGAGCGGCCAGCCGACCCAGGCGCAGGTGGCCGATGCGCTGCACATGAGCGTGCGCAATCTGCAGCGCCGCTTGCAGGCCGAGGGCATCAGCTTCAAGCAGTTGCTGGACGACACGCGGCGGGAACTGGCAGTGCAGTATGTCCGGCAGGCGCACCGTCCTCTCGGCGAGATCACCTACCTGTTGGGCTTTTCCGAGCCGAGCAATTTCACCCGTGCGTTCCGGCGCTGGACGGGGTCAACGCCCATGGAGTTCCGACAAGCACGCTGAAGCTTTGCTGCTGTTTCAGATAACTTTATCGCAGGCAAGGCTCGCGGCTGGGCGAGCTCGCTTACTCGGTCTGGTCTGACTGTCGGCTGGCTTCGTCCAGGTCAGCTGGATTCCCCGGCTGCCGCGTCGCAAGAACTTTGATCAGTTTGGTCGCCGGAAACGCCGGCTGTAGACGAGGGCTGCGTAGACGCCCGTCGCGGGACAAGGAATGGGCGCAGTGCTAGACTGCAGACAGCCGAATACCAGCGAGGAACAAACATGCCGCTGCCGCCACTGGAATTGTGTCGTATCTGTCACCCGAGCCGGCTGTTATGAAACGTTTCAAGAATATACTCCTGATTCACGACCCCGCCGTGCCGGACGAGGGCGCGTTGCGCAGGGCGAGTTCACTGGCGAAGCGGAATCAGGCACGCCTTACGCTGTTCTCGGTGCTCAAGGATATTCCGCCATCGGCTTACCTGGTGGAACCTGACCGCTCCGTAAGCCAGCTCCAGGCTGCGTTGAGCCAGGAACGCAGCGAAATGCTCGACCAGCAGGCCAGGGATATCGCTGCCGATGGCGTCGAGGTCGCAACGCGAGTGGTTACGGGAACGCCGTTTCTGGAAATCATTCGTCAGGTGCTCCGGGAGCAGCACGATCTCGTTGTTCTCACCGCCGAGGGAAAGGGCGGCATCAAAGAGCGTGTGTTCGGCAGCACCTCCATGCATCTCATGCGCAAGTGTCCCTGCCCGGTATGGGTGATCAAGCCGAAGCGTGCCAAGCCTTACCGGCGCATTATGGCTGCAGTCGATGTTGCCGACCGATTTCCGGATGAGCCCGAGCGTCGCTCGCTCAATTCGGTAATTATGCAACTGGCCAGCGATCTGGCGCGTATGGATGACAGCGAATTACACCTGGTGCAGGCGTGGTCCCTGTACGCAGAGGGTTATCTGGAAGCGCGTGGCGGCATGAGCGATAAGCAGATTCGAAAAATGCGCCAGGAACTGAAGGAGCAATATGAAGCTGGCATCAGCACGCTTCTGAGCGATATCGAGCTGCGTGGAATCGAGTTCCATAAACACCTGGTGAGGAGCGGTGCGCCGGAGGCCATCATCAAGCAGGTCAGGAAGCAGGAGATTGATCTTCTGGTCATGGGCACGGTATGCCGCACCGGCCTGTCGGGGTTCTTCATCGGCAACACTGCCGAGAAGGTGCTTGGCAATGTGGACTGCTCCGTGCTGACCTTGAAGCCTGAGGGTTTCGTATCGCCGGTTACGCTGGAACATGCATGAGCACTGGGCGGGTTGGCCGCACGCAGTGCGTGCGTTCCGGTAACGAGCTGTTGTGTGAAAAGGCCGGGCTTCTGTCGGGAATCTGTTGAAGCCGGTATTTCCAGGTTTGAATTGGTCGGGGCGAGAGGATTTGAACCTCCGACCCCTTCGTCCCGAACGAAGTGCGCTACCAGGCTGCGCTACGCCCCGA
>Ga0209536_100015740_pt1 | contig 10783 bp, 9 predicted proteins | sample DeeMarSeWOR28_12_FD_187461 | JGI IMG/M metagenome (GOLD analysis project Ga0209536, IMG submission 187461) | Marine sediment microbial communities from White Oak River estuary, North Carolina - WOR-2-8_12 (SPAdes) (version 2) | ecosystem: Environmental > Aquatic > Marine > Intertidal zone >...
AAATTACAAACAAATCTCAAATTCCAATATTGAAGCTCCCTGCATCAAGCTGCAGTCCCGCTAAAGCGGGATTCGAAACGTAAGGTATTTATAGCATTTTATTGTAGTTCGCTCGCTAACCCCGCACCAGCCGCGGGGAATGCGCTCGCCCTGTTGAATTTCCCGAAGGGAACCCTATTCCACAGGGCGAGCTGAAGCATTTTCAATGACCAAAACAAAAAACACGTTTGGAATTTCGAATTTTGGTCATTGTGATTTGGAATTTCTGATACTCTAATGCTCCAGTACTCCAAGACAGCTCGCCATCTTTACCGGCAAAGCCATTGTTTTTGAACCTAGCCCTGAGAACCAAGTTTTCGATGTCGAATAACGCTTTAACTCCATGCTCTATGCCCAACGCCGAGCGCAACGCGCTCTTATGCTCTGCCGAACATTTTCTCTAATTCACCGACGCTTAGCTTCCACCAGAGCGGTCGGCCGTGTGGGCAAGTAGAACAATAGTCCAGTGCGTCGAGCTGTTGCAACAAGGCCAGTATCTCTGCCATTCCCAACTTCCGGCCTGCCTTTATGGCGACCCGGCAGGCCAGCGATTGCAACAAGTTTTCGAGCATGGCTTCAGGTCCGGTGGAACTTGCTCCCTCGCAGCCGGCTGCAACGAGTTCCAGAAGCAACTTTAGCGGCTCTTGACTTGGCGCCACCGCCGGTACCTCTCGGACCACAAAGGTAGCACTACCGAAAGGCTCCAGCCTAAATCCCAGCCGGGCAAATAGTGGCAAGGATTCTTCCAGCCAAGCCGCCTCCTCTGCGGTAACCTCTATGGTCTCTGGTACCATCAGAATCTGGCTTGCCAGCTGTTCTTCAGTTATTTCTTTACGAAACGTTTCGAAGAACACCCTTTCGTGGGCTGCATGTTGGTCAATGAGAATCAGACCGTCTGGTGCCTCACAAAGAATATAGGTGTGGTGAAGCTGACCAATGACATTTAGTTCAGCAAAAAGGGTCCCTACTTCCCTCTGCTGCTCCTCCACCTGACCCGTGGTTACCTCAATTGGAGGGGACACAGTCTGGGAAAAATGGGGTGGTTTATAGGCGGGAAATGGTGGCTCTGCTACTACCCCCCCTTTCCCTGACAGAGGTTCAAATTCCTTTTGAACCGGGATCTCGATATCTCGCAGCCTCGGGCTTGCAGCCAAGGGCCGTGTCCATCGCTGCCGTTCCATTTTGGTCAGGGCCGTCAGAGCTGCATTAGTTACTGCTTTACAAAGACTCTGTGCATCCTGGAAGCGCACTTCTGCCTTGCTGGGGTGTACATTTACATCTACCAGTTGGGGAGGAAGGCTTAGAAAAAGTACGCCGAGGGGATACTGACCTTTCGGAAGCAGTGTACGATAAGCTTCTAAAATCGCAATCCTCAGCAGTTGATCCCGGACTGCCCTGCCATTTACGTAAAGAAAAAGCATGCGGCTGTTGGATCTGTGGAGTTCCGGAGGACTCAGATATCCTTCAAAACTCAAAGGACCTTGCTGCTGAGACAGGGGCAGCCAGGATTGCGTCAACCCCTTAGGAAAAATCTGTGCCAACCGCTGCTGCAGGTTGGCAGCGGAAGGCCAGTCAATAACTTGGCGGCTTTTTTGCCGAAGGGACAAATGGACATCCGGTCGGCTCATGGCCAGCCTGGTTAGCGTATCCATAACATGGCCGAACTCGGTCCTCTCCGTTTTCAGAAACTTGCGTCGCGCCGGTTGGTTGAAAAAAAGGTCACGGACCCACACCTGGGTCCCAGGCGGGCAGCCACACTGGCTGACTTCTTTGACAACTCCCGCAACAACCAGCATGCAGGTACCTGCAGTGGATTCCCTGGTTCTGCTCTTGAGTTCGAATCTAGATACAGCCGCCAAGCTCGGCAGGGCTTCACCTCGAAATCCGAGGGTCTGAATATTAGCAAGGTCCGAATCTTTTTCGATTTTACTGGTTGCATGCCGCTCCATGGCCAGAATAACATCATCCTCTTCCATCCCTATACCATTGTCTACCACCCTTATATTACGGCAGCGGGACCCTTGCACTTCTATGGAGATCTGGCTAGCCTCCGCATCGATGGCATTTTCCACTAGTTCTTTGACCACTGAGGCCGGTCTTTCCACCACCTCTCCAGCTGCGATTTTGTTTGCCAGCTCTTCTGGCATCACCCGAATCTTTGCCATCTACTCCTCCCCTCTGTTCATCAACTTCCTATCCTATTTAGTACTATTTGACAACCGTCACCTTATGATCTGCTCGGGGCAAGGAACTACGAAGCTCAAACCAGTTTTGCTCATTTGGCTGCTGAAAGTAGCCGTCAGTGCGCTGCGCTGTCATTTGTTGTCACTTGGTCATTATGATTGCTGATAATGAAGAGGACAAATAACTACAAATGACCACTTATGACGGGCGAATAGCCCTTATGAGGCCGGAGGCAAATGACCACGAATGACGGGCGCCAGCCCTAGTGACAGCAGAGCGCTATGCGCTTTGCGCTCTGCGGCGAGCAAAGCGAGCTTTTAGTGGTTGACACAATTTCTCAAATAGGCTATTCATGGACCGAACCTTGGCCAGGAACGTATAACATACGGTAACAATTAATAATCTCGGTCAACAAGCGCAAAAAGATATCCCAAATGGGCTTGGCTACCGGGTACGTTTCTTTTGTATCCTTCTATCTCCCGCCTGCAGGTCAATATGGCAGTTGATCGACAACTCAACGACATCACTGCCCTCTTGAGTAACTGCTTGGATGCATATACTGCAGCGGTCTTTATTTGGGATGACCGCAGCAAGCTTTTTACCCTGAGGGCATTTCATAGCCTCAGCAAGAATCTCATCCCTAATGCTCAGTTTTCGCCGGAGGATGGGAGCCTAATGGCATGGGTGGCCAAAACCGGCCAGCCTTTGGTCGTCGATCATTTCGACCGCGATACCAAGACCATCCCCTATTATCAAGGCGACGAAAACATCAAATCCTTCCTGGCCGTGCCCTTGGAGAAGTCCAAAGGCGTTATCTGTGTGGATAGTAAACGTCAATACGTCTTTACCAATAAGGACCAAAAGCTCCTCGCTGGCTTTGCTACTGTCACCGTCAACGCCCTTGGTGCTGAACGGGACAGTCACCACCACCAGCGCCAGCGTCAGCTCTTAACCCTGTGGCGCGTTGCTGATGCCCTGCCGGCTGACACCGATGATCCCGTTCCTTATCTAACCCGGTTGCTGGACTCTGCCTGTGCTTATCTACGAGTCGAAGGTGGTTTGGTTGCGGTACCCATCAAGGAAGGCGAGTTCTTGCAACCAGTGGCCGGTTCGGGCAAGGTGGTAACACCTTTTCTCAGAAGTTCTCGACCAGCCGACCAAGGAATTATGGGTTGGATATTCCAAAATCGTAAGTCCCTCATAATTCCCAAGTTTCGCTCCCGAACTCGAATGCCCTTCCTTTTTGGTCCGAAAGACTCCATCGGCAGAATTGGGGCTTTAATTGGTATGCCTCTAGCTTGGGAGGCAGAGGAGGTGGGAGGCGTAATTGCTTTTATCAGTCGCACTGAAGCCGACTGGAGCAAAGAAGAAATAGGGGCAATCACCGCCGTGGTGAGGCGTGCCACGCTCGTCCTGCAGAACTTCACGCTCAAACGAGAGCTGGCTCTTGTTCGCAATCTGGATCCGATAACAGAGGTGTGCAACACCGACGCCTTTGATCGAGTTCTCAACAAGCGACTGCAACGCTGTAAGGAAGCCGACCTTAGCATGGGACTAGGAGTCATCTCTGTCCAGGGTTTTGAAGCACTGAGCACCAAAATACCCTTGCCAGATCTGGCAACTCTACGCCAGCGTATCTCCTCAACTTTGCTCCAAAGGCTCAGAGGTAAACAGTTCATGGGCTGTCTTGATCAAGCCCGCTTCGCCGTTTTATTCGAGGATGAAACGGAGGGAGCGATTAATGACCAACTTGTGGCCATAACCACAGCTATCGAGCAGGAAATACTAGCATTATTTAATGCTCCACGCCAGCTGGCGGCCAGTTTTGGTTTTGCACTCTATCCTCGAGAGGCAGCTACTGCAAGCGAACTCTGGACCATGGCTTCTCAGGCACTAGTGGAACGTACATCTGATAATTTGATGCGCAGCAGTAAGGCGAGATCTGCTTAACCCTAATGTTGCAAACCTACACCGGTCAAAACCGTTGTGCTCGCGCGATAGCACTCCATCTGCGGCTGTGCTCGCCTCGGACAGGACTTCACGTACGGTTAAGTACGCCTCGACCTGTCCGAGCCTGTGCGCAGCCACATCTGGCGCGCTCTTGCGCGTTTTTCCTCGACGCAGATTTGCAACATTAGGGTTAACTCTCCCCATGAAAAGACTTCTCTCACACAACATTGGAATCCAACGTAGGAACAACGACTAACTGCTAGCACAAAGCGGCACCAGTCAGGTAGGTAGGTGGTTATGAGGTTGTTGGACGGAATTGCAGGGCTTTTCGCCAAGGATTTGGCCATGGATCTGGGCACAGCCAACACCCTAATTTTCATGAAGGGCGAGGGAATTGTGCTTAACGAACCTTCAGTAGTGGCCCTGAGCCGGGACACAGGTAAGGTTGTGGCCGTTGGCGGTGAGGCAAAAGAGTATCTCGGACGCACTCCTCAGAAAATTGTGGCCATTCGCCCTATGAAAGACGGAGTAATTGCCGATTTTGAAGTGACCAGCATAATGATCAAATACTTCCTCAAAAAGGTCCAGAAAAGATCTTCCTTCTTCCGGCCACGGCTAATCGTAGCAGTACCCACTGGCATTACTCAGGTGGAAAAACGTGCTGTTATCGAATCAGCAGAGCAAGCAGGCGCACGCCAAGTGCACCTTATCGAGGAGCCTATGGCGGCTGCCATCGGCGCTGATTTACCCATCACCAGGCCTATAGGCAACATGGTGGTGGATATAGGGGGAGGCACCACGGAAGTGGCGGTGATTTCGCTTTCGGCCGTGGCATACTCGGAATCTGTGCGGGTGGCCGGCGACGAGGCCAATGAAGCTATAATTCGCTATGTGCAAAACCACCACCAAATCGCCATCGGCGAAAATGAGGCGGAGCGAATAAAGTTGGAAATTGGCTCTGCCTGTCCACTGCCCCAGCCGCTGACTGCTGTGGTAGCAGGCAAGGAGATACTTACGGGGATACCCAGATCCTTTGAGCTAAACGATGAGGAAATCCGGCAAGCCCTTTCAGAACCGGTAGATGTCATTATTGAGAGCATCAAGCGAACTTTTGAAAAGACACCTCCAGAGCTTGCGTCAGACATTGGTCATAACGGTATCTGGCTGGCGGGAGGTGGAGCCCTCCTCAGAGGCTTGGACACCTTGCTGGGAGACATGTTGAAGCTTCCGGTCCATGTGGAGCAAGATGCCCTGACCACGGTGACTCGTGGTGCCGGTAGGGTTATGGAGTCAATAGGCGACTACCGGCAGGTCTTTGTCAATTAAGCAGCGTATACACCCTCCTCAACCTTATTTATCCAGTGCGAAACCTAATGCTCCGTGTCCAAAAGACACGGGGACGCGGTGAACCGGAGACGCGGCGATAAAACAAATCATCCTCTCCGTGTCGCCGTATCTCCGCGTCGCCCCGTCGCTCACTGAGTGATTAACTGCGCAGACAAAAGAACGGTGCTCGTTTAAGCCATGTGGTCAGCTGCTAGAGGATCTGACTGAGGAACAACTTGGTCCGGTCATGGGTGGGATTTTTGAAGAAGTGTTCCGGCGTGCCCACTTCAACAACCTGGCCTTCATCCATGAAGATCACCCGATCCGCAACTTCCCTGGCAAAGCCCATCTCGTGAGTCACCACCACCATGGTCATCCCCTCCAAGGCCAGGGTCTTCATAACATCCAGCACCTCGCCTATCATCTCAGGGTCCAGAGCTGAGGTAGGCTCGTCAAAGAGCATCACTTTCGGGTCCATTGCCAGGGCCCTAGCAATGGCAACCCGCTGCTGCTGCCCACCGGAGAGGTTGTCCGGATAGGAGTCCGCCTTGTCAGGAATGCCCACCTTTTCCAACAGGGCCATGGCCTTGCCTTCCGCCTCTTTCTTGGAGCGCTTGCGTACCACTGTCTGAGCCAGGGTTAAATTGCCAATGGCCGTTTTGTGGCGAAAGAGGTTGAAGGACTGAAAGACCATCCCCATTTCCTCCCTGACCTTGTTGATGTTGGTTTTGGGATCGAGAATATCGATGCCGTCTATGTATATATGGCCGCGGTCGGCCTTCTCCAGCATGTTCAGGCAACGCAGTATGGTGCTTTTTCCTGACCCCGAAGGGCCGATAATCACCACCACCTCGCCCTTATCTACTCCACAGGAAACATCCACCAGAGCCTCAATCTTGTGGGTGGTGTAAAAGGTCTTGTAAACGTTCTCTGCTCTAACCACTGATTGCCATCCTCCTCTCCAGGTACTGAATCAGCATGGACAGGGCGAAAGTTAACACCAGGTAGAGTATGGCGCAGAGGAACCAGAGTTCGAAGGGTTGCAAACTGGTGGTGACCACCTCCCTGGTTGCCTTGGTGAGCTCACGAATGGCAATAATGCCAAGAAGCGATGAATCCTTGATAAGACTGATGAACTGCCCCGCCAGGGGTGGCAGAATACGGCGAAAGGCCTGGGGCAGGATTATGTACCGCATTGACTGAGGATAGGTCATCCCCAGGGAGCGAGCCGCCTCCATCTGCCCCCGGTGGATAGACTGAATGCCGGCCCGGACTATCTCGGCCACATAAGCGCCGGCAAAAAGCGCCAGGGAGGCCACGCCGAACCAGATAGGCGGCAGCTGGTTTATGCCATACTGGGCCACCAAGTTATTGATCACGGTGCCCAGTACAAAATACCAGATGAAGATCTGCACCAGCAGAGGTGAGCCTCTAATGAGCTCGATGTAAATGATCGCCGTCCACCTCAAGGCGGGATTGCCGGAAATTCGGGCCAATCCGGTAAAAAGGCCTATAAGGATCCCCAACAGCACCGCGATGATACTGACCTTCAGGGTGACCCACAGCCCCTCAACCAGGATGCCCACCTTCCATTTCTGGTACGATCCCAAAATATCGCCGCCATAAACAAAATCTCCCTCTTTCACTCGTACTGACTGTGCCGGGACGGTATAGGTTTCCTCCTCACCATCGCCGCGGACCGTGACCTCCACCTGGTTCCCTCTGGTGACAAGGGGGGCCACCTCACCCTCTATCTCCGCTCGGGTCTCGATGGTGTCTTTATAATAGAAATACTGGGGCACCCGATACCAGCGCCACACATACTCCACCTTCAGGGTGGCGAAGTAAATTCCAGCAATAACCATCCCTACCATTACAAAAAAGAGAACAATAGAGATGTGGCGCCAACCACGGGTTCGGAGATAGTCGGTTATGGAAAAGCTGCCTGTAGTCACCTTCGATACCCTTCGGACAGCAGCCGCCAGTATTGGCTCCAGCATAGATGGTTGATCAACCAGCTTGATTGTGCGAGCAGGACAGAATCCCCACCTACTGCCAGTGGTTTACAGAAACGGGGCTCGGCAGTTAGGCAATAACTGCCGGCCCCCTCAAAGAAGTTGCTTTCAGAGCGAACCGTATCTTACGGTTGCATATCACTCTCGTTTTACTGCTGAACGTCTGCTATCCAGTCCGTACCTTTTATCCACTTCTTGTAGATAAGATCGTAACGACCGTCGTTTTTCACCTGCCTGAGGAAGTTATTGAGCCAATTCATGAAATCATAATCGCCTTTGTTGATGGCCCAGGCCAGCGGCTCAAAAGTAAATGGCTTGTCCAGAAAAACCAGCTTCCCCTTACCCTGTTGTGCATTGAACACCACGCAGTAGGGCAGGTCGTAAACAAAAGCGTCGGCCTTGCCGTTGACCACCTCGAGGGCGGCCTCGGGTTCGGTCTCAAAGGACTTATAGTTGGCCTTGGGAATGAGCCGTTTCACTGCCTGCTCACCGGTGGTTCCTAGTTTGGAGGTTACCGTGTACTTCTTGTTGTTCAAATCCTTGTAGGAATTCACGATGCCCAAGTGTTTTTTGGCCAGCAGAATGGTCTGTCCCACGATAATGTAAGGGTCGGCGAAGTTGATCTTCAGGTTGCGTTCCTGGGTGATGGTCATGCCGCTCATGATGATGTCAAACTTTTTGGTGGTTAGAGCAGGAATGATGCCGTCCCAGGCGGTGTTTATGGGCACGAACTTCACCCCCATAGCCTTGGCCATCTCTCTGGCCATGTCTATGTCGAAGCCAACAAAATTGCCTTTTTTGTCAGTCATCTCAAAAGGCATATAGCCAGATTCAAATCCAACCCTTAGCTCACCCCGTTGCAGAATTCCCTCGAGGGTAGATTGCTCCACCATCGCCATCCGGGTATTTGTTTTTGCTGGGGCGGCTTTCTCACCCTGCTGAGGTTGTTGCCCACAGCCAAACAAATACAGGGAAAACAGGAGACCGAAAAGCAACCCAGTTAACTTAAACGACTTCTTCATACTGCACCTCCCATAAAGTTATAAGTACAAGTGCTTTCCCACAACCTTTTGCTTTTCCAGTCCAAGTTGTGAGCGATCAATAAGACTTTCCCTCGTCTAGAAGCTCTTCGATGTTCATCTGGATCTTGCAGTCTGGACATTTAGGGATATCTTCTTCTGGGATGTAAACTATTTGGGTTTGCTTACATTTGGGACATTTGATCTGGACGGCTTCCCTTTTGTCTCGCATGGTTGGTTTCTCCTGCTCCTGCACCTATTATCACAAAGCAAAGGGGAGAACAAGGGAGAAACAGATGGAGCAATTTGCGAATTGAGGGATTAAGGGATTTGAGATTGCAGATTGCAGATTGCAGATTTGGGGAATTGAAGAATTAAGGAACTTTGGGATTTAAGCTTCGGTATAGACCAACGCATTCAAAGAGCAAGATTGCTCCACCTTGGAACGAATTCTGCCAACCTCTTTGGTCAGATTCCTGAATTTCTTAATTCTGTAATTCCTAAATCCCTCAATTCCTCAATTCTTAGGTTGTGAGCCGTTGCCGCACCTCATCTGCCGATATTCCCTCGATTGCAATACTTTTGGCCCGGGAGGTAGCACCTGAAGCAATACTCATCTGACTCCTGGCAACCTTTAGTTTCTTGGCTAGGAATTTCAGCAAATGCTTGTTCGCCGCCCCTGCCACAGGAGGTGCGGTTATGCGTATCTTGAGGGCATCACCCTGAGGGCCCACCACTTCGTCCCGAGATGCACGCGGTTGCACCTGGGTCCTGAGGATTACCCCCTGTTCACTATCGCGCACGTATGGAGACACTGTTGACCTTGGTTTATTTTCTCATTGACAGGAGACGCAAAGCATGGATGGTGACAACGTGGCACCGACAAGTCATTACACTGCGCGCATGTGCGCTTCGTTGTCACTAGGGCTGCGCCCGGCATTAGGCCTTACGGCCGTCATTAAGTTGTTTCAATGCCACAATGGCAGTCAACTATGAATGACAGCCTATCATATTGACCTAATGACAATAAATGACGCCGAAGGCATAATGACAGCGGAGCGTAATGACGGCCACTTTCAGTGGCCAAATGACCCAAACTGGTTTGAGCCTTAGTAGTGCCTCGTCTCTAGTGTAAAATCTCTAATGTTTCTCACCTGGCAATAGCCTCATATTATCGATCAGTCTGGCCTGGCCGACAAAAACGGCCATAGCCATCACCGCTTTGACCGTTATCTTATCTATATCGATCAGGGTGTCTTCGTCCACCACCTGGATGTACTGGACGCGAGTGTGCGGTTCAGCCTCCACCATCTCTTTGGCCTGTGCAATCAGAACGCTCACCTTGCGTTCACCCTCAGTCACCATCTTACGGGCAGCCAGAAGAGAGCGTGACAGGGCAAGAGCCGAGTTGCGCTCCTCTTCTGAGAGGTACCTGTTACGGCTACTCATGGCCAGGCCGTCCGATTCACGCACAGTGGGGTGGGCGACGATCTCCACCCCAAGATTCAAATCCTTGCTAAGTCTCTTGATCACAACCAGTTGTTGGAAATCCTTCTCTCCGAGAACGGCCAAATGGGGACGAATCGCGCAAAACAGTTTGGTGACAACCAGTGCCACGCCTGAAAAATGGCCTGTCCGGAACAAGCCACAGAGATTCTGGGTGAGATGTTCCACCTGCACCCGCGTCTGGAATCCGGGCGGGTACATCTCTTCCACTTCGGGAGCATAGATACAGTGTACCCCAAGCTCACGGCAAAGTTTAAGATCCCGCTCAAAATCACGAGGATACTGGTCCAGATCTTCGCCAGGGCTAAACTGGGTGGGGTTAACAAAAATACTGACCACTACCTGGTCGGCCCGCCGCAAGGCTACCTCCATTAGAGCCAGGTGGCCTTGGTGCAGGTAACCCATGGTGGGCACGAAACCGACAATCTGGCCTTTGCGGTAGCGTTCCTCTCGCCACTTGTTCATCTCATCGTTTGTGCGCAGCACTTCCATAACACCTAACTCCTTGGTGGTAAAGAATCCGGGACCTGAGGACTTGGCTGTGATTGAGAGGGTGCCAGGTTTCGGGTGTCATTCAGTTATCAGGTTTAGGGTGCCAGGTGTCAGGCTTTAAGGCGTCGGGGTTCAGGTGTCAGGTTTCAGGTGTCAGAACTGATAGATCTGAAACCTGAACACTGAAACCTCCATCTCCGGTTGGATAGATGGCAGCTATACTAGCAGTTTTTCTATGGTTTGGTAAAAAAC
>Ga0209536_100015741_pt1 | contig 10781 bp, 3 predicted proteins | sample DeeMarSeWOR28_12_FD_187461 | JGI IMG/M metagenome (GOLD analysis project Ga0209536, IMG submission 187461) | Marine sediment microbial communities from White Oak River estuary, North Carolina - WOR-2-8_12 (SPAdes) (version 2) | ecosystem: Environmental > Aquatic > Marine > Intertidal zone >...
TATTTGAGAATCCTGAAAAATATTATGATGAGATCATTGAAATTGATCTCAGCACACTTGAACCCCACGTCAATGGCCCGTTTAGCCCTGACAGAGCCTGGCCAATTTCTCAATTAGGTACTGCAGCCCGTGAGAACGGATATCCTGATGAAGTAAAAGTGGGACTCATCGGAAGTTGTACCAATTCTTCGTATGAAGATATCGAAAGATCAGCCAGTATAGCCCGTTTTGCCGTTAAAAACGGGATCAAAGCAAAATCTGAATTTGTCGTGACCCCGGGTTCGGAACAAATACGGGCGACAATCGAACGTGACGGTCAGTTAGAAGATTTTACCAAAATCGGTGGTAAGGTATTGGCCAATGCCTGTGGTCCCTGTATAGGACAGTGGAAACGGCATGATGTTAAAGATGGAGAAAAGAACACCATTGTCACATCCTATAACAGAAATTTTGCCAAGCGGAATGATGGCAACGCTTCAACCCATTCTTTTGTCGCCGGACCGGAAATTGTAACCGCTTTAACACTTGCCGGCAGATTATCGTTTAATCCACTGACAGATACCATTGAAAATGAATCGGGGGAGCAGATAAAACTGGAGGCACCTGTCGGTGATGAATTACCGAGCAAAGGATTTGATCCGGGTGAAAGCGGCTACATTGCCCCTGCTTCAGACGGATCATCCATTGAGGTAAAGGTTGATCCGGATAGTCAACGACTTCAACTTTTGGATCCATTTGTCCCATGGGATGGTGAAGATCTTACCGATCTTGTTCTTTTGACCAAGGCACAGGGTAAATGTACGACTGATCATATATCGCCAGCAGGACCCTGGTTACGATTCCGCGGACACCTGGACAACATTTCAGACAATCTTTTTATCGGGGCTGTCAGTGCATTTGGCCATGAACCGGGAACAGGAAAGAATGTCATGACAGGCGAAGTTAAAAAACTCTCTGATAATGCCAGGGAATTTAAAAAAGATGGTATCGGCTGGATTGTTGTTGGTGACGATAATTATGGCGAAGGCTCCAGTCGTGAACACGCGGCGATGGAACCACGCTATTTAGGCGGTAAGGCTATTATTGTTAAAAGTTTTGCCAGAATACACGAAACGAATTTAAAGAAACAGGGGATGTTGGCGCTTACCTTTAAAAATCCCTCTGATTATGATCTCATACAGGAAGATGATCGCTTTGAAATTCGCGGGCTGAAATCCTTTGCTCCAGGGGTTCCGCTTAAATTGGTCATCAAACACAATGATGGCTCAGAAAACACCTGTGAGTTGAACCACTCTTTTAATAAAGCACAAATTGAATGGTTTAAGGCAGGATCAGCGCTGAATTTAATTGCGGCACAAAAATAAAATCTGGTTACGACGCGCAGCGTCGTAACCAGATTTTATTTTTATTTCAGCAATATCATCTTACCACTAAATTTATATCCTGTGCTGGTACTCATTTGATATATATAAATGCCTGATGGCATTTTTATGTTTGATTGATTTATCCCTTCCCAGACAAAATAATGTCTGCCTGCATGCAATGATCCCTTGAAAAGCGTAACAACCTCCTGACCAAGCAGATTATACACCTTCAGAGTGACTTCACTTTGTTCAGGCAGAGAAAGCGGAATTGTTGTTACAGGATTAAACGGATTCGGATAATTTTGCCCCAGCGAGTATTCTGCAGGAATTATTGCACTGACAATTTCTTCAATCGCCTGAGCATCACCGACGATGACTTCAAATTCTGAGTATTTTGTGGTTGAAACAAACTGGTAGGAATCATTCTCTCTGAGATCCTGATACATTTGCCGTGTTTTATCGATCAGATAGACCTCGAATTCTTCAGGAATATGCTGAATCTCCTGAAACGTTAACTTCGCATCAGTTTTACTAGGCATATACACCTCAAATACCCATGATTCAATCTGACTGACAGGTGGACGTATATCGCTTCCAAAGCGAATACTACCAGCATCCCATGTTGGACGCTTGAAATATATATCCGCGAGGTCAGCAAAGGCATGCGGTTTGAGATAATCGGATTGGTCACGTTTCTCCTGAGCATTAAGAGCAGCGCCGATCCTGACGGAAGCGCCTTTCGTCTCTCCAGCGTTAAGTTTAATCTCTATATCCCAGAGGAGATCATGATTGACCAATGGTTTTCCAAATGAATCAATATAGGGAATCAGCAGGGTTGTTCTTGAAGCCAGCGGATTATTAAAATAAAATCCTTCCACCGGTTCTAATTCTGTCGCTATTTCAAATGTGCGGTTCGAACGGTTATATCGCCATAATTGTACATCTGTGGTGAAATTGTTCGCTGCTCTGACATCTACCCAGGCTATCTGTCGTACAAAGGGAGAGGTGATCATATTCCAACCGGGATGAATGGCAACTTCAGCCTGCGCAAATTCATTCAAGGTTGCCGCCGGGAGAGATTGGTTTACATTAATAGGGCCATTATGAATAACCCAGAAAGCCCGACCCGTGCTAAACCTGAATTTATTTGAGCCATCGTAAGGTTCAAAATAATCTTCCGGATTACCTGTATTTCCATTATCCAAGTAAGCCATCCATGATTCTCCGGCCCCACTTCCGAATACATCATTAAAAATTGCATTCGCACTTCCGGGTAGTCCTATCATCAGATAATCTGAAGAAGAAAAATCATCTCGCCTCTCATGTTCCGGAAAAGGTATTTGCGTTGTAACCGGAATCTGATTTGCATAGGTCTTAAATGACCTGAAGACGGACCAATCACTGGTAGTTGCGGAGACAGTGACATTAACACGCCAATAATAGGTGGTTTCGTAGTTTAATCCACTCGCGTAGGTATACGGTTCGGTAATATTCGTCCGGCCAAATACAACATTAGAAAAAGTCGTATCAGTCGCCACTTGTACAGCAAAATTGCCTGTAGTCTCAGATGTCCAGCTAATGGGAGCAGGAATTGGCATTCCTTCCTGACCATCCGGCGGATTGGTTGGTACCGGTGGAAGAGCGGTGCCTGAAAATTGCTCCGTTGAAAAACTCCAGACTTCTGACCATGGGCCCCAACCGGCCTCATTTTTTGCCCGAACTTGCCAGTAATAAGACTGATCATATTGTAATCCATTCAATCCATATGATGTCTGTGTGATAACCGTATCTTCAATAAAAATAGGATCAAAAGCATTGTTATTGGCAAACTTCAAATGATACTGAGATGCCTCACTGGCCTGATTCCAGTTTAATGTTGGATTCACCACAATGTTTGTTGATCCATCGGCGGGCGAGTTAAGTATCGTCTGCGGTGGAGGAATCTGTGGAATAGAATCCGTCGTGGTAAAATTCCAACTCTGAGACCAAGATCCCCAACCGGCATCATTCTTTGCTCTTACCTGCCAGTAATATGTTGTACCCCGACTTAATCCTGAAACATCATAGACAGTTGCCGCTGTAATAAGCGTATCTTCGAACATAAGCGGATCATAACCGGCATTATCTGCAAATTGCAAATGATACTGATAAGCATCACCAGCTGCATTCCAGCTGAGCATGGGATTGGTTACAATATTTGTTGCACCATTCTGGGGAATATTTAGAATCGGAGGCGGAGGGGGAACCATTGGGTTTGGTTCAGTAATATACATTAACTGGTCAGTACCAATACCCTCACTTATCACCTGTTTCGTTCCCGCAGACCAGTATATTACCAGCGAATCTACATCCATTTGCTGGCCTATACCAAAACTTACAATCCTTGTATTTTGACCTAAAAATCCTGTTTGTCCCAATACGTCACGCCTTTGTGTCGTCGGAAATCCTTCATCATTCTTATAATAAAGCATTACAACCGTACCAAGAGCAGATTTATTGGCAAGGGTTCCGATCAATCTGAGATTCACGTTGTGATTTTCAGTTATATTATTTCTGTAGAGGGCATTTGAACCACCACTATTTGCTATAACCAAATCCGGAGAGCCATCATTGTTATAATCACCCCAGGCTGCTCCATGTGTGTCGGTAACAGGATCTTCTGCAATGGGGCCTGTGAGAATCGTGGTAAAAGTTCCTCCTGTTTCTTGCTTGTAGAGGATATTGGGCTGGATTCCTGCATTGGCCACAAATAGATCGAGTAACCCGTCATTATCATAATCTACCCATGCACTGCCTCTGGAATCTGTACTATCAGTCAGAACCTGTGGTAGATCAACAACAATAAATCCTCCGGCTTTATTGTTTTGAAAAAGTGTATTTAGTGAACCATTGCGGTTCGTGATATAGAGATCAAGCCAGCCATCGTTATTAAAATCACCCCAGCTACCCCCGGAAGAGACATTTCTCTGATCAGGGACAGTGCCGGTATATTGTGCTGTAAAATTTCCCTCGCCGTCATTCATATACAGCGGATTGCCTTCACCCTCACCCGCATTGGCAACGAATACATCAACATCACCATCGTTATCAAAATCTGCTGCTGCACATCCTCGGGAATCCCCTATATCATTCACAATACTCTGCCCCGTTACACGGGTAAACGATTCATCCTGATTATTCATAAACAAATAGTTAAGTTGGACTCCGGAATTTGTCACGAACAGGTCAAGAAATCCATCATTATTAAAATCCGCCCAGACTGCGCCAACAGAATTTCCACCATAGTTCACCGTTTCATTATCCGTAATTCTGGTAAAGGTTCCGTCACCATTATTTTTATATAAATAATTATTGTCTTCGCCAAGATTTGTCACATACAGATCTTCATAGCCATCATTATTATAATCACCCCAACACGCCGTGCGTGAATCACCAACATCGGTTACTATTGACCCTATTGTAATCTGTGAAAAAGTACCGTTACGATTATTATGAAATAAATCATTCCGTGCCGATGTTCCTGCATCGGTAATTATGACATCTTCATATCCATCATTATCATAATCTACCCAGGCTACGCCTCTCGAATCAGTATTATTCACGGCAATGGCACTTGTTTTCATCAGTGTAAAATCTTTTTGATTACTAAACCACACCGGTTCAATATCCAGATCATCCATACCATCCCAAATGGCTATCCGGTTTCTTCGGAGTAATTCCGCTATATTATCATCTGCACCTGAATCTGTCGATATCGCAAACTTATATTCTAGCGTATCATTGATCATAAAATCAAAAGGATTCGGGACAGAAAATGTCCCTGAGTAGGTGAGGTCTGCATCTTCCTGCCCCTCAAGTAACCATTCTCCATCTATACCCCAGTTATTAAACGGACCGATAACCACAACGGACTGTGTTGACGGGTCAAATCCGTCTTCGTTTCCCATTTTTACCGTAAATTTCATTCTGACTGTTGTTGTTGGCTCGAAGGTCCTAAAGACACCATGATATGTCCCGGCAAAAAGATGTTCTTCTATATTGAGTACGAGGTCATTGATTTCTGATGATTCGAGTCCCTGATCAAAGCTTAACCATGTAAAACCATCATCCTTGGATATCCAGAGGTCCGACAACCCGACAAATATATGATCTTTACTATTGACTTCAATCGCCCGCTTGTTTCCTAATACTGCAGAACCTAACTTCGACCAGGTTGAATTATCCGTTGTTTTCCAGACCCCATCTGAGGTGGTAGTATAGACATGGTTCTGGTTATTGATCGCTATATCACGAATTTCATAAGTACTCAATTCTGTTCCCACCGGAGACCAGCTATCACCATCAGTTACCGATCGATAAATACCATCACGTGTCGTGCCAACATATATTTCATTATCGTGATTGAAGGCAATACAAGTAATATCTTTATTATCCATGCCATTTGTAATATCTTCCCAGGTTTCACCTTCATCTAAAGATTTAAAGATACCACCATCTCCATCATTCTCTCCAATAAAGACGACGCCGTCATTACGGACGGCAATCGCCCCAAGAAAAGCATATGTACCCTGAGCTCCATAGACTCTCATCCAGTCATCTCCATCATTGATAGACCGGAACACCCCACCTCCCGAGGAAGCAGTAAAAATTGCACCGGAGGGGTGAGCGGCAAGACCACGAATGAACGTGCTTTGCAGGTCTATCATACCCTGCCCTACAGATTCCCAGGTCAAACCCATATCTCTCGACCGGTAGAGACCATTGTAGTAGTCACCGGCAAAAATTGTATTACTCGCCGGGCTGACTGCCATCTTCCAAATCCTGGTTCCCAGTAATCCTTGATTTCTTGGTTCCCACTCCGTACCATCGCTACCCAAAAAATAGATTCCACCACCATTATACCATATACAACCGACAAAGGTATCATCTGTAGAGGGATTCACATGGATTGTTTCAACGTTCAATGGTGTATACCCCAGATCTGCTGAAATCCAGGTACCTCCTTCATCTGCTGTAAAATACACACCAGATTGCCATGTACCTACGTATAATACACCATCTGAAGTGATATCAAGAGCTGTAATGATTCTATTTGTCATTCCAATGTTGTTCCAGCTGGCACCACCATCATTAGAAAGAAATAAACCATCATTCGATCCCATACCTACGTAGATATTATCATTATCATCAACAGTAATAGCTCCGACAGCGGCAACAGGTATGACATTCGTTTCCTGCACCCATAATTCCCCAGCACTGCTTGAAATGAAGAGACCACCTGATTGTGTACCGGCATACAGGATATTATTACCAGTTATTGCCAGTGTATTTACGTTTAAATCAGTGAGACTTGTGTTAACGGCAACCCACAGTTCACCCTGGTTGCCTGATCTGAATATTCCTTCTCCCGTTGCTGCGAATATATTACCATCTGAACTACGTACCATTTTCCTCACTGAGGAGCTCGGTAGGCCATTATTCTTAATTTCCCAGGTTTCCCCTCCGTCCGTTGAACGGTAAAGTGAGGAAGAGTGACTTCCGGCAAATAGTATCGAATCCGACAAGGCAAGTAGTGAATAAGCTGCCCCTCCAAATCCCGTAGATTGCCAAGTAAGTCCATTGTCCGTGGATTGAAAGACACCACCATATAGTGTGCCGGCGTAAATTGTGCCATTCGGTGTGTTTGTAATTGCGTATACACTACCACCATACGGTCCGGTTGCGGGTTCCCAAATGTTTTGAGCTATCCCATTACCGGCCAAAATCAGTAGAAACACAAAAATAGAAAGCAATTTTAGTAATTCATTTTTTCTGTATACACTTTTAAAAGTCTGTTTCATTTTTGCCTCATTTATAAAAGAAATTACAGGAATCATTTTCAGTTTGTCGGTCGGGAAGGCGGGCCGGGAAAGCCAGCATCCTGAGTAGTCGGGCTATCGTCTCCGCCACTGCTGCTGCCCATTAAAAATACCGCAGCGCCGCCGACAATTACTGCGCCACCGCCGATCCACCACCAGACGCTGCCGCCACCTTCATCCACCTCACCGGTAGCCAGTGCTTTTTTATATTCCTCTGAAAATTCCAGTTCTGCCTCTATATCTTCTCCATCAACTATCTTAATTGTTTTTTCCCAGGGTTTATAATTTTCTTTTTCGATTCTTACAGTGACGGATAAGCCTTCCTTTGCTTTGCTTTCAAAAGGCGTTTCTCCCACCTGGTTACCATTGATAAAAATCGCCGCGCCCTCCGGATCGGAATTTATCTCCAGTGTCACAATTTTACCTTCAGTTACTGCTGGCATTCCCGCTCCGCCAACAATTGCAGCGATCTGATTGGCAATCAACTGCATGATATCTAGCAATCCGTCGATTTCACCTTTAAAATCGCGGAAAAATGATTTTTCGATTTCAGCGGTCTCCACATCTATCAAAGAGAGATCGATGGTATAGGTTTGACCCAGTTTACCGATTGTTCCGCTGATCATTTTCTGCACATTCAATAGACGTCCCATTTCAACCGCACACTCAGTGGTTGTACAACCACTTTGCTGGAATCCCTGCTCATTTAAGATATCATCCATTTGCCCTCTTTCGAGCACAACAAAGGCATTCGTTTTAACGAGCATCGAGCGCAGCCGATTTCCGAGAGTAACTGTTTCCTGTTTTGACAAGCCACCGGTATTGGTAAAATCGAGAATTGCAATCCGCAGTTTGTTCTCCTGTTGTCCCATCACATTGCAGATAGATAGTAGTGAAATCAGGATTACGCATAGGAATCTTGAATTGGTTTTCATGACGACCTCATATAAACTATATTTTTGTGATTTCATTCTCATATTAATTTTTCATTTTCTACATTTTAAAGCATTTGACAGTTGCCCTTTAAATCATGAATACCTCACCCCTGAATATTTCATTCTGTCTATGAATTTATAGGTTTTAAAGAGCAACCAGATGATAAATTATTTTTTCTTTATTAAATTATCGTCTCAAATTGGTGTATCTTAAACATAAAATTAGGAACGTCGAGATTCAAATTTTCGCAACGACGCAACGACGCAACGTTTTATTTTTATATAATTTATTATACATAAATATAATGTACAGATAAATTGTTATATTAGTCGTTCGTTTATCTGTTTGGATCATTGCGTCTTTGGGTGAAAAAATCTGACTTTGAGGATAAATCAGTGAGAAGAAAAACAGTAACTGTAAAAGTAGGAAATGTTTCAATCGGTAGTGATCACCCTGTCGTTGTTCAATCCATGACAAACACGGATACGGCAAACGTTGACAGCACCGTTAATCAAATACAAGATTTAGCAGAGGCGGGATCGGAGCTGGTTCGTGTCACCGTAAATAATGATGCAGCAGCTAAAGCAGTGTCAAAAATAGCTGAAAAATTAAAAGCACAAAATATAAATGTTCCGATTGTCGGTGATTTTCACTATAACGGACATCTTCTTTTAACCCGTTATCCGCAATGTGCCGCTTCCCTCTCTAAGTACAGAATCAATCCCGGTAATGTCGGATCAAAATCGAGAGATAAAAACTTTGCAATGATCGTCGAACAGGCGATAGCATATCATAAACCGGTGAGGATTGGTGTCAATTGGGGCTCTCTCGATAAGCAGATTCTGACGGAATTAATGGATAACAATTCCCGGCTGACGGATCCTCTTCCGACCAGAAATGTAATAATAAACGCCATGGTTGAGAGCGCCATACGATCAGCCCGATTGGCCGAGGATATCGGGATCGGCCATGATCAGATTATTCTCAGCGCTAAAGTCTCCGGTGTTCAGGATCTGATCATGGTCTACAGGCAATTGGCAGCTGAATGTGAATACCCCCTTCATCTGGGCTTAACAGAAGCTGGAATGGGAAACAAAGGAATCATTGCCAGTACCGCTGGATTATCTACTCTCCTCCAACAGGGAATCGGGGATACCATTCGCGTTTCTCTGACACCACGACCAGGCGGAGATCGACGCGAAGAGGTCTACGTTGCGCAACAAATCCTGCAAAGTCTGGAATTGAGGAGCTTTACCCCCCAGGTAACAGCATGTCCGGGTTGTGGTCGTACAACCAGTACCTATTTTCAAAAACTAGCGGATGATATCAACTCATATATAAAAGAGCAGATGCCGCTCTGGCGTGTACAATACCCCGGAGTGGAAACTCTCAATGTCGCAGTGATGGGATGTGTGGTCAATGGTCCCGGTGAATCAAAACATGCAAATATTGGGATATCCTTACCGGGCACGGGTGAAGATCCAAAAGCACCGGTCTATATTGATGGTGAACATGCGGTGACTTTGAAAGGTGATAACATTGCCGGCGAGTTTCAGAGTCTGTTGGATGAATATATTGTTAAGAACTACAGAGATAGGTGATAGGCGATATGCGATTTGAGATGTGAGATATGTGATGTGAGATGTGGGATATAGGAATCCGGATGCCGGATGCCAGATGCCGGATACCCGAAATTATACCGATATTTGTGAGGGCAGTCAGGAATCCGGTATCTGGTATCAGGGATCGCAAATCTCACATCGAGAACCGAACAGCGAGAGTCGAGAATCGAGCATCCAGGATCGAGGATCGAGAACCGAGCACCGAGTACCGAGATCATAATTGCTTTTTTATCTCGGCTAACACTTTCTGAATCACTTCCTTTTTTGTGCCGTTAATCCTACAGCCTGCTGCTCGTGTGTGTCCACCACCGTTAAATTTTTTTGCTATCTTGTTGACATCAATGTTTCCCTTGGCTCTTAGGCTGATCTTATGAAATCGTGGGCGTATTTCTCTTACAAAAATCCCGACTTTTCCGCCGCGGATCGCGACACTATAATTTGCCAACTCTTCAATCTCTCCATGATGATTTCGATTCATCATCTGATAATCCAGATAAATGACATTGACAGTGCCATCCAAATGGTTTTCCATTTCTGCCAGACCCTTGCCAATCGTCCGTATTGCCTCAAAAGAATTTTCAAAAAATATTCGGTCATTTATCCATGAAGGATTAACACCCGCATCGATCATTTTTCCACCAATATACATATCACGCGATGTGGTATTCGAGAATGAAAAACGACCTGTATCATAGACAATGCCTGTATAGATAGTCTCAGCCAGATCTTTAGTAAAATGGATATTTGCCTGATCGAGAATTTCATAGACCAGTTGGGTGGTTGAGGAAGCTTTCTCGTCAACCATCGAAATGATGGCAAAATCATCCTCCGGCGGATGGTGATCAATTTTAACCGTTTGAGATTTATCGGGTAGAAGTTTTTGTACATCTCCCAGTCTTTTCACACCGGGTGAATCCAAAATAATTGCTGCTCTTAATTGCAGATCAAGAGCAAAATTATAAGTAATGATTCGGTTAAAGTTCTTAAGATATGTAAATCGG
>Ga0209536_100015742_pt1 | contig 10780 bp, 11 predicted proteins | sample DeeMarSeWOR28_12_FD_187461 | JGI IMG/M metagenome (GOLD analysis project Ga0209536, IMG submission 187461) | Marine sediment microbial communities from White Oak River estuary, North Carolina - WOR-2-8_12 (SPAdes) (version 2) | ecosystem: Environmental > Aquatic > Marine > Intertidal zone >...
AGGGCATCGTGGCGGCCTTCCATCGGGGTCGGCCCCACCTGGTTGGCTTCCCCTTCAAGGTAAATATCGTACCAGTGCAGGCAAAGGATCCCTTTGGGAGCGCCGATCGTTTTGCCTTCTTTTTCCAGTATCGGTCCCTGTTCGATGTGATATTCGTAATAGCAATGGACCGGCCATTTTTTGCAGGGTGCCGTCCCTTTATACCCGATGCGAATCAGCTCGTCCTCGAACCGTTTCCCGTTGATGTCGGCGCGGTTGTAGGCATAATTTCGCTCCAAAGCGCCGGCCCACACCCCGGATGCGACCATCGCCGGAGCAAAGCGTGAACCCTCCTCGTTGGTCCAGTCGACGATGACGATCGGCCGCTCGGTCTCGATTCGGTTGTCGCTGAGGGTGCGCATCACCTCCAGTGGCCCCATAACGCCCAGGATCCCGTCGAATCGCCCGCCCTTGGGCTGCGAATCGATATGGGAGCCGCTCATTACCGGCGGCAAATCGTTGTTTTTTCCCGGTCGTCTGCCGAAGATGTTTCCCATTTCGTCGATGGTGATTTCCAGCGCCAATTCTTTGAGCCACCCGACAAATAGATCCCGGGCCTGTTTGTCTTCATCGGTCAGGGTGAGCCGCTGCACACCGCCGCCCGGTGTGGCACCGATTTTCGCCATTTCTTCGAGGGTGCTTTTCAGTCTTTTGCCGTCTACACATAAGTCTTTGATATCCATAAATTACCTCCGCTAATCGATTTGGAAACCTTTTCAAAACAATTTTATCAGGACCACCCCGCAGACCACCAGAAATACGCCGGCCAGCTTGAGTGCGCTGAAAGTTTGCACCGGGTAGCCGATTAGGCCAAAGTGATCCAGCACTAAAGATGTCAGCAGCTGCCCGGCGACAATAATGGCCACCATGGAAGCTGAACCCAGCCTGGGCGCCAGCACGATGGTGGCAACCACAAAAAATGCGCCGATGAATCCACCGGTCCATATCCACCACGGGTGCCTGGAAATCGTATCGGCCGGGGGCCAGCTGATCCTGAATGCCAGGGCATAAACCAGAAGCGCCAGGGTTCCCACTGCAAAGGATATGGTTGCAGCCCAAATCGGGGAGCGCGTCCAGACATTCAGTTGTGCGTTGATGCCGGCCTGGGTCGGCAGGCAAACCCCGGCGGCAACAGCCAGCAAGATAAAGGGAAGCAGTGAGATCATGGTATGATCACATCCTTTCGTTTGAGAACGCCAAAAACTTATCTTACCGGACCTTGATCTTATATTTCAAGAAATTCTTCCCACCACCAGGCTCAATTTCAAACCCCCATGTGAAATTGAATAGGACTTCATCTTGAAAGGTACGAATTGCAGTAATCTTTTATCGGGTACGATCAGGGCTAACTTCCAGCCTTTGTACCGGCGCCCAAGGCACTTACAGACCGCCTGAAAGAGTTCGGTGGTTTCCCCGACGGTGCCCATCCGGTGTCCATAAGGCGGGTTGATGGCGACGGTGCCCGGGTGAGTGGCCAATTTGTCGGGGGCAAGGTCGAAGAAATCCTGCTCGCAGACGCTGATGGCATCAGCTAGGCCGAACTTCGGGGTACATTTTTCAAGGCGCCGACAGGCTTCAGGGTTTTTATCCGAGGCAAAAATAAGCGGTCTTTTCGGGTGAATAAAAGTTTTCTCGGATTGCCGCTTGAGGTGCTTCCAGCGCTGGCTTTGAAAAGAGGGCCAGGTCATAAACGCAAAATCTCTAAACCAGCCGGGAGGGATGTTTTTTGCCATCAAACCGGCTTCCAGAGAAAAGGTTCCGCTTCCACACATAGGATCAACCAGGGGTTCACTGCCCTTGTATCCTGCCTGCAACAGCGCGGCTGCTGCAAGATTTTCTCGAAGCGGGGCCCGGCCGGAGTGTTTTTTGATTCCGCGTTTATAAAGATTATCGCCACTGCTGTCGATAGATAGCGTAAAGAAATCATCGGATCCCCTCACGAAGATCCGCTGGTCCGCTGCAGCAAAATTCTGGATTTCTTCACTGTCAGCTGTTTTGCGAAGACGCTCTGAAATGCTTGCCGATAAACGCTCAGATATTGCCTGAGTGTGATAAAGCCTGCAATGAATGGCTGCGGCAGTTACCTTGAGCGGCTGCCCGGAACGTATATATAGTTCCCATGGAACAGACTGCAATTTTTTTTCAAACTGGCGGAAATTGGTAGCCTTGAAGGATTGAATCCGCATCAAAATTCGATTGGCAGTGCGCAGATTTAAGTTGGCAAGATAACAGTCCTGCAGGCGGCCCTTGAACGTGACACCACCGGCAACCGTCGACGCCGCTTTTGTGGTAAGCGAAAGGGCAAGCAGTTCTTTTAAACATATATTTTCCAGACCCGGGGCGGTTGCGGCAAAATATGTTCTCACACGGCCGATGACATGGCGTCGGATTCGTTTCATCAATGCGGATTCGGGGAAAACCATAAAATAAATGGTGTGTTGGAGTTTCGGATTTTATACGCACGGGTAATATTTTTCATTGCCCGGGCGCTCAAAAAATGTATTGTCAAAACATGCTATCCTGATCACAGCGATCTCAAAAAGGCATCGGTTGGGATAGCTTTCAGCAGTCTTTTCGGATTTATTAGAAAAAACGGTGTCAATTAGCAAGATCTATTTGTTTTTCCGGCCAGCCGGTTGCATTGACGGCAGTGCAAAGGGCCTGCCGGCCCCCCGGCAGCCAGAAATCAGCGATCGACATTCCGGTCGAGTTCAATTGACAATACCGGCGTTATCCTGTATCTGAATTGAGATTCAAACAGCTTTAGGTAAGGAGGCTTATATGTCAGGAATAAATAAGGCAATCTTAATTGGTCGGTTGGGAAGAGATCCCGAGGTTCGTTATACGCCAAGCGGCGTTGCGGTCGCCAATTTCAGCATCGCAACCTCGGAGGAATGGAAAGACAAGGATTCGGGGGAAAAAAAAGAGCGCACGGAGTGGCACCGCATCGTTGCATTTGGACGGTTGGGAGAAATATGCGGTGAGTACCTTTCCAAGGGCAGACAGGTTTACATCGAAGGCCGGATTCAGACTCGCGACTGGGAAGACCGTGATGGGAATAAAAGATATACCACCGAAATCGTGGCGGGCGATGTTCAATTTTTGGGCGGACGGGATGGGGCAGATGGATCCCGGCCCCCGGGCCCGCCGGATGCCGATTTTCGGGGCGCACCGGCATCTGGACCGGATGACGACGATATCCCGTTTTAAAGGTAGTGCAGCATTTCTATGGATGAGCGCTGGGGGGGGCTGATTTCTGATCGTCAGGCAGGATTGGATTGAGGCGGCCCCGGAGGATGATTCCTTAAGGCTTTAGCAGGAAAGGGGCAGTTCTCCAACTGCCCTTAGCAGGCCGCTGTAAAGAGATCGCCTCAGCGATGCTATCGAAATAATCAGGAGTTTTTCCCATCTTCAATCTTTTCAGGCGCTTCTTTTTTGTCCTTTTCTTCCACTTCCGGTTCAGACATTCCCCTTTTAAAATTTTTTATGCCCTTTCCAATTCCTTCACCGATTTGCGGCAGTTTTCCAGCCCCAAAGATTATCAGAACAATAACGAGTATAATTCCAAGTTCCCACGGGCCAAGTCCAAACATAATACCTCCTATTTCTCTGGCCTGGTTTGTTTGAATTCCTGCAATAGCCGGATAAATTCTTTTGATTTTATGTAACGGTCAACGCTGCTTTGATAATCGATCCACCTCTGCCAGGCATCGAGCCAGGCCTCATTGTGCCAGTAACAATCGGGATCCCCGCCGCCTTTGAGCCTTTCAATGTAATCAAGATATTCTGCGCCGCATGCCTCACAAAAATTGTACGGTATTCTGAGACGGATGTCGCCCTCGCTTTTTTCCCTTTGTTCTCTTTCTACCTGGGTTCCGCATTTCTCGCATTTAAAGGCGCAGTGGGTGCATTGGAAAACTTTTTGAACGGCCAAGACTTTGCGTTTTTTTATCAAGGCCGCCTTTTTTTCTTTGGTGAGGTCAAGTTTGTCATCTATGGATATAATATCCGCCAAAGGAGTTACCCGGTGCTTTTCATTTTTTTTTTTGCGATCAATCGGGGTTATCTTTAGCCGCTCCCCGGCCTAAAGTTACGCTGGCCAATCATTCAAGGCCTGAATATAGCACTCGCCTATTTCAGTGTCAATCTTTTCAAGCTTTATCTAGACCTTGCCAAACCTATTGGCACATGTTATTTTAAAAATTTTGAATCGGGTACATTTAAGGTCCGGGGGGCGGACCATTCAACAATTCATTTTAAATCGCAACACAATTTCTTTAAACGAGGTAATCAATGAAAAATGACAGTGGAAAACGCTTCACGGGTGCAACACGGTACGTACTGGATGATGAGCTGGCGAAGATTGTAAACATATCGATGGTTTTAGAGATGCCGCTATTGTTAAAAGGGGAGCCGGGCACCGGTAAGACCATGCTCGCACATGCAATTGCGGAAAACTTAAAAATGCCTCTAATCGTTTTGAATGTCAAGTCAAGCATGAAGCTTGTCGATGCGTTGTATCAGTATGATACCCTAACACGGCTCAACGACAGTCGATTTGGCGATTCCAAACGGGATGTCAGCGATATCGAGGAATACATAAAGATGGGAAAAATCGGCCAGGCGTTCACGGCGGAAGCCAGAACCGTCCTTCTGATCGACGAGATCGACAAGGCGGATACCGATTTTCAGGATGACATGCTCGATGTGCTGGACCAGATGGAATTTGACATTATCGAGGTCGATAAAACCGTTAAAACCAACTATCGCCCGGTTATTATCATCACCTCCAATGCCAAAAAGGATTTGTCCGATCCCTTCCTGGGCAGGTGTAATTTCCATCACATCGCCTTTCCGGATCCGGAGATGATGCGCAAAATCATTGGGGTTCATTTTCCGCGAATCGATACCGAACTTTTAGAGACCGCCATCTCGGCCTTTTACAAAATGCGGCAGGTGGACGCTATTGAAAAGAAGCCGGCGACGCGTGAATTGATCAATTGGATCAGGGCGCTTCAGGCAGATCCTGATTTTAATCCCAAACGATTGGCCGACGGTGACCTGCCGTATCTCGGGGTTTTGTTTAAGAAAAGCCATGATTATGCTCGAGCGTTGAGCACCTTAAACGGGCGCCGGATGTCGAATTGAGGTGAAACGATCCCGAGGCGGTGAACGGAGTGAGCCATGTTTGTTGAATATTTCTATAAATTGAAAGATGTTGGAATACCGGTCAGCCCGACTTCTTTTATTACTCTTCACAAGGCCCTGCACAGCGGATTGATCAATTCATTGGAAGATTTTTATACGGCTTCACGCTCGGTTCTGGTGAAAAGCGAGCGTTATTTCGATCTTTTCGACCAGGTTTTTGCCCATTATTTTAAAGGTGCTGAGATGCCGGATGTCAAGGGGCTCGAGCTTGATGAATTGGCCAGAACCATGCTTGAGGCCTGGCTGCAAAATCCCGAAGCCTTGGCCGATTTGATGGGTGTAGACGAATCAGCCTTAAATAAATTGACGCCCGAAGAACTGATCGAATATTTCAAGGAACGGCTTAAAGAACAAACCGAGGAGCACCATGGCGGCAGCAAATGGATTGGCACGGGCGGTTATTCACCCGTGGGCCATTCCGGTTATCATCCCGGCGGCATGCGGGTTGGCGGCAGCTCGGGAAGCAAATCAGCCGTTAAAGTCGCCATGGACAGACGCTATAAAGACTATTCCCTGAGCGGCCCGCTGACCCATGCTATGGTTGGGGAGGCCTTGAAACGATTACGCCATCTGATTCCCCATGGCCCCAAAGATCAAGTGGATATCGATGAAACCATTTATCAGACCATGAAAAACGGTGGTGAAATCGAAATCGTATTCGACCGGGCTCTAAGAGATCGATTGAAAGTCATACTTGCCATTGATAACGGGGGTTGGTCCATGGATCCGTATGTGTCGGTTGTGCAAACCCTCTTTGATTACGCCGGCGCTCAATTCAAAGATTTGAAAACTTTTTTTTTCCACAACACGATATATTCCAATCTTTGGGAAGACCCGGCACGATATAAAAAGCCGCAGCGGGTTGAAGAATTTGCTCGTTTTGACCCCCAGACCCGCCTGATTATCATCGGTGATGCCAGCATGGCGCCTTATGAGTTGTTTGCCTCGGACGGATCAATACACATAGAGGAGCGCAGTGGGCTGCCGAGCATTGAGTGTCTTCAATTTTTGGCCAAAACGTTTCCCAAATCCGTGTGGTTAAACCCGGTACCCGCCTCTACCTGGCATTACACCCGAACCATTGGTGAGATACGCAGCATTTTTCCCATGTTTGAGCTTACGATCGACGGGTTGGAGGAGGCGATCACCTACCTCAGGGCAAAATGAAAAAGAGCCATTGCCAGATGTAAACGAATTGAGAGATCGGGGTATTTTCGCCACCCCCCCCTGCCGCGATGGGTGAATGCCCCTGATCATCGTTGACCGTCCGCCCGGGGGCTCTCCCCTGCGGATGGCAACAAATGATATCCTGCTTTCTAAACGCCCCCAAAATTTCGATATCTTTGCAAACAGGCAGAGTGATCCAGCGGCTGCGTGACGATCAGCCCCCGAGGCTGGCCGGGACTGTATCTGAGCGGACATACTGCCGTTGTCGACGGTCACGTATATATTGTTGCGACCCGCAGGGGAGAGTCCCCGGGCGGATTTGCCGCAAGTTAAAAGCACCCCGGCCCCTCAACTGTCTGATTGATTCGATAAAATCGGCAGGTATTTTCCCAGATGACATCAGCCAGCTTTTCGGGATCCTCCCCGCGCACCTCGGCCAGCTTGAGCAGCACCGATTTAACAAAAGCAGGTTCATTCCGGCGGGTGCGGCTCTTTTCAGGTGCAGGCACCAAATAGGGCGCATCGGTTTCTACGAGAAGCCGCTGTGCTGGAATCCTTGGCACCAGTTTGCGCAGGTTGACGCCGCGTGTGCTCATAGTCACGATTCCGGTGATACCAATGTAAAATCCGGTTTCAAGATATTGGTCGAGGTCTTTACCGCTGCCGCTAAAGCAGTGAACGACACCCCGTCTTTTCCGGCTCGGATGGTCACGCAGAATTTCAAGAAAGCGTCCCTGACTGTCGCGCTCATGAAAAATGAGCGGTAAACCGAGTTCATCTGCCATTTCGAGCTGTTTGACAAACCAGCGCTCCTGATCTTGTATCGGGGAATACATACGGTTAAAGTCAAGCCCGGTTTCACCCCAGGCCACCACTTTGGGATTCTTGGACAGATCGCGAAGATAATTCAACACGGACGCATTGCAATTTTTTGCATCATGCGGATGAACGCCCACAGTTGCAAAAACACCCTCAAAAGCCTCGGCCAGGGAAACAGCCCTGGACGATGTCCGCTTGTTGATCCCAATAATCGTCATATGGGTTACCCCGGCATTTCGGGCCCGGTTAACAACCGCTTCGATGTCCCCTTCATAGGATTTGTCATCAAGATGGCAATGGCTGTCAAAAATTTTCATGAGTCGGTTACCGATTTTCTCCAAGGGTGCTGGCCATCCTTAACTGAACGAAAGTTGCGGGCGCCCCGGACCCGATTGTCTGCGATCAGCTGGGGCAGAATTTTGCTGCATGGCCAGGCGTCTACCACCGGGGGCAAAAAAGATCAATATTTTTACCTTGATTTAATAAATTTGTTCTGAGATTATTAAGTCTTTGATTGTATAGTCATAAAAGACGTTCCGAGTGGGTATCGTTTTTTGTTACAATCACTTATGCCGCCATCCGTTTATAGAAAAATTATTATGACCAGCGGTTCAAATTCACGGCGGGCAAAAAGAATTCTTTTCGCCGGCCAAGAAATATCGAGGTTACCAGCGGAGGTTTGAAATGTTTAAAATTGTCAAACGGGAAGAAATGTCCGATGGAACTGTGGTTCTCAATGACATCGAAGCTCCCAAAATTGCACGCAAGGCCCAACCCGGACAGTTTGTCATATTAAAAGCCAATGAAACCGGTGAGCGTATTCCCCTGACCATGGCGGAAACCGATCCGGAAAAGGGAACCATTACCGTCATATACCAGGTCGTCGGCAAATCCACGGCCCTTTTTAAAACTTTGCAGGTCGGCGACGGATACCAGGATGTTATCGGACCCCTGGGCAAAGCCACGCACATTGAAAAACTCGGCAAGGTGGTTTGCGTGGGCGGCGGGACAGGGATAGCCGTTTTGCACCCGATTACACGCGCTTTGAAGGAAATCGGCAATCAAGTCGTTTGCATTATCGGCGCTCGAACAAAAGATTTACTTATTCTTGAAGATCGGATGAAAGCCGCATCCCATGATCTGCGGGTTTGCACCGACGACGGTTCCTACGGGCATCACGGGTTTGTTACCGATGTGTTAAAAGAGGTTTTGGAAAAGGAAAAAATCGATCAGGTGGTTGCCATCGGACCGGTGCCGATGATGAAATTTGTATCTCAGCTTACCAAAGAATTTAATGTTCCAACGCTCGTCAGTCTGAACCCGATTATGGTGGACGGTACCGGCATGTGCGGCGGTTGCCGGGTTTCGGTCGGCGGGCAGACAAAATTCGCCTGCGTCGATGGTCCCGAGTTTGACGGACACCAGGTGGACTATGATGAACTGATGCTGCGCCTTCAGGCATACTATGAAGATGAGAAACGCTGTTATAACGATTACTGCATCATAAATTCGTAGAAGTTGTTCCAATTAAATTTGTTGGTGGAGGGCGACATGGGGGAAGAAGCGATCAAAAAAGCCAAGAGAGAAAAGATTCCGCGGCAACCGATGCCGGAGCAGGAACCCCAAATCAGAGCAAAGAATTTTGATGAGGTCCCCTTCGGTTACAGTCCTGAAACCGCCATGAAAGAGGCCGAGCGATGCATGCAGTGCAAAAAACCTTCTTGTGTCGAGGGGTGTCCGGTCGAGGTCGATATCCCGGGATTTATCCGGCACATAAAGGAGGGCGAGTTCACAAAGGCAATTAGAAACCTCTGGGGCAAGAACAGCCTCCCGGCGGTTTGCGGCCGGGTATGTCCCCAGGAGATACAATGTGAAGGCCGCTGCATCATCGGCAAGAAAGGAGATCCCGTGGCCATCGGTAACCTGGAGCGTTTCGCGGCCGACTGGGAAAGGGATAACGGCAGCGGCGACCTGCCACCCAAAGCAGACCCAACGGGCAAAAAGGTTGCAGTGGTGGGCGCCGGGCCCGCCGGACTGACCGTGGCCGGGGACCTTATTGCCAAAGGACACGGAGTAACGGTTTTTGAAGCCTTTCACAAGCCGGGCGGCGTGCTTATTTACGGTATTCCTGAATTCAGGCTGCCTAAGGCGATAGTAGCCCAGGAGGTCAACTTCCTCGAACGCCTGGGTGTGAAGGTGGAATGCAACCAGGTCGTCGGCAGGACTGTATCGATTGATGAACTCTTTGAGGAGGGATATGATGCTGTATTTATCGGTGTTGGCGCAGGCCTGCCAACCCTGTTGAATATCCCCGGCAAAAACCTTATCGGTATTTATTCGGCCAACGAATACCTGACGCGCTCCAATCTCATGAAGGCATACCTATTTCCCGAGTATGATACCCCCATCATTAGAGGGAAAAATGTCGTAACCCTCGGAGCGGGGAATGTCGCCATGGATTCTGCTCGAACGGCCTTGCGGCTGGGCGCCGAAAGTTCCCGAATCGTCTATCGTCGCTCGCGAACAGAGGTTCCGGCAAGGGGCGCCGAGGTTCATCATGCCGAAGAGGAAGGCGTTGAGTTTTTCTTTCTGGCTGCTCCCACCCGGTTTATCGGCAATGATAAAGGCCGGGTCGTTGGAATGGAATGTTTGAAGATGGAGCTGGGCGAGCCGGATGACTCCGGGCGCCGCAGACCCGTTGCGATAAAGGGTTCGGAGTTCGAGCTGGATTGTGATCTGGTTATCGTGGCGGTGGGTACGGGGGCCAATCCCATCCTGACCCAATCTACCGAGGGGCTGGAGTTGAACAAATGGGGATACATCCAGGTAGATCCTAAAACCAATAAAACCACCAAAAAAGGTGTCTGGGCCGGCGGCGACATTGTGACCGGCTCGGCAACCGTCATCTTAGCCATGGGAGCCGGCAGAATTGCAGCCAATTCGATGCATGATTATCTCACCTTGGGCTGGTAGCAGAAGCACTAAAAATATGCATCTAACGCCAAATGGCCGCGTTGCGATTCGGTGTAAAATACTCATCCACCGCCGGCCGCCTCCGTTTCCAATCCGCGGGAGGCCTTTTTCCTAGTCGCAATTTGCTATTTTTTAACAGCTTCCACTTTTTCTTCAACCGTCTTTATTTTAAAGATAGTGCTGCAATAACAGGCAGGCGGCGACAGCCAAGAGACCACCTGCCATCGCAATCCAATCTGCCGGCCGAAGATTGTAAACCCTAAGAAATGTGCGATTGGGGCGACCGAAACCGCGGGCTTCCATGGCCTCAGCCAGCTCTTCGGCCAGATGAAATGCCTGGATTAGCAGGGGACCCAGAAAAGCAGGATAGTGCTTGATAGATGCCCAGCCCGGCTCCAATGGAATGCCCCTGGCGCGTTGGGCATCAAGGACATTTTTGGCCTTGCGGCCGAGCACGGGAACAAACTGCAGCGCCGTGCTCATCACAAAAGCAACGGCATAGGGCATACCCATTTTGACCAGGGCATTGCCCAGATCTTCGGGTTCGGTCGTGAAAAAAAAAACAAAGAAAGTC
>Ga0209536_100015743_pt1 | contig 10780 bp, 10 predicted proteins | sample DeeMarSeWOR28_12_FD_187461 | JGI IMG/M metagenome (GOLD analysis project Ga0209536, IMG submission 187461) | Marine sediment microbial communities from White Oak River estuary, North Carolina - WOR-2-8_12 (SPAdes) (version 2) | ecosystem: Environmental > Aquatic > Marine > Intertidal zone >...
TGGGCCCGGGGCGATTTGAACACCCGACCGACAGGTTATGAGCCTGGCGCTCTAGCCTAGCTGAGCTACGGGCCCGTACACTTTTCCTTTACTAATGCTGTTTTCTACCAAATTTAAACGTTTTCCGCTGCTTCAGCAACTCAGGCATCGCTGCATGTTTGAGTCTTCACCCGCTCATAATGGTACAGGTATTCCTGAGCGTAGCCCGCGTATTCCCCGAAGTATTCTCTGCCGAAAACGTTAAGCTTAGTGTAGTCAGCGTTGGAGAGCCCCTTTCGCCGCGCAAGTTTCTGCGCCAGTTCACGCGGTAACTTTGTGGCATAGTGGTTCAAGATGACACGTTCGACCCACCGATCCACGGGGAACGCCTCAGTTTTTCCTAGAGAAAACAGTAGGACGCAGTCAGCCACTTTTAAACCCACACCAGCGAAGTTGCAGAGTTGCTTCTTGGCTCGCATATATGACACTTGTCGTAGGCTTTCAAGTTCGAAATCGCTTTCGAAAATTCGCTTCGAAGTTTCCTGTACATATTTAGCGCGGTAACCTAAACCGCACTCCAACAGGTCCTTGGTGGAAGCGTTCGCCAGCTTTTCAGGGGTGGGAAAAGTGAATAACTCCATGTCGTCCAGAATGGTTTTCTCTCCGAATCTCCTCGAAAGATGCATTAGCATGTGCTTTATTGCGGGTATGTTCTTGTACGTTGCACAGATGTATGAGATGAGACACTCCCAAGGGTCTTGCCTGATGATGCGCAAACCCCATAACTCTTGAAGCGCTTTCCTGATGTGCTCGTCCCTGCCAACTGCACAGCTGATTTTCTGCAAATCGTCGTCTAGAGCAAAATAATTTTCGACGAACTTCATGTCTGCGTTCGCAAAATCCAGTTCCGCGTTGACTTGGCGCACTTTGATGGCTTTGCCACCGACAACACCATACCACCAGTCGCGTTTTTTATCCCACCTGAACACTTGCCCGCAACAAAGCGTGACATCCAAATTTAGGGGAACACCGTCTAGATTCATGGGTTTTCCTCCGAGAACCTCTCCGCCCTCGGAATCTCTGAAGGTAAACCTTTCTTTTTCCGAAGTTCCTTGATTTTTGTCGCTTCCAGTTTTTGAGGCACCTTTTCCCAATGGTCAAATACGGATTGCCAAAAAGCTCGACCAGAAGTTGCTGATCGCAGCTCCGCGGATAATCCAAAGGTTTCTGCGACCGGTATGTTGCTTATTAGAACGGTGGAGACCGCTTTCTGTTCAAATGCTGAGATTTTACCTCGTCTGCTGTTTACAATCCTTGAACAGATCCCAACCAATTCCGTTGGAGTAGAAATAACTGTCTTGTAGACTGGCTCAAGCAGCACAGGCTTAGTTGTTAGAAAAGAACCATAAATCGCTTTGCCTATACCACGCATAACCTCCGCTGGATTATACTGCTCGGTGTTCTCGCTAAGCTGAAGATCCACTAAATTGACTTGTAAGCCTCCTATCGGTTCCCCGCATAACGGACCAGCATTGCAAGCAAATGTGAAACCTGAAATCACAAAATCCAAAACCTTACGTAACTGATCGTTTTTTCCTGTAGAGCCCACCAGCACGTTTCTATGCCCATCAACCGCAAGCACACATTCCTCGCTTCGCATCTTGGACTCCTGATCCAATAACTTGATGGCTTTTTTGGTTAAGGGTTCTACTTGCAGCGTGAACTTGTTCTGTTGGTTGGGGCTCAGAGCCGTAGCGGTTACTCCTTTGCTAGTGGCTTTTTCTCTGTAAACGACTCTTGGGGAGGAAGCAGAGATTTCTATGCTGCCGCAGTTATTTTGCAACTGTTTCATAGCGATTTCGAGATGTAGCTCGCCCATTCCACTTAGGAGCTGTTCTCCTGTTTCCTTGTTCACCGAGGTGGCGAGGTTTGGATCTTCCTTTGTAAGCTGGTTGATGGCGGCGATAAGTTCCGGCAGATCCGTGGGGTTCTTAGGCTCAACTGCCACCGTAATCACTGGCTCCGAAACATATCGCACTTGCTCAAACGGGACCACACCGTTCTTGTGTTCCGAGGCAACCACTGTTTCACCAGCCTTTGCCTCGTCAAGCCCTGTTAAAGCAACTAAGTTGCCAGCAGAAACTTCGTCTACGGGCTCTTTGAAAGCACCCATGAAAACGGACACTTGTTGAATCTTGTTCTCTGTCTGGGCGTTAACGAGGTATACTTTATCTCCTTTTTTAACGGTTCCCGAAAACACGCGACCGGTGGCAACTAAACCTGTGTTTGGTGCTGCTTGAACATTTGTTACGCATACAAGCGCTGGTCCATGGTCGTCGCAGTTCACCATGGCATATCCCACTTCTGAGGCAATGTTGCCTTTCCAGAGTTTTTCCACACGGTACTTCTGGGCTTCACGAGGGTTCGGCGCATACTGCGTAACCATATCCAAAATAGCACTGCAAAGCGGGAGCAATTTCTGCAGTTTTTCGTGCTCAGCAGTTTTATACGCGTGTATGATGTCGCTGAACTTCACTTTTTTTTGCCGCGCAGTGTTTATGGTGAAGCCCCAATTGTGCAGAGCTGAACCAAACGCAACGTTGTCCCCTGCAGAATTCAGTTTCCACTTGTCCTTGAAAAGTGGTTCTCCGTGGATTTCGATTAGGTCGTTGAAACGGCTTATTATGCGGTTGAATTTTTTCTCAATTTGCTCCGAGTCTAAATGCAACTCAGTGATCAGGCGGTCAACTTTGTTTATAAATAGTAGTGGGCGCACTCTTTCTTCAAGCGCCTGCCGAACCACTAATTCCGTCTGAGCCATAATTTCTTCCACCGCGTCAACAAGCACTACTGCGCCGTCGATGGCGCGCAAGGCTCGGGTAACCTTGCCTGTGAAGTCCACGTGCCCAGGTGTGTCCACCAAATTAATTATTAACGCACTATCTGCGGTTTGGTAAAGTAGTGAAATGTTGGCAGTTTTAAGCGTGATACCGCGTTTCTGCTCTTCTTCAAGGTAGTCGAGAACTCTGGCGGAACCTGCAACTTGCGGCGACAGCAACCCAGTGCCAGCTAGCAAAGAATCAGTCAACGTTGTTTTCCCGTGGTCAATGTGAGCAAGGATTCCCAAGTTCCTTATAGACTCTTTTTTACCCATCAAACGTAAAATGGCGGCAGTGTGTTTGAACCTTGGCATTCATTTAACCTTTTAAAGACAGGTTTTACTGAATAAATAGCCCCTATTAAATTTATAACCCGCATGAATTGGCGAACATCAGTACAATTTAGCTCGTGCTAGAGTATATAGCACTACGGATTAAATAAAATCTTAAATTATCGTAACTTGCAAGTATTATTTGGGGAAAAATATGCGGAAAACTATCTATATTGTCCTGATGTTGTTGATTTTACTAACTTCAATTTTAGTTCAATCGGCTTTCGCTTATTATAACGCTGAATTTGATTTTTCAATAACGCCGCCAAGCGGATGGATAATTGAAGAACAAGAAGGAAAACTTGCTGTTCTTTTTACCGACCCTTCCTCTATCACGGGAGCTTTGATTGACGTAGGCATTGAACAAGTAACCGGTACTATTTCGCAATACATAGACGCTTCGAAATTAAGCCTTAAAACTACTTTCAGTAATTACGTTTTGGTTTCCGAGGATATTGGCACAATTGGGGGAAGGGATTGCTATCAAATAGTATCAACATACACAACAAATGGTGAAGAAATGAAAATGTCACAATTCATTTTCATTGAAAAAGAAAAGTCGTATGTAGTTACTTGTAGAAGCCTGTTACCCCACTATGTTGATTCGTCGTCAAATTTTGAAAATTGCGTATCCTCGTTTAGAATTGGTGATTCTACTTCAAATACTCCAGATACCACAGATACCACAGATATTACTGCCGCTGATTATGCGCTGATAATCGGGCTAATTGTTGCGGGTGTTATAATCGCCGTGGTTATTTTGCTGGTAATTATGTTTATAAAAAGGAAGGGGACTGAAAGCCCTATTATGACAGACCAAATGACTGATGAATAAATAACCAAGCTAAGCATTGGCGCAACACTCGACTCAAGGTTCTGTCTATTCTTTGGGACGAGAATCTATATACCATCTATTGCGAAAAATACGGAAAACAGATAGATTATTGATTAGCAACAGCATGTTTGAGATAAGTAAGCTTTTTTCCATTTTTGCGTGTAAAAATAGTGATTTAAATGAATCGAATCAATGCCTCAGGTGTCCTTCCGATTCCCAATTGCAATAGAATAACCAAAAAAGGTATAACCCATTACATCAAAAAGATTTGTTAAATTTATAATACGCCACCGGTTACTTTTTGATTCTGGAAAAGAAGAGGAAGAAGATTGAAAGCACCGGTTAAAGTACTCACGGAAAAACTCAAAATTGAGCCGTACGCATCAGTTCTCTGCTATCCTAAAGCAAGCAAAACTGAAATAGAAAGTCGCCTTGAAGAACTGCGTGAACACGGCGTTACGGCAGTTGAGTTTGCTGGTGAAGCCAGCGTTTTTAATGTGCCTGTTTTGGGTAAGGGTTTCGTCGGCATCGTGGTAATAGCCTATTTAGGCGAGGAAAGGGCAGCATTGAAAATCCGCAGATTGGACGCTGACAGACTGGGACTTGAACATGAGGCGCAGATGCTTGCCAAAGCCAATTCCATGCAGATTGGACCGAGACTGATTGGCGTGAGCAGGAACTTTCTTCTAATGCAGCTTATTCAAGGTTGTTTGTTGCCGAGCTGGCTTGACTCGCACAAGGATAAGGGACAGGTGCATCATGTTTTGGGTGAAGTGTTGGAGCAGTGTTGGCGGCTGGACAGCATAAACTTGGACCATGGGGAACTCAGCAAGGCTCCTAAGCACATAATCATCAGTAAAAAACAAGAGCCCTTTCTTGTTGATTTTGAAACCGCTAGCGTCAACAGAAAACCTGCAAATGTTACTTCAATGTGCCAATTTCTCTTCACGAGTCATGGTGTGGTGGCAAAATCAGTGGCGAAAGTGTTCGGCGAAATAAACCGTGCAGAAATCGTTGACATGTTAAGACGTTATAAAAGTGAGAGGAAACGTGAAAATTTCGAGGATGTTTTGCAGGCGTGTCTGGGTTAGCTAACGTAGTTAATCGGTGAGTTAGTGACTTTCTGTTCTGGTTGTTGTATGTTTAGTTCTCTGGTTAGCTGGTAGAGGTTAAGCCAAGTTTCTATTTTGCTCTGTCGCTCAATTTTTTTCTCTTCATACAATAATGGGATTGTGTTCACAAATAACCAGCTGTATATTTTTTCTTTTTCCGCCAAATCCTTCTCCCGAACGTAGAGTCATGTTGTTTTTCCTTATTATCTCCTATGGTATAAAATACTAGATGAAGCTTCTATAACTCTGCAAGGGATTGTCTACTTACTCAGGCTAACACTTCAGGGAGTCTGCCTTGTTCACGTGCTTCATTTAGCTCAAGTGCTATGCGCCTTCCCATATACATGTTAGCGCCGTACCGCAAATAAGCGTAAGGAGAAGTTCCAATGCCAATATTGGTTCCAGCTACGATGCGCGCTGAAATCTCGAACGTATAAATCTTCAATTCATCCGTTATTACTGTCTCTAAACAGAAAGGCCCAATGATTCCAGGCGGAGCTAGTTCCCGTGCTTTCTTGTGAACGTTTTCGCCCATCCGAATAAGCTCAGGAAGCAGCGATTCACGGAGCACTATGGGAAAATTACCCACAATAGTGTAGGTCGGGTTCACGTCTATCTCAAGTTGTTCGCTTGCGGGAATCTTGCCAATGGCGTCCACGGCGGACTCGTAACGGCGATCCACGGTCAAAAACTCCACATCATCCTTGATTATACTGCTGAAGTAGCTTGGGTAAACGTTCACGCCCAACGCGTATTCCTGTAAATGAACTCTTTCCACATCTTCCTCTCGCAGCAAACCGCGTTCCACCATCTCCTTCGCCTTCTTACGGAAGGATGAGGGTGAGTTAGCCAGGAAGTAACCTCTACCGCCTTTTGCACCAGGCAACTTGGCTATGACGAGACGGTCGATTTCATCTGGCTTTTTGAAGGTTGCAGGCAAAAGGAGCCCCGCCTTGCGTAGCCAGTCTGCCTGTTCTTCGCGGTTGGCTTCCCAGTGGAGTAACTGTCGGTTTCCGAACATGGGCACGTGGAGGCTGCTGGTTAACTGTTCGGTGCTTAGGTAGGCTGTGAATGAACCGTGGGGGACTAAAATGACGTTTAAGCTTCGCAGTTTCTCCTGAAGCGCTGGGTCCAGCAGTTCAGTGAAGTTATTAACTATGATTATCTTGTCTGCCAAAGGAAACTTCTTGTAGAGCATAGCGTTTTTTTCGGTGGCTATGCACACAGTGCGGAAACCTTCTTCTTTGGCGCCCTTGAAAATGTTCAGGGCGGAATGTGAGCCTAAAGTGCCTACGGCGAGCTTGTCTAAATCGTATTTTTCTAGCATTTCGGCCGAGTCTTTGCTCGTGATCACGTTACCACTTCCGCGAGTCGCCCCTCTTTCACGGCGCATTTTATCTCCATCGCCACACGTCTTCCAGGACCCACTTCCATGCCGTACTTGTATTTCATGTAAGGTGAAGTTGCCTCAACACAAGGACAGCCAGGAACACGGGGGCTCACATCGAAAACATAGAACTTTAAATCTTTACTCACTGCACCCTGAAGAGCAAAAAGTCCTATCATCCCAGGAGGATACTCGGTTTTGCAGGTTTCCACAAACTTTTCTGCAGCTGTGAAGATTTTTTCTATCTGGCTTTCCCGCATCGTTGCGCCCATGTGTCCAATTTCGATGTTCTGCGTTGGAATCCTAAGTTCAAGCTGTTCAGGGGCTGGAAGATCCAAGACACCGTCAAGATCCGTTTGTATGCGTCGGTCGAAACCTAATAGGTCTATTTTGTTTGTCAGGGGTGACCAAAAGAGGTTGGCGTTGAACTTAGCTCCGATGACATATTCTTCTATGATGGAATCTGCCAGTGCTTCTTCGGTTATTATGCCTTGTTGTATGCGTTCTCGGGCTGTTTTCTCGAATTCTTCGGGAGATGAAGCGTAAAAGAAGGCGCGTTCTATGGCGCGTGTTTTCTCTGGAACCTTGGCGATTATCAGCCGGTCGATTTCGCTGTATGACTTGAAAATTTTAGGGGTGTGTATGCCTGCTTTCTGGAGCAGGTACTGCTGGTTTCTGGGTGTGTTGCGCTCCTCGGTTCTGAGCATGTACCTGTTTCCGATGAGGGGCACAGCAAATTTCTCTTCTATGTTCTCGTAACCCGCGTACACTGAGAATGAACGGTTAGGAACGAAAACAGTGTTCAGGTCGGTTAGTTTTTCCACGTTGCTCGGGCTGGTCATATCCGCGAACTTTTCCAAGAGCAACATGTGGTCAAAAATGTTGCTATAGTACTTGGTGTATGTTTTGTCTCTGCCCTTCTGACAGACAACTACGGTTTCGAAACCTTCCTGCTTTGCGCCTGAGGCGATTTCCAACGCCGAGTGTGAACCTAAAACGCCGATACGAATGCTTTCAGGGTCGTACCCGCTTATTACTTCTTTTATTTTGGTTTCCATTATTTCCTTTCACCCATTTCCCTATACTCCTTGATTACTTCCGCAAGTCGCGGCGCGTCAAATAATTTTCGGTTAGTTAGCTCATTGGCTGTTGCCATGTACATTCTACCTATGATATTTTTCAGTTTTGCATCAAGTTTCGGAGGCTGCGACTTGCACAATAGTTTCCAGTCTTTCACTCCTTGAATTTCAGCAGTCTTTTTGGCTTCTTCCACATCGCCGTGCCAACTTGTTTTCTTGTAGAATTGACGGGCGACTTCTTTGCTTACATGCATTCCCCCGTAGGTGAACCTGCACTCGTCAAGTGTCCCGACAACGTCAACAACCATGAGTTGGCGCTCGGTGTTGAAAGCCAGCTCAATTTTTCCATCTTCGTTTACCAATCCAGCATGTGCGGCAATGCGGCTTATTGCGTCGTTCACTTTTGAGAGAACAGCTTTCACCTCGGCGACTTCCTGAGTGGTTAATCCTGCGATTTTTTCAGCTTCGCTCCAAGTGACGTAGCGATCAGTCTCCTCAAGTTTGGTGCTGACGTCAAATATGGGTTTTGTAAAGCGTTCTCCCGGACGCGGATGATGGGCTAACCCTAAATCATTAAGTGTTATTTTTCCCTGTTCAAGCCGCTTGAAAACTGAGGAGCCTTCAGGCAACCCGTTGCGGTAAATAACTTCGAGAGGAATCAAACAGTTTTTCAATCTTGGCGTGTAACAGCGGTAGTCGTACACGACTTTCCCATTATCATAACGTACTTCTGGCTTGTACACATTGACCAAGTTAACTTCCATGGTACTGGTGGGCGCTTCCAAATCTTCAAAACTGACGACACTCCCTTTTTCGTCAATTAAACCTCTGTAATGTGTTTCCACGCCCATGCTTTCTAGCCACTCGAAACAGTAGGCACCCATTAAACAGAGGGCTTCACCTTTTTTGTCTAAGTGGTCGGGCATTTCTCCCCAGTCGAAAACCGAGTATCTATCTGAAAAGATGAATCTGCCTATACCCGTTTTGTCTGTTGTAGGTTTTTCTATTACTTTTAGGTCTTTTACGCTGCCCATCCTTCACACTCCGCTTCTTAAAATAATAAACATGAAGTTATATTTCGCTTTTTCAGCCAAGACTAATGCTGCGTCTAGGACTTGCTACTTCAGTTTCTTCACGTTGTTATTGGCTTTTTCTAGAGTTTTCTTTTTTGCCAATTGGTGTTCTCTCACGCGTTGTTCCAGTGCCGCGTCTTCTAAAGCGAGGATTTTCGCAGCAGCAATAGCCGCACCTTCAGGCTCAATAGTAACAGTGGAACCTATCCCGCTTGGAACCCTAAGTGAAGAGTAAATGTCTGCGCCACCATATTTTTCCGAGTAAGGGGGACAAGCAATAACGGGTTTCGAAGTGTTAGCGTCGACGAAAGCGCTTAAGGCATTAGACCTGCCAGCAACTGTCACATAGACGACTTTTTCTTTGTCGAATTCTTTCAGGATTGCAAGCGCTCGCTCGGGAGTTTTATGCGCGGAAGCAACGCGAAAAGCGTATTCTACTCTTAAAAGCTTCAGGTATTCTGCTATTCCACGGCAGAATTCTAAATCTTTTTCTGAACCCATCAGCACTATGACTTTTCCGTTCACTCTTTCACACCGACTCTGCATACTCGTAACTTACTAATTAATTTTTAACACCTCTCTCAGAAAAACTTGGCTACAGTGCACCAAACTTGACGCGGCAACTTCTGCGCATTGCGTTTCAACTATAGAAAAGAGGAACAAGACTAAGTTGGCCACGGGCTTCACGGCGATTTTTTTTCTGAACAAAAACGGAGATTGCTGTGGTTGATAAGATGACAGTGAAGATCAAACCTGGAAATTCAGGTATAGCATTTGCATATAGAGGTTATTATCGCCCAGGTAATTACCAAAGAATTCAGTATTAATAACAAGAAAAATAGCTATTTCATGCTTTGCTATTATCCGAAACTAGCGGGGTTTGATTGATTAATAATTCATTTTTTAGGTCATTTGTATTTAATGCAGAGCTATTTTTGCAGCACAGCAGAACTAACCGAAGATTTGTGGAACAGGCAAAGTGTTTTCTTCAATGATTATAGCGGAGGATATTTCCTCTATTCCGACTATGCACCGTAAATCTTCAACGAAGTCAGCCTGCTCCTTGAGGCTTTCAAATCGGGCTTTTATAATTAAGTCGAAGTCAGCTGCTTGAACCTCGATTATCTCCTCGATCTCTTTCAGGTGACTTAAAGACTCAATGATGCCCTTTTTCGGGATATGTCCTTTACCCGGAACCACTTCAGCTAAATTCACCATAAGCAATGCTCCTATTGGCCAAGGTGTTTTTTCGAAGTTGATTAACGCTTTATAGCCTTCAATTACGCCTTCGTGTTCTAACTTCTTAACGCGTCTATGCACAGTAGACATAGGTAACTTTAGCATTTTTGAGAGGATTCTGCTGGGCAATCCTGCTTTTCTGCTTAGAATCCTGACTATGGCTTCGTTTTTCTTATCCATCGCACTCCCAAAAGTGAGAAATATTCTCAATTTAATAAATATTTGCGTAATTTATTTTCAAAAAAATGAGACAAAGTTTATCTATCCTTGCTCATATTTCTTACACAGGAAACGCTCTGATCGTGTGAAAAAACGGAGCTAAGAAGAAGCAAGTGGAAATTACACATAAAAACAAACAACATGGCTTTAGCTACTACGCTGATATCATCGGCATGAACAACCTTCTACTTTATCCATTTTTTATACATCACTTCTCTTCGGAAAAGTGGATACTGAAGTGCGTTTCTTTTCAGCCCGATTGGACTCTTCTCGGGTTCAATGAGAGCTTTATGGATTTCATAAGGTTTATAGCTGAACAAGGTAATTGGAGCGAAAAAGTGGAATGGAGGTGAATGGTTATATGAATGAATACAGACCCAAACCGAGTTTAAGCAGGACCCAGTTTCTGATAATCGTAATAATTGGCATCACTGTTGCGATAATCGGTTTAGTGATTTTTACAATGCTTTTTAATGTAGGCGTTGGAGAAGCAGGAATGATAGTTGACCCTCTAACAGGATCAATTAGTGATCCAGTAATAGGTCCAACCTTTGGATTAAAAGCGCCGTGGACTTCTTTAACCATAGTACCATACGCAAGGGAAACTCTCGGAATGTGGGGTGACGGAAGTGATAAATACGCAGAT
>Ga0209536_100015744_pt1 | contig 10780 bp, 4 predicted proteins | sample DeeMarSeWOR28_12_FD_187461 | JGI IMG/M metagenome (GOLD analysis project Ga0209536, IMG submission 187461) | Marine sediment microbial communities from White Oak River estuary, North Carolina - WOR-2-8_12 (SPAdes) (version 2) | ecosystem: Environmental > Aquatic > Marine > Intertidal zone >...
CTTGAGGAGCTTTTGCCTTGGGTGGCTCTTGATAAAGTTTGTTTAGATACTGATTAATGGTTTTTTCTGGCCAGCCTTTTTCCTTGAGAGATTTTCTGATTTGTTTTTTTGAATAGCCTTGAAGGGTGGCTTTTTTGATGAAATCACCAAGGACTTGACTGTATTTTTCCAATTCCTGTTCTTGTTTGGCTTTTTCTTTGATTTTCTTGGTTTTTTCCTGAGTTTCCTTAACTTTTTTGTGATAAGGTGATTTTTTGTAGTGTTCATAAGCAGCATAAGATGATAAAGTGAGGATGAGGGCTAAGAGTCCCCAAAGGATATATTTTTCTAAAGGAGAGAGACTAGCTGGTTTTCTAAAGACTTTAAGGAAAAGGCATTCAAATTGCTCGCAGGTAAAGCCCATAGGGCAGTCCGCATCTTCATAACACTGGACACCTGAAGGTCGGCAGTAGCCTTTTAAACAATTATGACTGAGGCAGTCACTATTCAAAAGGCAGTGTTTGCCGAGATCACAGCCAGCACAAATTTCTCCGCCGCAGTCAATGTCAGTTTCATCCTGATTGAGGTACTGGTCATCACAGGCAGGGATGTAAGTGCAGGATTGGGTTTCATCTGGTTCGGGATTAGCAACTAGTCTGGTGTATTTAATCTGTGAACGGTTTAAGCAATCATTAATATCAATACATTCTCTGGTTTGGGTGCCATCTGGCCGGCAATTGGACCATTCGCCACAGACCCATTTCTGTTGGCAATAAGAACCTCCTCCTCCGCCACCTGAAGGTGCTGCTGGAGGCTGGCAAGCTGGGAAATTAACACATTCTGGGTCTGCACAATCAATAAGGAAGTCACCATCTTCATCAATGTTGTTGTCACAAATTTCAGGGGTGTCAAGATTATATACCAAAGGAACATTGAAATTATTGACAACAAAAGTAAAGTTGCTGTCAGTTGGGAAAGGGAATTCAATGAGCTGGCCAGGCTGGGTGATACTTGAATAAATCAGACTGCCAGAGGAATTTTTAACACCGACAATCATTAACGGCAAATCTGCAGTAATGAGATTGCCCAAGTCGTCATAAACCAAGGAAGTGTTGATGGAGATGTTCGGACCAATTTGTGAATAGACAATAGTATAATTGCCACTAAGGAAACCAGTGGTTTGAGTAAGATCATAATAAGTTGGCGAAGGGAAAGTTGGTGAGGAATCAAAAGCCACAGTAACAATGCCGGGGTAATAAGCAGCAAAGTTGCTGAGATCTAAATCAATGTCGGCACAATTTCCAGTGACTGAGCCAGAAGTGATTTGCGCAGGCAGGACAGTCAGATCAATTTCATTGGTCTGCATGCGGTAAACAATCTTGACATAACCATTAATTAAATCAGTAGCACCACCAACTGTTGAGCAAATATGCAAATACATATTGTCGTTGACTAAAGAAGAGTCACCATAAGTCTGAGAATTATTGTCATAAAGCAAAGTAGCCGTAGTGCCATTGGACCAGCGAAGTTCTGTACCAGTGGTAATAGCACCAGCTATAGCAAAACCAGTCAAGTTTCCTTTAGTGACAATCAAAGCTGTCACTATCAAAAGGAAGACTAAAAGTCCTAAATCCTGTTTTTTTCTTTTTACGGGGTCAACCATGTTCTAGCAGTTGCAAATGTTTGATAAACAAAGGTCAAGACGGTTTTGACATAAGTGTCTTGATTGTTAACAGTTAATGAATATCGCTCTGAAGAGTTTGGTGAGCAAAGTGTGAGGCTGTTAAGTCCTAAATCATACTGTGATTTGGCTGAGCCTTGGTAAATTTGATTAGAGTTGCTGGTGGTAAAGTAAAGCTGATAACTGCCAATGGTGCTACTAAGGTTAAGGTAGGAGTAAGCAGCATCACCAAGCAATTTGTTGCCAGTGGGTATTAAACTAAATTGAACCATGCCATTGCTGTCAGTCTGAATATCGCCGCGATTAACTGATTTAATATAACGCTGTCCGCCAGCAGCACTGTAAACCTGGGTGGCGGCAAAAGGACTGATGCCATTGATTTCATAAAAATAAATCCAAGTGTTGGACAAGACATTGTTATTAGAATCATTGAGGTAGATAGTTACGTTTTGAGGTCTTCCGGCGCAGGTGAAATTATCTGTCTGGACACCATCAATCAAAACAGTAGGCAGGACATATGTGACCCAGGAAAAGATCTGTGTATCTGATTTAGTTCCTCCACAAGAACCAACACTGTAAGTTGAATCACTGAGGTTGACTTTGAAAGTCGGTTGTGAAGTCAGGCCGGTGGTGTCATAATTTGTCCAGGTAACTGATTTGGTTTGACCAACATCTAAGCCAGTAATAGTCAAGTCTCCAATGTACTGCTCTGGTAATGGCAAGGTTTTCCAGAAGCTGACATTAAAAGAATGGGTACTGTTGATACTGACATCTCCTGTATTATTAACTTGAACAGTGAGGTTAACTTTAGTTCCTTGCGGACCGCCAGCTGGAGAAACAGAAAGGTCAACTATATCTGTCTTTGGTCCGATGCATTTGAGAGTTCCAATTCCATTTAAAACTAAGTATTTGGTATAATTAATTGAGTCTAAGAGAGGAGAGATTCCTGTAGCTAACTCAACTCCAGAGGAGATTTGTGAGGTGCTGTTAACAATGGTTCCATCGCTGCAAGTTTGACCATAAATATCATCACAAACTGCCCAAACCATCATTCTGGTGGAGCTGACTCCAAAAGTGGGGTTTGTAAGTGCTTTTGAAATAGAGGCTCCGCCAGTGTCAGTGAAATGAACTGTAGGAGAACTAAAGGTAATGTTTTTAGTGTTTTCATCAAAGGTTCCAGAAACACCATAAGAACCTCTTAGCCAGCTGGCAGTATTCATAAAAACATAATTAGGAGAGGTACCAGTTCCACTGGTTGAATACATGGTCCAGAGCCGGCCTGGGAAAGCAGCAGTGTAAATAATTGGAGTTTTGGTTCCTAGATATGATGGTGAAACTGTCAAAAAGCCGGCTTGAGTCCAGCGGCAAGAACCAGAAACAGTATCAGCAGCAGCCAAACCATCTGAGCCGCCAACTTTGTAAGTAACTGGAACAGCGATAATACTGCCGCTGACATTGGCGCCATAAACACCAGCCACATACTTGTCAGCGCCTTGACCGCATAATTCAATACCAACGTCTGGGTTGCTGCCAAGGTCCTGGTAATAGTTTCCAACGCTTGATGACGAACCAGTGTAAGAGACATATTGGTTCGAGCCTCCGGCTGTGGAGATAAATCTGGAGGTAGTCTGGCCATAGACCGGGAAACACAAAATAATAAAGATTAATCCAAACAAAGCGATTGACTGAATTTTATTTTTCATTTTTTTCACCTCAATTTAAAGCATAAAATAAATTTTGAATTACAGGATTAATTGCATTGATACCTTGTTTAAGGTCATCATTTTCATATGAAACTCCAGAGCGCGGTTCAAGAAGACTGTTAATTGATAAATTAACAGTGGCTGCTTCAGTTAAGTTAGTGTAATAAACAATAATCTGCGCCTGGGAACTGGCGGGAGGGTAATCTGTGGGTGTGATAATAAACTCCTGCTGCGTAGGAATATATCTTGAAAAGGAAATATGGGTTTTATTGCCAGTAGCAGTTGACTGATAAATGGGGTTGACTAAGAGATGGCCTTCTGTTTCTTTTGGTTCAACCAGACCGCTGATAACAGCGAGGTCAGTTGAATTAATCAAAGTGACATTAATGACATTAACAGCACCGGTTTGAACTTCATCATTTGTAGCTGTTGAACTAAAAACATAACTTCCGTTGGTGTAGACTGTAATGTTAAACATATTGGCCTGAGGAGGACTATTGGCCCAAATAAACAAGGAGCTAACAATAGCATTGATGGAATTAACTGACTGTTTAGTATCAGTATCAATAACTCCAGTAAAAGGTTTTTTCTCTTGAGGAATAGCGGTTGAATCAATGATAGTAAGATTGACTTGTTCAAGAATATTGTAATCATCATCAACTCTGGCAACAATTAGCGAATAATTTGTAATAGAAGGATAATCTGTTGGAGCGAGAACAAAAGTGATGTTGCCATTTGAATCTGTTTCACCAATAGCCATGCTTTTGGTAATGGTTCCAGAAAGCCTTAAGGGGATAAAGACTGTGTTGCCTTGTTCTTCAAAAATAGCAACCTTGCTGTTGGGCAGAGACAGAGCTGAAAGTAAGTAAGGCAAGGCTGTTTTAGAAATATTAGTGGTTTCATTACCATCAATAAAGATTCTTAATTCGCCTGGTGACAAAGAGCAACAGAGAGAAGTGTCATAAGCATGGGTGGAATTGCAGCTGGAGACATGAAGATTGGTGGTATTGGCAGTGGCATTAATTGGAAGTGTTAAAAGACAGGTTTCATTTTCATAAGTGCAGTTGCCGTAAAGGTTTTCATAGGCAGTGCAGGAAACCTGGCCGTTGCTGACAGAGATAAAAGCAGAAACATTGTAAGGTGAAGCCTGATTAATTGTAGTATTAGTGCCGTTGAAATAAGACATGATTGTATTGTTGGAAAGTTCTGTGTGAGAATTATTGATTTGAAATAAATTAAGGAAGTTAAAACTATAGGAATCATTAGTGTCTTCGGTGCCGAGGACGGCACCGGTGGCATCACAGCAGAGAGAGTAATTGAATCCGGTCTGATTGGCAAGTTCAACATGGGAATTATTGCAGCTAAAGAGACCTAAAATCCTAGTGAAATTAGTGGTGAGTGGATTGTCTGAGCAGTTGCCCTGGACAATAGTGCAGTTAAGATTAGATTCATTGCCAATAAAACCAGAACAATTGTCTGGGAGCACAACTGGAGGAAATAAATAGTCGGTTGAATATTTGATGACGGCAAAATCAGGATTTGATCCAATGACATATACCGAACCTGCTACAGCTACATTATTTGAGGAATCAAAAGCTACGCCATGCCCTCTGGAAGCAAATCCTTCAGAACGACTGATGTTCCATAAGTGGTTTCCATCTTCGTCATAAGCAATAGTAAAAATATTTGTAAATCCTGATGAGTTAGTGGAAAATCCTGTGACAATAATATTGCCCAAGGAATCAACAGCAACATCATAGGCTGCATCACCTGTAACAGAGGCATAACCACCATCATAAGTCCTGTTCCAAAGCTCGTTTCCGTTTGAATTATATTTGACAGTGATAAAATCATATCCGTTGCCAGAAGTAACGCCGGCAATGGTTCCACCTCCAGTGATAACAAAAGAGTCATCTCTTTGGTCTACAGCTATTTTGGGACTGGGTAAATTTTGAGAGGCTACGGTAAAGGAAATGTTCCATCGGTGAACTAAATTTGAATCATATTTAATGAACAGCCATTTTTGCAGAGTTCCACATTTATATGTTCCTGAAACAAAAATATTATCCTGAGAATCAATAGCTGTACCATAAGCACGAGAATCAGAACACCCAAATGATTGTGCAGAAAAGTTTGCTTGGTATAACTGAGTAAGATTTTCATCATATTTAATAGTAATCCATTGATCAAATAATCCAGGAGTAGAAATAATTTCTTCATAACCCGTAACTATAACATTATCTTGAGAATCAACAGTGATACTATGAGCATAATAATTATAAGTACCTACAGGAAGTCGGCTAAGATTAACATTATTTATTGCTGTTCCATTTTCATTATATTTCATAATTATCCATTGTAGGTCGCTCCAAATACCTTCATATAAGCCGGCCACTAAAACATTATCTTGAGAGTCAACAGCAACATCATAAGCCACATTGGTATTGCCTCCACCAACAACAGATCTATTCCATAGACTTGTTCCATTTTCATCATGCTTAGCAGTATAATAAATTAGGGTTGAAATACTGGGACCAATATAACCGGAAGTGATAATATTGTCTTGAGAATCAACAGCAGCAGCATAGGCATGATCATAACTTCCATAGGGGTCTTGGGTTCTGTTCCATACTTCTTGAACTGTGGCATTGATAATGTCGCTGCCAGCAGGAGCACCAGCTGTGGCATAACCAGTAGGTGAAGAATGAGTGTGGGTCAAAAGAATTCCTAAAGTTAAGAGCAAGAAAGCTAAGGTAAAGGTAAGTGCCAGCACCATATTAGCTTTTTTGTTTTTCATCTTTCTTGAAACTCCACATACCAGCGGTCGGTTTTAGGGTCAAATTTGAAAATGATGTTGTATTTTTTGTTTTGAGGATCTAATTTAAAGAGGAGAGGCATAGGTATAGTGGTTTCAAAGCTGCTGCCCCGAGCATACAATTTCCTCTTTAATTCAGCTGGCATTGTTATTTTTGATTTCCTCTTCTTCAGGCTGGATTTCCTCTGGAAGCTCTTCTTCTGGTTTTTCTTCTGATTCTTTTTTTTTCTCGGCTTTCTCAAGGACTTCAATCTTGCCGAATTTTCCAGTGGAGAGCTGGAGTTCACCCTGATATTCACCTACATAACCATTAGTGATGTTTATTTTATCACCAACATTGATTTCGTCAATCTGCTCATTCCAAAGAGTTAGTTTAATCTGGCCAGTTTCGTCTTTGGCAATGGCGTTGCAGACGCGTCCTTTTTTGCCGAATTTTTCAAATTCTCTGACATCGCCTTTTTCAATTATTTCCAAGACCAAATCAACATTGCCTTGTCGGGCTTGCAAGTCTTTAATACTCATTTTTTATCACCTGGTTTCAGTTTTTTCAATGTTTTATCTAATGCTGTCACCTCTTTTTTGAAAAATGAAATATGTTCAAGATGGGGGAAATATTTTTTGATGAAATTGTGGAGGAATTCTTCTGGCCAGTTTTCCTTGACTAATTTTTGGATAATATCATCTTTGGTTTTGCCCTGCTGTGAGAGAGTTGTGATGGTTTCTTTGAGTTTTTCTATTGAGTTTTTAGATGGAGCTATAGGTTTGGTGATGATTGGTTTTTCATAAACAGGCATAGTTGGTTTTTTTAGTTCTTTTTCTATCTGAGTGAGCTCTTCAGCAAGAAGTTTGGTTTGTTTGGTTTCTTTGAGCGGTTTTGGTTTGAGTATGAATGGTTTGGGCAGAGGTTCTTTGATGAGAGTGGGCTCTGGATATTTAATTCCTTTTTGAGGAGATTTGATTTCCTGTGTTAACCGCTGCATTTCTTCTTCAATTTTAACTGATTTTTTGATTTGAGCGAGATTTTCTTTGTTGGCCTGGTAAATTCTACTGAGATACTGGCTGACAATTTTATTTGGCCAGCCTTTAGCAACAAGAGAATCTTTGATTTGCTGTGAAGGATAGCCAGCAAACAAAGAATCGCGGATAAAATAACTTAACTGCTGGCCAACTTTTTCTAGTTCTTGTTTTTCCTGGGCCTGTTTTTCTCTGGTTTTTTCTTTTTCCTTTTCAAGTTTTAATTTTTCTCTTTGTATTGTTCTTTGCTGCCAAACTTCGAGATGACCGGCAGCCATAAAACTGCGATAAGCAAAATAACCAGAAATGATGACAGCAATAACCAAAATTGTGATAATAAAGGAGCTGTAATTAAATTTGATGAGGTCTGAGATGGCTATTAGGGCTGTTTTTCTGGCTGAAGCTACTTTTTGGTCAATCTTGACATTAAGGTCAAGGATTTTCTTGAGTAAATCTTTGAGTTTGGAGAGGAAAGTGATTTTTGGAGTAACTGGCTCTCTTTCTGGGATTAAAGTGCATTGATTGTTTTCACACCGGTAATTTTCAGGACAATCAGCATTGACCTGGCATTCAACTTCTAAGATTGCCGGGAGGCAGTCTTTTACTTCTGCTGGTTTTTCTACTTCAGTGATGCCTTCGACTTGGCCAGCATCAAATTTCTCCTGGCATTGATTTTCATCAGTGCAAATTCTGGTTTGCTTGCCTTCTAAACACTCGCCCCAGGAAATGCAAATCCAGCTTTGCTGGCACGGCGGATCAGTTTCATTATTGTCATCTCTGTCAAGGCAGCCAGGGTCCTCTGGGTAGTCAATTAAGCCGTCACCATCATTGTCACGGTTGTCATTGCACTGGTATCTTCTAATCCCGCCACCGCCACCTGAAGGTGTAAGAATTGTCGGGCTGTATAAACTGTTTAAATTGATGGGGTTGGAAATCGAACAGGTGTAATTGCTGCCTTGATAGATAATAGTGCCAGAAGTGCATTGGTCATTGGTAATAACTGTATTGTTAAGAATCATATCAGTAACATTACTGTTGATGATAGTAACATTGTTGAGAGTGCTATTGGTGACAGTTGAGTCAGTAATATTGCTATCTGTAATATTTGAATCAGTGACATTAGAATTGTTGACAGTGGAATCTGTGATGTTACTGTCTGTGATGTTTGAATCAGTGATATTGGAATTGTCAATGACTGAGTCAGTGACATCTGAATCTGTGACATTGGAATCTGTGACATTGGAACCAATAACTGTAGAATTATCAATGGTGCTATCAGTGACATTAGAATCAGTGATAGTTGAATCATCAACATTAGAGTCAACAATAATTGAATCATCAATAATGGAGTCTGTAACATTAGAATTGTTGACAGTGGAACTATCAATATTGCTATCAGTGACATTGGAATAATCAACATGGGAATTGGTGACATTGGAATTGGTGACATCTGAATTATTGACAATGCTGGAGCTGGTGATGTTGCTGTAGGTAACTTCTGAATCTGAGACATTAGAATTGTCAACAGTGGAGTGGGAGACATTGGCGTTGGTGAAATTATTGTTGTTGCCAGTGACGTTGGTAATATTGGAGGGGTCAACATACCAGCCAGAGCCATTGGAATTGGTGATGAAACTATTGTAGCATTCTGAGTGGTTAAGCCAGGAATTGGTGATAGTGCAGTCAGAAGAGGTGACATTCAAGAAAGTTGAGATGTTGATGTATGAAGTGTTATCAATAGTGCAATCGGTTTCAGTGGAATTAAAAATATCACTGTTAAGGTTGACAGAATTTACTTTAGTGGTCCCGGTGAGATTAGAAGTGGTGTAGACTTCGATGTAATAAGTTTCAAATTGAGTTTCATTGTTGTTGGAAGTGTCAACTGCCATACTGTATATTGGGTATTCATCATCAATTGTTGGTGTCCAGGAATAATTCCAATTTGTGGTGCCGTTGGCATTGTAGAAAGTGCCGTTGATGTTGACTTGGACATAGCTGACATTGACATTATCACTGGCTGTGCCGGAAATATTAATTGGGAAGGAGTTTTTGCCGATATCTGAGTTGTTGATTAAGGTGGTGATGGTTGAGGTTGGTGGAATAAGATCAATAAAAAAAGTCCAATTTTCAACTGAATAATTGCAAGAAGGATAATCATCACAAACTTTAACTCTCCAATAATAATAGCCGCCAGATAAATTTTGTGGTTGAGTTAAGGTGTAATAAATATTTGAAGTAGATTGATTGATAGTTAGAATGGTAAAATTTTGACTAGTGGAGATTTCTAAGTAATAGGTAATAGGGTCGTTGTTAGCGTCTGATGAAGCGGTCCAGTTAAATGTAGGTGTTGAAGTTGACAGATTAGAATTGTTGATTGGTGAAACCAAGTTAAATGAAGATGGATTGTAATTGCTGGCTGAGCTGTAAGTAGTGAATTGAGTAACATCATAAATCAAATTGGGGCCAAGGATCTGAAGGTTTTGACAAATATTTGAAGGACAGCCAATAAAAGTGCCGTTGTCCCAAGGGCTATAATAAGCACGAGGAACAGCATGGCTAATATTATAAAAAGTCAAATTGGCAGAAGTATTAAAACTAGGCTGGACTGATGAATTGACAAAAATTGAATTATTGTCAATTTTGATTTCAGAGTTGGATGAGCCAAAGAGATTGCTGCCGGCAGCAGTAATACTGGTTAAAAATAAGAGATTTCCAAAAGTAGTATTTTCAAAGGAAAGGTCAGTGGAATTAATACTGTAAGAACCAACAGTTGAATCAATAATGTCTAAATTTTGAGTTTTGTCATTGGTATACAAATCAAAGGTTGTGCTACCTGAAGCTGTGGTCCTGTTGATGGTGTTGTTGAACATATTAAAAGAAGATAAAAAATAGATACCATAAGTATTATTGAGAAGGGTATTATCTTTGATTGTATTATCAGAAGTAGCAATATAAATTCCCTGTTGGTTATACATCAGGGTGTTGTTGTTGATACTAATATTTTCATATTCTGAAGCTGTGTTGGTAAAGGTCTGAATGCCAGAGTAAGTCGAGTTTTCAATAGTGTTGTTGAAAATAACAGAATGATGATTACGAGAAAGATAAATGCCATATAAACTATCTTCAATATAATTGTTTTTGATAAGATTATAATAACCAACAACTGCGCTAATACTAGCAGTACCACCAGCATTAGAAATATTGTTGTTGGTGATGTTGCTGTTATTTCCTCTAATAGCAATAGCTGAGTTTGAAATGTTAATTAGAGTATTGCTATCAATAAGATTGTTGGTGCTATTATCTTCAATATCAATCCTAAGACCATAATAGCCCATATTGGTGATGGTGTTATTCAAAAATTTACAATTAGTGCCAGTGTTGCCAACTTCTATTCCCGTATAAAAATTATTAATGATACAATTCTTAACAGTGACATTATCTCGGCTATACTTAAGAAGGATGCCGGTGCCAGAACCATTGCCAGTGATAGAGTAACCTTGACAGTCAAAAGTGAGGTTATCGGCAATGATTTCAAAGCAGGTGGTATCACCAACCATATCATAAACGAGATCATAGCTGGAGTTAACA
>Ga0209536_100015745_pt1 | contig 10779 bp, 9 predicted proteins | sample DeeMarSeWOR28_12_FD_187461 | JGI IMG/M metagenome (GOLD analysis project Ga0209536, IMG submission 187461) | Marine sediment microbial communities from White Oak River estuary, North Carolina - WOR-2-8_12 (SPAdes) (version 2) | ecosystem: Environmental > Aquatic > Marine > Intertidal zone >...
AAAAATGCCAAGACGCGGTACACACAGCTATTTAATGATCGATTCCATCCCCAAGCTCGAAAAGTTTGCCGGCCGGCTGGAAAAGCAAAAAATCATCGGGGTCGACCTGGAAGCCGATTCGATGTATCATTTTAAAGAGAAGGTCTGTATGATCCAGATCGCCACCCAACACACCACAGCCGTCATTGATCCGCTGCAGATTAAAAATTTATCCGTATTGAAGCCGGTTTTCAGGCGCGCGGATATTCAGAAAATATTTCATGGCGCGGATTATGACGTGCGGTCTCTGTATCGAGATTTCAGAATAAGCGTCAACAATCTCTTTGACACTGAACTGGCGTGCCGTTTTTTAGGGTATCGTGAAAGCGGTTTGGAGGCGGTGCTTAAAAATAGATTCAACGTGCGCCTGAACAAAAAGTACCAGCGCAAAGATTGGTCTAAACGGCCTCTGCCAAGGGAGATGATTGCCTACGCGGCTAAGGATGTACACTATCTAGTCCCCCTGGCCAAAGGTCTGCAGCAGGAGCTAAAACACAAAGGCCGCCTCTCCTGGGTCGAGGAAGAATGCATTTATTTGAGCAAGGTTAGAGCGGCGAACACAGACTCGGGTCCCTTGTTCCCCGGATTTAAAGGCGCCGGAAAACTGGGCCCCAGAGGCCTGGCGGTTCTGGAAGCCCTGCTGCAACTGCGCAAAAAAATGGCACAGCAGCAGGATCGGCCGCTTTTCAGAATTATCGGAAATAAGTCGCTAATCGCACTGGCAGAAATGCGCCCCCAAAGTATAAGGAAACTGCAAAAAACCGAAGTGCTGGGAACCAAACAAATTGACCGCTACGGCAAAGCGATTATCGAAGCGGTAAAAAAAGCCTTGCAGATCCCCGCAAAGGATTTGCCGAAATATCCACGTAAAACCGCCCCGCATGTACCTGCGATTGTCGCCAAACGCGTCAAGGAACTGCGCAACTGGCGGGACCATCTGGCAAAGCGTCTTGAGATCGATCCGACCATCATTTGCACCAAGGCGCTGATCAGTGCGCTTTCGGTGCAACGACCCCTTACGGTCAGCAGTCTGTTAAAGATGAAAGAACTGAAAGACTGGCAGGCAACCGAATTTGGCAGCGACATCATCGAAATTTTAAAAGCTGTCGGTTGATGATAACGATGGAGGAGAAAATTACGCTCTCATCCGGTCGGCATCGGCTGGAAGGCTATTGGCAGGCAGGCGCCGGGCACAAAGGGGTGGTGATCACCCACCCCCATCCGCTGTACGGCGGCACGATGAACAATCCGGTTGTCGAAACCGTTCAAAGCGCCTACCAGCAACATGGCTATGCAACCCTGAGGTTTAATTTCAGGGGAGTCGGCGGCAGCCAGGGAAACTTTGATAATGGCCTGGGCGAACAGGACGACGTCCGCGCCGCCATCTCTTATGTTGAAAACATGGATGTCAGCGCCATCGACCTGGCCGGTTACTCATTCGGGGCCTGGGTCAACACCGGCGTCGTCACCAACAGCCGCATCTCAATCATGTCCATGATGATGATTTCGCCGCCGGTCGGATTCATCGAATTTGAAACGGTTACCGCAATGAACTGTCTGAAACTGGTGGTAACCGGCAGCCGGGATGACATCGCACCGGTGAATCAAATCCGCGATCTATTGCCGGCCTGGAATCCGGAGGCGCAATTTGAAATTGTCGACGGTTGTGATCATTTCTATTCCGGACATCTGGACAGGCTAGCGTCGATCTTAATTCGATATTTGGAATCACCTGGATCAGACGACCACTAAATGGTTGTTTCTCGCGGCGAGGACGCCGCTCCCACACTGGGAATAACCCTTCATTTGTGGGAGCGGCTTCCAGCCACCAGTCAGGCCGGTTGGGTGGATCCGGCTTCAAAATAGCGCATCACGACTTTTTTTCTCCCGGTAAGTCCCATATATTTTTCCTCCGGGTATCCGATGGCGATGACGCTGCAGACGGTTTCTTCAGCCGGTATCGTTAAAAACTGCTGGATGCCGGCATCATTTTTAATAGCATCTACGGCAAAGCCGATCAGGCAAGTGCCCAACCCCATACTGTGAGCGCCCAGCAATATATTCTGGGTGGCCAGCAGGGCATCTTCAAAAGGACAGCTGCCGCCGGGTCTGGCGGCCACGATGATAACCGTCGGAGCACCGTGAAACAGGAGATCGCGGCCGGAAAGCTCATATTCCTTTAAGCCCTCTTTCACCGACGGGTAATACTCGCGGTAATAGTTGTCCAGTGCGGGTTTGCCGACCAGTCTTAGTGTTTTGCGTATCAGATATTTTTCGGCCAGGCGGTTTATCTTCTTGAAAAACGAGGCGATGCGCTGCCCCAGTTCATTTACGGCGGCCCGGTCGGGTAAAATGGTGAAGGTCCAGTTCTGGCAGTTGGTGCCCGAAGGTGCCGTAGTTCCGATCTTCACCAGGTCTTCCAGCACGGATCGATCGACGGTTTGTTCGCTGTAATTGCGGCACGATCGCCGCGAGGCCATCAGTTGCACCAGATGCGCTGTATCCGGCTCACCGTGAGGCAGCCAGTCATTTTTCAGATCGAAGCTGTTAAACGAAAGGCTTTGGTCATCAATTGCATCTACCCGCACCGCATCTACCGGGCATACGGCGACACAATGGCCGCACTGCAACGAGCGATCACCGGTTACCCAGGCCTTATCCTCTTGCATGCTGATGGTTTCGGAAGGGCAAACCTTCACGCATAACCCGCAACCGTTACATTTTTCCGGATCGATGACCGTGGTCACTTTTCTGTCAATCATATGTTCCTCTTAAAGTTTACAAATTTGCCATACAGGATCAAAACCTCAAATCGAGCTCGAGGTCTATCAAAGATAAGTGCTTAAAATGACTAAAGTGACTAAAGTTGAGGAATTCTGTCCTTTTTATATTATTGCTCACGCAAAGCCGCAAAGAATTTTAATCTAATCAAAAAAAAACCCTTGGCGCCTTTGCGTGAGGCCAAAAGCTGTCGTTCAATCTAAACACTTTTGCGATAGAGTTCTGACCGGAGCTGCCTGGCCATCAGGCGCTCATAAAGATTTGGGGCAAACCGCGACATCCAATAAGCCAGTTTCCCAACCGGCGACAACACCAGTAAATTTTTCTTCTTTAACATCGCCCGGCAGACGGCATCCGCCACCCGGGCGGGCGAATCCTGCCTGCCGGCCGTTGATTGCGGATGGCGGGTGACGCGGCCGTCACCGCCCAAGGCCCGCGTCTGCAATTGGGTTTTCACAAATCCGGGGCAGACGATCATGATGTGAACCCCGCTGCCGATCAATTCAGCTCGCAGGGAAGTAAACAACCCGTGCAAGGCGTGTTTGCTGGCACAATAGCCCGTCCGGCCAAGCAGGGGCACGACTCCGGCCAGACTTTCAATGATGATGATCGAGCCACTGCGCGCGATCAGACTTGAAATCGCGTGCCGGGTGCAATGGAGGGAACCGAAAAAATTGACATCCATGACCCGGCGATAGACATCGACCTGCGTATCGACAAAGGCGCTTCGTTGAGTGATACCGGCATTGTTGACCAGGATATCAATCCCGCCGTAATGCTCGGCAATCGCGTTGATCGCCACCTCAGATTCGGCCTCCCGGGCAACGTCACAGTAAATTCCAATGGCGTCCATGCCATCGGAAACCATATCATCCGCGGCAGCTTTTACGGCGCTTTCATCAATATCGATCAGCCCGAGCTTGGCACCTTTGGCTGCAAATGCTTTGCTGATGGCAGCACCGATTCCACTGGCCGCACCGGTGACCACGGCGATTTTATCTTTTAAATCATTCGATGACATGAACGTATTCCGCCGATCAGGGAGATATCTTTCCCGTCTCCGGCTGAAAATCGGCCGGCAACGGGCGCCGGGAAAAAATAAATGCGGCAGCCAGGCCGGCAATGATATGCCAGATCCCCCACCAGGCCACCAGAATCGCCATTCCGCCAAGACCGTCAAAAAAATTAAAAACCAGTACCAGACCCAGCCCCGAATTCTGAATGCCCACTTCGATGGACACCGCCCGGTTATCCGGTTCGGGCAGTCCGCAAAGGCGCGCTGACCAGTAACCCAGGTTGAGCGCCAGCGCATTATGAATCAGCACAGCGATAAATACGAGACCGACATAATGTAAAAAATTTTGCCAGTTAACGGCCAGGGCCGCCGCAACAATGCCGATGAAAAACACCAGCGAAAATATTTTAAACGGCTTTCTGACCTTTGCCGCCAGGGCCGGAAATAGGCGTGAAATCAACAGACCAATGCACAAGGGAACCCCCAGAATGACAAAAACGGTGATAAAGACATCCAGGGGGCTGAGGCTGACCTTTCTTAAGATACCGGCGGTATGGGGATTCAGACTGCCCCACAGCGCCAAATTCAACGGCGTCATCACAATCGCCGCCACAGTGGAGACCGCCGTCATGCTCACCGATATGGCGCAGTTGCCGCGCGCCAGATAGGTCATGATGTTGGATAGGTTGCCGCCCGGGCAGGCCGCCACCAGGATCATGCCCAGCGCAAGGGATGCGGGCGGGTTAATGATTAGCGTCAGCAGAAAGGTAAATGCGGGTAACAGGACAAACTGGGCGGCCAGGCCGATTACCGGTGCTTTGGGCGCAACAAGGATGCGCTTAAAATCGTCCAGTTTCAATTCCAGCGCCACCCCCAGCATCATCAGACCGATGGCCGCGTTGATAATAAACAGTCCCTGGGGATTAAAATTCAGTCGCGCCTGATCGATCGCCGCCAGGTCCATAGCCGTATTTAAACCTCCATTTTGTGAAAGTGACTAAAGTGAACTAAAGTTCGAAGTGACTAAAGTTGATGAATTCTGCCATTTTTAAAAAAAGATTGAGCGAAGCGCAACCACAACTTTAGGGCACTTTAGGCAATTTAGCTCATTTTAGTCACTTTGGATATTTAGGTCATTTTAAGCCACTTGTAGCTTTTTAATTCGGTCAGAATATAAAAACTTAAAATCCAAAACAACCGATGCTTACATTTCTATCTTGCCTGTTCGTGCAGCCACCCAGAGCCATTCTCCGGGGGGGTCAATATTGGCCACTGGATCCACATCCGCATGGATTACAGCCGGTTTGCCTGAATCCACCGATCGTTCAAGCGCCGATTGAATTTCGGCAGCTTTCTGAACATATTCACCATGGCAGCCCATCGCCATTGCCACTTGATCGTATCTTACCGGCGCGTGGTCATGACCGAACCAATCCGCTTCACGCCCAAAAGCCCGTCTTTGGGCTGATTTTTCCATACCGTAAGCCCCATCAACAGCCACAATAATGATAACGGGCAAGTTGTGCCGTACAGCTGTTTCCAGCTCTTGCATGTTAAATCCAAAGGCACTGTCACCGGTTACGCAATATACCGATTTATCGGGCTGGGCCAATTTGGCCCCGATTGCATAGGGCAGACCGGTGCCGAGATGCCCGTAATTCATCGAATAGATGACCGAGCGTTGGGTTTTGGTCACATGATAATGAATACTCCACAGCGTCGTATTGCCCCCGTCCATGACCATAATGGCGTCGTCTGGAAAGAATTCATTACACCGCTTCAAAATTTGCCCTGTCAGCATGGGTGCCCGCTCCATATCGGCCACCGCTTCATCGAGTTCCTTTTGCCATCCATCCTGAACTACCCGAAACTCGGCGATTTTTAAATGGGTTTTACGCTTTTGGGTCCGAGCTTTAACGGCTTCAAGCAATTGGGATAAAATCTTCTTGGCATCGCCGACCAGGGCCACATCGACGGGTCGATTCAAGCCAATATGAGTGGGTTCGGTGTCTACTTGAATGAGCTGCTGTTTTTGCGGATCGCCGAACATGGGTGGCTGGCCCCACATGTTAAGCTCGCCAAGACGGGTGCCGACAGCCAGCAACACATCCGCCTGGCTGTTGGCCATAATTCGAGATAAGCACGTTGGATGAAAAACAAGCTCATGCTCATCGGATACGATGCCGCGTGCCCGGATCGTGTTGGTAATTGCACAGCCCAGATATTCCGCCAGTTTTTGGACCTCTTTTCCGGCTCCCGATCGTTCTGCACCGTTGCCGCAATGAATATTGACAAGGTCAGCGGATGCCAACATTTCTGCCGCTTGCTCTAAGGCAGCCGGATCCCCGGGTATGCTTTCGGTGACGCGATATTTTTCAGGCGACCATATTTGAACACCAGCTTCTTCGTCGCGTGCATTCAAAATATCTTCCGGGATTAAGACATGCACCGGTCCCGGCCGGCCGGATGTGGCTACGCGAAAAGCATGGCGCACCATATCCGGGATACGATTCCAGTGATCCACTTTTCCATTCCACTTTACCGCCGGCTTGAAGATATCCAGGTGACGACTGACCTGCATGCCTCCCTGATGAACATAGGAATCGGAAATAGCGCTGCGCCGGGTCGTCGTTATGGCGACAACCGGGCTTCCCTCTGCCTCGGCACACATCAATCCGGCAATTAGATTTGCCGCACCCGGCCCGGCACAGGCCATAACCACAGCGGGCTTTCCCGCACACCGTGTGTACGCATCACAGGCATGCGCGGCTGCGGCTTCATGGCGCGGAACGATCAGCTGAATACCGAACTCCTTCCCAAGGCGTTCAAGCGCTTCTAAAACCATCATATAGGTGCCATCGGTAATCGCATGAACATAACGAACATCTTCTGCATGCAGACATCGAACCAGCAGTTCGCCACCCGTAATCTGAGCCATACCCTCCTCCTCGGTTGCTTCTCGCGGCGAAGACGCTGCTCCCACCCTGAGAAAATCACTTCATTTGTGGGAGTGGCTTCCAGCCACGAAGATTTAAACCTAATTCTGGTTGTGCTTTTTAACAGCGATAATATGATTTAACGAGATTTGATCTCCGATCAAATTTCCATGAGCTGTCCGCCTGTAATATTGATAGCCTGGCCGGTGATGTACGCCGATTGCGCCGAGGCCAGAAAGGCCACCAGATCTGCAACTTCAGCGGCGGTCCCCAGGCGGCCCATGGGAATGCTTTTTAGCATTTCGGCTTTGCGCGCTTCAACGGTCGAATCCAAAATATCGGCCTCCAGCTTAAAACGCCAGTCGGTAAAATCAGTCTGAATGACCCCCGGGCAAATGGCATTGACCCGGATTCCGGCGCCGGCCAGTTCTTTGGCCATTACTTTTGTGAGCATGACAACCCCTGCCTTGGCCACGGCATAGGCACCGTTAAACAGGGGCGGAACCTTTGCAGCTCTCGAGGCGACGTTAATAATGCAGCCACCGCTATCGGTCATCAAGGGCACAATTGCTTTGGAGACCCGAAATACGCCGTGCAGATTGACATCGATGGTTTTCATCCAGGCATCTTCATCGTAAGTATGAACCGAATTGGGTACCCCAAAGACGGTACCGGCGTTGTTGCATAAGATGTGGATGCAGCCCAACTGCTTTTGCACCGCTGCTGCCATCTGCGCAATCGACCCCTTAAGGGTCACATCCAATTCAACGGCAATCGCCTTGATCTTAAACGCTTTTTCCAGATCTTTGGCCAGATGTGTCATTTCTGCCATGTTATCGGGAAGCGGCTCATTCTGTCGGGTTTCTTTTCCCACCAGATCGGCGATGACCACATTGGCTCCAGATGCTGCCAGTTTTCGAACAATCCCGTAGCCGATGCCGTTCTTTTTCCCTGAGCCGGTCACCAGCGCTGCCTTGCCTTTCAGATCAGTGGTCATTATCCTGCCTTCTGTGATGTGGGTTAGCGGTTAAATGATCGTCGAGTATCTGGAGGTGAATTAATTCTATCAGAAAAAAATTCATCTCAAACCTATTTCAGATTTCAGATAGTTATTTTTTGTCAACTGGAAGTCAATAAAAAATTGACAGGGTATAGGCCTATTCTTAAGTTTAAAAGAAAGCATCGTGTTGTTAAAAGAAACCACCGGTGTTGAGATATCGTTGGTTGTCGACAGGGTCTTCCAAACCAAAAACCTTCACTTCAAGATCAGAGAAAAGGAGGGCTTATGAAAAGCATACCTCGGATTATTGAAGAACAGGTTCAACGCTGGCAAATCACACAAAAGGAAGGAAAGGAAGAAAAAAAAGGGGTTTCCGTCATCACGGTATCCAGAGAGCCGGGCAGCGGCGGCCGCATCGTCGCAACGCGCCTGGCGGATAAGCTCGGCATTGCTATTTTTCATCAAGAAGTTATCAATGAAATGGCCAAAAGTGCCGACGTCAGCGAAAAATTGATAGAAACCCTGGATGAACGCGGGCTTTCGACCCTGGAAGACTGGATCTCATCTCTGGTTCATGAACGGCATCTGTGGCCCGACCGCTACATGCAACATCTGATGAAAGTGGTCGGAACCATCGGCAAACATGGCCGGGCCGTAGTGGTCGGAAGAGGCGCCAATTTTATTTTGCCGCCTGAAAAAAGATTCAGTGTCCGCATTGTCGCTGCCCAAGCCTGGCGAATTAAAAATGTCGCCAAAGAATTCGATATGTCCTTCGAGGACGCCAAAAGACGGGTCATGCGAACCGAATCGGACCGCCGGGCGTTTATCCGCAAGTATTTTAACGCCGATATTGCCGATCCCACCAATTATGATCTGGTCGTTAATACTGCAACGTTAAAGGTGGATGATGCGGTGAAGGTGATCTCTTCCGCCCTGGGGTTGGTGGAATGTGTTTTTGTGGGATAGTTACCTAAGGTGTCGCGCGCCCGGACAATCTTGTCTGGACCTTCTCGCTTCTCAATTCTCTGAGCGCATCACGGGCCACCCACCGCGCCGCCCTGGATTCGAACTGCTGGATTTCTTCAGCCACGCGAATCGCTTTTTTGTTCAGGGATCGGTTGCGTTTGCCAATTTGCCGCAACGCCCAGTTAACCGCCTTTTTGACAAAATTGCGCTCATCGTCCGCCGCTGCTTTTATGCGCTTAAAGAACGGATCAAACTGTTGGTCAGGCGCTTTTTTATCGTGCACTGCCAGAACCGCCATGAGCACAAAACCGGCCCGTTTGACAAATTCCTCAGGCCGACTCGCCCAGGCCAGGGCTTTTTGACGGGCAAACGGGGTTTTACTGAACAACCGATTGCAGCACTGATCACACAGGTCCCAGGAATCAAATTCGGTTGCCCAGCGATCCAGTCGATCTGCGGTGATCTGCTGCGGATCATCGATCATGCATGCCAGAATGCGGGCTTCATGGACAGCGCTTGACCATAGCCCCTCAGCCAATTTATGGCTTTTCCCGATTTTTTGGGCCAGACCCTGAAGTTTGGGAATCGAAACCCCCAGGGCCCGGTCGGCTTTGATGCCGTATCGGGCCATGCCGGCTGCCGCTTTGGGGTTCCCCATCGATTTAAGCTCAGCGATCACATCTTTAAGTCGCATACCCCCCTCTCAAGGCCCATTGGCGGGCACGGAGGCCCGCCCTACTTTGATTCGCCCCTGAGAAACTGCTTGAACCCTTTGAGCGTGCCCCGCCAGGCCGCATTTTCTCCAACCATAATTGCAACAACAACGTCTTTTTCGACGCTGATTTCCAAAACCACCTCTTCATCCCCAACTTTAAACACGGCCTCGGCCCAGCGTTCGGCCGGCAAGCCGGTGCTTTCACAATCATAATCCGTACGGATTTCCCCGGTCATTCGGATGTCACCCATGACTGCCCTCCTTGCCGGTTTAATCGGTCGGGCCGGTTGAGCCTGTTATGCCCGTTAAATCGGTTAACATCAACAATATCCAATTTTATTTTTCCCGGGCAAACAGGCCAACGGGCTGGCGAGACTAAGCGCTCAACCGATCGGCATTAAATGAGTTGATGAATCTTTTGCTCCAGATCATCAAATTCGTCACCTGAAAAACAGTACTTCATCTCCAGAAAACGTTTGCGGAAATCTTTTACCTCTTTTTTTACATTTTTGTTTTTGAGAATAACATCAGCCATCAGCTGAGCCAGATCGGCAAAATCCGCTGCTTTCATGCCGAAACGCGTCATTTCCTGTACGCCGGTCCGCAGCGATCCGGCTGCCGAAAAGCTTTCCTCATCCGGGGCGGCCTGGTAGTTGAGAAGGATATGGTTGTCTTCCAGGCGTTGCGCGATTTCAGGTGCGCACGCGTATCCCACGTTAATGATGACCTGATGGGTTTCAGTAAAGGAAATCGCCGGATCGCCGGCGATATCCAGGCCACCGTCTTTTAAGGCTGCGGCAAAGGCCTTGGCATTGGCGATCACATTTTTCTGATAATCTTCTTTGAAAGCGTTCATTTCGTAAGCCGCCAGCAGCAGACCCAGCAGGGTGCCCAGGTGGTGGTTGCTGGTGCTGCCGGGAAAGGCCCGCCGCTGTATGGCTTCCCAGAACTCATATTGCAGATCGTCTTCGGTATAGTTTACGGCGGCAATACCGCGCTGGGTGCCGTAAAAGGTTTTATGGGTTGAGCCGGTTACAATGTCTGCTCCCTCCTTAAAGGGCTGCTGAAAATAAGGGCCCACCAGCCCGAGCACATGAGCCATGTCATACATCAACATACAATCCAATTCGAGGGCATCAATGATGGCGCGAATTTCTTCAACCGGCTCTTTATGGATGATCATGCTTTTGCCTAAAATCATCAGCTCCGGGCGGTGTTCGGCGATCAATTCCCGGGCGGCTTCAACATCAATCTTAAACGGGTTGTCTTCTAAAACCGGGAAATTGACCACCGCCGCTTTTTCCCATTTGGGATCCCGCATCACAAA
>Ga0209536_100015747_pt1 | contig 10779 bp, 7 predicted proteins | sample DeeMarSeWOR28_12_FD_187461 | JGI IMG/M metagenome (GOLD analysis project Ga0209536, IMG submission 187461) | Marine sediment microbial communities from White Oak River estuary, North Carolina - WOR-2-8_12 (SPAdes) (version 2) | ecosystem: Environmental > Aquatic > Marine > Intertidal zone >...
ACCCAACGGTATTAATCCCAAGGGAATCTTTAGAGAACTGAAGGCTACACTTCAAAGAGATTCAGACTGAACAGCTCTCCCGAATCGAACCACTGATGCAGCATGCGTAATCCTGCGCTTTTGCCAAGCGCTTCTATCTCCCCGATGTTGTACTTATAAGAATTTTCAGTGTGGATCGATTCCCCTTTTGAAAAAGACACAGTCAGGCCCGGTTCGTGTATCCGCACTTCCTGGTCGCAGCAACTGATCAGGTACATTTCAATTCGTCCCAAAGCGGAATTAAAAACCGCCCTGTGTTTGAACCGCTCGATTCGGAAGTCGCCGCCCAGTTCCCGGTTGATGCGTTTCAGGATGTTTAAATTGAAAGCCGCCGTGATTCCGGCACGATCGTTGTATGCGGCTTGCAGTATCACGGGATCCTTGATGAGGTCGATTCCCAGAAGCAGTCCGTCTCCGGCGGAAAGCTGATTGCTCAGCCTGGCGATGAACTTTTTGGCCCTTTCACGTTCATAGTTGCCGATGCTCGATCCCAGCCAGACCAGCAGAGTATTTTCGTGGTTAGGATCCAGCAAGGACAGACCATCCTCATAGCGCGCAGCGATCGGCTTCACATTCAATTCAGGATATGCTCTTCTTAACCCGGCAGCGCTTTCAGTCAGAATGCCGGTAGAGATGTCTATGGGGAGGTAGGTTGTCGGTGTTTCTGAATCGATAAATGCCTGGAGCAGAGTACGGGTCTTAACAGAACTGCCGCTCCCAAGTTCTACAATTTGTGTCGGGCCGGAAAAGCAGGCGGCGATGTCGCCTGCATGTTCTTGAAGTATTTCCGCTTCCGCGCGGGTACAGTAATATTCCGGCTGGCGGCAAATCCACTCAAAAAAACGCGAACCGACACTGTCATAAAAGTAGATACAGGGTAAAGACTTGGGCGATTTGCCGAGCCCTATCCGTACATCCCGGGCGAACGCCTCGACGGTATCGATCCGGCCGTCGTCTATGGAAATTCTGTTGTGAACAATCCGCTTGTTTTCTTTCATGATCTGGATCTTTTATTGAAATCCAGGCGCAATCCCCTGGGAATAGCCAGGTTCTCCGCCAGATCGAATATTCCCTGCACAAGCAGAGCAAGGACCGCTGCCGGAATGGCTCCTTCAAGAATGAGTTGTGTGTCGTCGAGACGGATGCCGGTTAAAATGGGTTGCCCATAGCCCCCTGCACCGATCAGGGCGCCCAGAGTCGCGGTGCCGACGTTAATTACGGCCGATGTCTTTATGCCTGCCAGAATGGATCGTCCCGCCAGCGGCAGTTCGATACGAAACAGCCTGGTAGCTGCCGGGAGTCCCAGTGCGATTGCGGATTCCCGGATCGATATGGGGATGTCCTGAAGACCGGAATGGGTGTTGCGCACGATAGGCAACAGGCTGTACAGGAAGAGAGCGATGATGGCGGGCGTGCTTCCGATTCCGAACAATGGGATCATAAAGACCAGAAGCGCCAGGGAAGGAACCGTCTGAATCAACCCTGTTGCTCCGAGTATCAGCCGGCCTGTTCTCTTGTGTTTTGCGGCCATAATGCCCAATGGGGCCGCAAAAAGGATCGCCGCTGTCAGTGAAATGAATACCAGGGTGAGATGGTCGAGGGTGGTACGAAGTAACCTGGTTTGAACGCCGGCGATCCTGGGAGTTACGTTCAGTCCGAGGCGTTGGGCGAGGAAGTCGGCGGCGACTCGTGCCTCGTGAATCCGATCGATTTTAACCCTGCGATTCATGGCAATCATGTCGGATTCCGAGATCATTCCCGCCAGTGAATCCAGCTGTGCAACCAGCGCCGGGGCTTTGTCCTTCAGATCAAGGCGGTAAAGGAGGGCTGCGTCGTATACAGGGAAGTATCCAGCATCATCCTCGAGCGCAACCAGGTCGTATAAAGATATTTCCGCATCGGTGGAATACATGTCGATAATATGGATGGAGCCGTGTTCCAGGCCGCGATAGGCTAGGTCGTGGTCCAGGCCCCGAACATTGAGGTGTGGCAGGTTATATCGCTGCCGCAATCCGGGCCACCCGTCTCTGCGGTTCAGAAATTCGCTCGTGAATCCGATCGCCAGGTCCGGGTGCTGTCTCAGATCCGAGATGGTATGTATCTCAAGCTTTGCGGCCAGAGCCCTGCGCATTCCTATGGCGTACGTGTTGTTGAATCCGAGCGCCGGTGTCATGCCGATGCCGAATTCATTAAGAACTTCGTCCAGGGAGGCACTGTCGGGCAGATCAGCGGAGTAAAGAATCTCCTCAATAATGGTTCCGGTATATTCCGGATAAATATCGATGTCTCCCCGCAGCAGTGCATTCCAGAGTACTCGGGTTCCGCCCAATTCGCGCCGGTGTTCAGTCTGCAATCGCTGGTCTCTTATCAAAAGTGAGGCGATCTCTCCCAGGATTACGTTTTCGGTAAATTTTTTCGAGCCCACGGTAATGGATTGAGCCATTGTGATGTCCTTCGGAATGAACGACATCACAACAACCAGGCTGATGATCGGGAATACTCTCAAACCGTGGACCGCCTTTCCAATGGATTGCGCTGCGACTGGATGAAATGTGTGACAAAGGGGTCGGCCGGATGTTGCATCAGGTCTTCCGGTTTTCCACTCTGGATGATTCGCCCCTCGCGCATCAGGACAATGCGGTCGCCGAAAAACACGGCTTCGCCCATGTCGTGCGTTACCATAAGGACGGTCTTGCCGAGAGAACGGAAGATGTCGCGCAGTTCCGACTGCATGTCGGCCCGGATCAGGGGATCAAGAGCGGCCAGAGGTTCGTCGAGCAGCAGCAGGTCCGGATCCAACATAAGTGCCCGCATCAAACCGACCCGCTGCTGTTGGCCTCCGGACAATTCAGCCGGATATCGTTCCAGCGAATCCGAAGGAAGTTGAACGAGACGGCGAAGTTCCTCGATACGCTTCCGTATACTGTGCTTTTCCAGTTTGTTGCTTTCGGCTGCAATGGAGACATTTGCCAGTGCGGTGAGATGTGGGAAAAGACCTCCATCCTGGATTACGTAACCCATACGATAGCGGGATTTGGTGATATTTTCAGGAGACAGCTCGTTTCCGTCAAACTCAATCCGGCCTTGATCCGGCGTAAGCAATCCAATAATGGCTCTGAGCAAAGTGGATTTTCCGCAGCCGCTCGGGCCGATCAGGATTGTTGTCCGGCCGGTTTCCAGGCTCAAATTTATCCGATCCAGTATCGCTTTGTTCCCGAAGAAAATCGTAATGCCTTCTAACTTGAGCATGACTCTATGGCAGCCAATATACCACAGGCATACCCATAGGTACACTCTAGGGAGTCTGTGTAATGTATCAAAACGTCGGGCTAGGCAATGAATTGAGAAGAAGACGGATCGTTCGCGGATTCCTGCCGGGATTGAATCGGCCGATGCAGAGGCTGTTTCCAGAATGGTACCTGCTTCAGCGCCTTGTATGTACGCTCGATCGACTCTTGTGTTCCCCAGTCGCTCCAGTAGACATCGTCAATTTCGAGCATCACGATGTGTTGGGGAATCCGGGTGAGCACCTGTGTTGAAAAATTCCAGGAATCGATGGTTTGATATATCTCAGCAGCTTTACGGGGCGACCGGATCAATTCGGAAAACGCCTCAATTCTGCCCGGGATTAGATTGTTGAGGATGTCCAGCATGGAGCCTAATCGAAAAACCATTACAAACGTATTCCAGAGCCCCCCTTGGGACATTATTTCGTATGTGCGGGAAGGACTGGGTTTTTCACTGAAAGACTTGACATGATAGGTTTTCGGGCACGCTTTTACGGGATCGCCGGGCAGAAGATACCCATAGCCGGTTTCCGGTCGATCGGGTCTAATGCCTAAAATAGCGATTTTATCCGGCATGTGCGTAATAAGCTGCGTTGCTCGAAAAGTATGGGCGATAAAAACGTTGTCATTGTCTATATAATGATCCGTGGGGAATACGGCGACGATGGCATCCGGGTGTATGCGGTTCAGGTTCAGCAAAGAGAAAATCAATCCTGGCCCGGTGTCCCGATTTGCGGGTTGAACGAAGATATTGGATTCCGGAAGTTCCCGTACCTGGTCTGCTGCCAGCTTGATATGGTCCCTGTTGATAATTATATGGATCTTTTCGTACGATGTGTACAGCCTGGTTCTGGAAAGAGTCGTTTCCAATAGCGAAGAATCGTTATACAGACGGCAATACTGTTTTGGGATAGGGATACCGACAATCTCCTGTGTCAGGTCTCTCAGGCGCGTTCCTTCTCCACCGGCCAGAAGCAACGCAATACGATCGGGTGGGACGCCTGGAATATCTACAACCCGACTCTCTCTGCGAGTGTTCATGTCAATCCCTTCGGAGAAGTGAACCCTTCCTCTGTTTCAATATTCGTTGTGTGACTGCCTGTCAGGATTCGGTTCCTGGTCGGTGCATTCCTTTTAATACGATGTGCCGGACTTGCAGTGGCACTTTCTGAAAAGAAAGTGTGTCGTCGAGTTAAGTATTTCTTTTGCAACACTATACAAGAAGAACTTCTTCGGGATCTGGGGTAGAATTCAGATTGAAACTCGAACCTGTATCTATTTCTATGATCGGCCCACAACACTTTCCCAATCAATGCGTAATTCTACCCATTTCAGCATGAGTGATACTACGCATTCAAGCGTAATGTGCCTCTGGGTAATCTATTGTTAAAAATTTCTGTTAAATGGAAGCAATTATTTTCATAACTGACGATATTTTTATTGCATAATGCAAAATATATACAGATATATATTAATTAAAGCCATAAAATATGCATATTGACGTATAAAATATGTCATATATGCAAAATATTCAAAACATGCATTGACAAATATCCTGGTGATATCTATATTGAGTCAGTGCAATTGAGCACTTTGGAAGGATTGAGGCTGCGATTATGAAAATGATTTCAGTAATAATTCGTCCCCACCGTCTTCAGGATGTCAAGGAGGCTCTTTCGGAAATAGGAGTGGTTGGCTTGACTGTGACGGATGTCCGGGGCGCGGGCAGGCAGAAAGGTCAGGTGGAGCGCTATCGTGGTTCGGAGTACAGCATTGATCTCCTCTCAAAGTGCAAAATTGATATTGCGGTTGCGGACGATCAATGCGAGGAGGCTATCCAGGCCATTCGAAAAGGCGCCTACACCGGTGAAATTGGAGACGGGAAAATCTTTGTCATGCCGCTTGAAGATTCCATGCGAATCCGTACCGGCGAAAGGGGCGAAGATTCGCTTTAATCCCAAGGTTTCAGGCTATGGGCCCATCAATGGTTTATTGCTGCCAGGAATTCTAAAAGGATGCTTTTTAGACTCTCTTTAAATCCCGAGCCGAAACCTCGTTTCAGCGTCCTGAAAGAAACAAATAACCTATTGTAAAGGAGACCAATGTAATGGCAAACACCCCGAAAGATGTAATCGATTTAGCCAAAAGCGCGGGGATTCAGATAGTCGATCTCAGATTCATAGATCTTCCCGGAGTGTGGCAGCATTTCTCCATTCCGGTGGATGATCTGTCTCTCGAGCTGTTTGAGGAAGGGCTGGGATTTGACGGCTCCAGTATTCGCGGATATAAGCAGATCCATGAAAGCGATATGTTGCTTTTACCGGATCCGACCACAGCCTATGTGGACCCGATGCTCAAGATTCCCACGCTGGATATGATCTGTAACATCTATGATCCGGTTACCCGGGAGGCATACGATCGGGATCCGAGATATATTGCCCAGAAGGCGGAAAAATACCTGCAAGGAACCGGGATTGCCGATGTCAGCTATTGGGGTCCGGAACTGGAATTTTATATTTTTGATGATGTACGCTACGATCAGAATGCCTATTCCGGCTACTATTTCGTCGATTCGCAGGAAGGTATCTGGAACACGGGTCGTGACGAGGGTCCCAATCTGGGTTACAAAATCAGGCACAAGGAAGGCTATTTCCCCGTACCGCCTGCAGATTCCTTCCAGGATTTCCGTTCTGAAATCATTCTGAAAATGAAAGAAGTGGGAGTCCCGATTGAAGTGCACCACCATGAAGTGGGAACGGCAGGCCAGGCTGAAATCGATATGCGCTTCTCGACCATGGTGAAGATGGCCGACAACGTGATGTATTACAAGTACATCATCCGCAACGTTGCCAAGCAGCACGGCAAGACGGTCACTTTTATGCCGAAGCCGCTGTTCGGCGACAACGGTTCCGGGATGCACACGCACCAGAGTCTGTGGAAGGGTGATACCAACCTTTTCTACGACGAAGCGGGGTATGCCGGGTTGAGTAAAATGGCCCAGTACTATATTGGCGGCATCCTGAAACACGCACCCGCCCTTTTGGGTTTCTGCGCGCCGACGACAAATTCCTACAGGCGACTGGTTCCGGGATATGAAGCTCCCGTCAACCTGGCGTTCTCCCAGCGCAACCGTTCCGCAGCCGTTCGAATTCCCGTATATTCGAAGAGCCCGAAGTCCAAAAGGATCGAGTTCCGCTGCCCGGATCCTTCCACGAATCCTTACCTTTGTTTCGCAGCCCAGCTTATGGCCGGACTCGACGGAGTTCAGAATAAAATTGAGCCGGGTGAACCGCTTGAAAAAGATCTTTACGATCTTCCTCCCGAGGAAGCGAAAGCGGTAAAGAGCACCCCGGGCGATCTCGGAGCCGTTTTGGATGCGCTCGAAGCAGACTATGATTTTCTGCTCAAGGGGGACGTTTTCACCAAGGATTGCATTGAAGCGTGGATCAGTTACAAGAGAGAAAGGGAACTGGAACAGGTGAGGCTGCGGCCTACGCCGTATGAATACTACCTCTATTACGATCTGTAGAAAATTGGAAACCGGGGCTCCGGACCGGTCCTTTCGGTTAGAAGCCCCGCGGTTTCCGGACGTAAGAAATTTTTCAATTTGTATGGCCGCCGGCATTCGCGTCCGCTATGCTCCAGTCTTATGCAGAAAGAAATAGAAGAACTTCGCCGGAAGTTTCGCGATGGACGTTCGGAGCTGTTTCGGCGCGTGTCCTGGACATCTCCCAGCCGTGGTCTGCTCCAAGAGCATACAAGCCTCATCGATTCCCTAATTAAAGAAATCTACGACATTTCGGTTCGCGATGCCGGCGGCATGACGGTACGCGGCAGTCATTCAGGGCTGGCCATTGTAGCTACGGGGGGATACGGGCGCCGGGAACTGAATCCATATTCCGATGTTGACATCGCCTTTATACCGTCCGAACAGGAAGATCCCTGGGTGGAAGCGGTCGTCCATACAGCCTTCAAGCTGGTTATGGATGTTTTTCTGTCCCTGAGGGATGTTCAGGTCGGCTACTCGTTTCGTCCTGTTGATGAGGCTTCTTCCTGGGATGTATCGGTAAAAACTTCTCTCCTGGATCTGCGCCCTATTTGCGGTGATTCCTCCTTGGCAGAAAAAATGAAACACCATATCCGGGAGGTGCTTCCTCTACTGGATCTGATACTGGATACCGCGTCTGATTCGGATCCGCATGGGAGGGAAACGCGTACCATGTATACCGTAAGGCCGAATCTGAAAGAGGGCCCGGGAGCGCTGCGGGACCTGCATTGCGCACGCTGGATATTCAAACTGCTTTGGGGCGTCGATGATCAATACCTGGAAGCGGCATTGCGGCGGAGGGGAGTAATGTCCGAATGGCAAATCACCGAGATCCGGGAAGCGGCGGATTGGTTCTGGCGCGCCAGGAACTGGCTTCATCTTGCAACGGGCCGGCGCACCGATGTCCTGATGTCGAATTACCAGGACAGAATTGCCCGGGAACTGGGCTTTCGTTCGGCCCAGGCCTGGTTATCCCGGCACCTCAAGTATGCGGAAATACTTGAGGGATTTCGCAAAGCGGCTGTGAGAACCGTTCTGTTGGGACCGCTGGATATTCGTGACATACGACTGGAGAACGGTGCATTGCATCTGCCCGATTCAATCAGGGAACTGGATACTCCTCTCTTTATGTTCCATACCTCTCAGCGTCACTCGATCCCGATCAGCATGAAGGATCTCATACGCCTGCGTAAGAAGCGTAATCTGGCTTCCCGGGTCCAGGAACCTTCGGGGCGGGAAATTGCGATATTCAAGAGAATATTGAACGAACAATGGAATATTGCAGCAACATTGCGGGCTATGGCGGAACTCGGGTTTCTGGATCGATTCGTTCCCGATTTCTCCGATATCATGCGTTTTGTTCCTCCCGATCCCGCCCATAGTCATACGGTGGGAGAGCATTCGATCCGCATTGTTGAATATCTTGAAGATCTGCGTGCCGGAAAGGATCGCCAGGGAAATCGATTCAAGGATCTTCTGGATCAGTGCGCCCATTTCGATGTGCTATGTCTTGCCGCCCTGTTACATGATGCCGGAAAACTCCAGCCTGGAAATGATCATTGTGAAACGGGTGCCGATCTGGCAAAGACAGTATCGAAAAGATTGAAGCTCTCGACCGAGAAGAAAGAACTTCTGGATGTGCTGGTCCGACAACATCTGCTGCTTGTGAGAACGGCCAGGCTTCACGACCTCACTTCAGCGAATATTATCCAGAGAGTGACGGCGCGTGTTCCAACCCTGGAAACGCTAAAGCATCTTTATGTTTTTACGTATGTGGATACCCGCGCGGTTTCGGAGACAAACTGGACTTCCATGGATATGCGGGATCTCGAGGAATTGTACAAGAAGATGCAGAACTTCTTTTCGCAGACTTCGGATGAAGTTCGGGATAGCCTGGAGCCGGAAAGGCGGATGGGTCTTATACGAAAGAGACTGGTAGCCCTTCACCCGTCCGAAAATGAAAAAGCGGTTCTGAAACACTACAATTCGATGCCGGCAAGCTATCTTCTGAATACTCCGCTGGAGGTTATTGCAAACCATATGCAGCTGCTGGATCAGCTTGAAACAGAAAAAGTCGTTCTGGATGTTTATAACAGGCCGGGAGACGATTTTACCGAGCTGACAATCTGTACTCTGGATGATCCAAGGCCGGGTCTGCTGGCTAAAATAACGGGTGTGCTTTACGGCTGTGCGATCGATATCCTCAGGGCTCAGGCATATACAATAGAGAAAAAGAATTCCGTGGTGCTGGATACGCTTTACGTTCGATCGAACGGCATACAGATTTCAGAAAATAAGGCCGGGAAAATCCAGGCCGCACTGAGAGATGTGCTGTCGGGAGTCCAAACAACAGAACAGTTTCTGGCTCGGTCCGGAAAACAACCGCCTGAAGGCATTGTGCCGGACAATTTGGATTTAAGGAACGATCTTTCGGAAGAACACACGGTTGTTCATATTGTCGCAAACGACATGCCTGGTTTGCTGTATGTCTTGTGCAGCTGCCTGCTCCGCTGCAGCCTTAATATACATTCCGCCAAAATCACAACCTGGCAGGCACGTGCGGAAGATAATTTCTATGTGACTACAGAGGCGGGTGGACAGATTCCGCAACCCGATTTCCCGATCTGGACCGACCGGTTGCGGAATTTATTGCGCGGTTCACTGGAGCAGGATTGAAACAATTTCGGAGAAATGCGGGCTAAACAGGATCAGTATGGATCGGATAACACAGATCGCTCAACAGGCTTTTATACCGGATCGTGTACAATTTATCTTCGAAAGCCTTCTGGAATCGATGAATATCCGGGAGATTGAAGCCTGTTCAGATTCCTTCCTTCACAATCTGGGTACCTTGTTGACCGTATCCCCTCCCATGTTGGACACGCTGCGGTTGCATCCGGAGTACTTAGGATGGCTAAATGGACAAGTTCGCCTGCTCGCTGAAAATCCTGATGCCTTTTCGGGTCCTGATGAAAAATCCTATTATGATGAGAATTGGAGGGACTGGGAGAGAGAATCCGGAGCGGGAATGGACCGTTTCGAAAATGTTCGCGCTTTCAAGCGCAGAGAGTACCTGTTTATTTCCTTTATGGACATTTCCGGATTGTTCTCTTTTCACGAAACGGTAATCCGGTTGTCTGTTCTTGCTGAATGGATCGTACAGACAACACTTGATATCTGCAGGGAAAAACTCGAAGCAGAAGAAGCGGAACGGTCCGGCCTGGAGATGCCGGATGGAGGGTTTGCCGTTATTGCGATGGGAAAGCTGGGCGGGAGAGAATTGAACTACAGTTCCGATATCGACCTGATTTTCTGCCGGCGCAATCCAACCGAGATAAAAGAGGGGGATTTCTTTTCCAAGCTGGGAGAACGGATGGTCCGTACTCTTTCAAAGGTCGGGCAGGAAGGTTTCCTGTATCGCGTGGATATGCGGCTTCGACCGCATGGATCAACCGGTCCGCTGGTCCCGACTATTGACAGCCTGATTAACTATTACGAATCCTGGGGAGAACCCTGGGAGCGCCAGGCACTGATCAAGGCCCGTTTTATTGCCGGATGTCCGGAGGAGGGGAATCGTTTCGAAAACTTTGTCCGGTCTTTTACATTCTCCAGGCAGCTTGAAGAGGCGGCCCTTGAAGACGTCAAGCGCGTGAAACATCGTGCAGAAAAGGAATATGCCGTCGATTCAGGAATTCACCTGAAACAGGGCCCCGGGGGGATTCGCGATATTGAGTTCTATACACAGTTTTCTCAGCTGACCATTGGATGGAAATATCCCGAGGTCCGCCTGGAGAATACACTGGACGCAATTGAGGCGCTGGCTCGGATGAAGGTGCTGTTTCAGAGTGAAGTAAGCATTTTGTCGCTGGCTTATATTTTTCTCCGGATTGTGGAGCATCGGTTACA
>Ga0209536_100015748_pt1 | contig 10778 bp, 10 predicted proteins | sample DeeMarSeWOR28_12_FD_187461 | JGI IMG/M metagenome (GOLD analysis project Ga0209536, IMG submission 187461) | Marine sediment microbial communities from White Oak River estuary, North Carolina - WOR-2-8_12 (SPAdes) (version 2) | ecosystem: Environmental > Aquatic > Marine > Intertidal zone >...
TTTGTGCCTTTAAGGCTGCGTATGTAGGCAATCAACTCATTGATCTTGTCTTTATTCAAAGAGCTTTTCCATCCTGGCATACCCCCCGGCCGGCCTTCTGCTATGGATATGTATAATTCTTCATCACTATCGCCGTACTTTGACTCATCATCAGTCAGGTCTGGACATATGCCGCCCCGTGCTCCTTCGCCATGGCACTTCAGACAGGAGTTTTCATAAATCTCCGCACCTTGTTGTGCGGAAAAATTGCCTTGTGCTTCGCCTCCAGCTCCGTTGTCCTTTGAGCAGGCACCAATTGACAGTAAAAGGACAGAGCTCAGCACCAGCGTGACCATCATCAGGATATTCTTCATCTTTGTTCTCCTTTCTCTAAATAGTATATATTCTTAATGGGAAGTCTATTCTTTCCCTGGGAAACATGTACTATGATACCCCAGTTTCCGTAAAGTGGGAAGTGGGCAACGGTACTATAGCGGTTTTGCCCTGTATGTGTCATATAATATGTTTTATCATATCTGTCTGTTGAAGGCCGGCTTATTTCCATACGTACCGCAGAAGCCTGTAATGGATTTCCTTCTTTATCAAAGAGAGTTATTTGAAGTTCATTCCTGCCGGTCTTCAGGGGGCCATTTTCAAGGCGGTATGACCAGCCAAGATCTCCCCTTTTTTTCTCGATTTCATCCCATGCAAGACCTGTTTCATAGGGGTGATCTGTCACCGTTCCGTCAAAGGTCTGAATGCCGACAAAGACAGAACCTGCCACTGCAAGAATTGCTGCAAAAACAGAAATATATATTATAAGTTTCATAGTGTTAAGGACTATTAAAGGGTGCTGTTTTCTTTATTGTGATTGAACCATTATGCATTGATTGAATCAATAACTCTATTTCGTCCCCTGTTTTTTCTGCCTGACCCGGGTGTGCTGAAATATAAACGGTACGTTTCTCCATCTGACCTGCTGTTACCTGAAATGATCGGTCAGGGGTAATTTTTAATTCCTTCTCTCCCTTTCTGGCCCGTACACTCAATTGCATATCCATATCATCCATATTCCTGATGGAAAGGATGTATGAGTTTATCACAGCACCATTTACCGTGATACGCGGAGGGAATGAACTGTTTGGCAGAACGGTGACGTCAAGAGGCAGACGCATATACAGGAGAGAGAGAAAGAACACCATGAATATGGCTGTAACTGCCCCGAGTATGACAGCGTTCTGCCGAAGCACCTTCCCGGTCTTTGCCGGCAGCCCGAAGAAATATCCTATCAGAGATGTCTTCTTTCTCTTTTCCATGACTGGCGCGCAGGCATCGACGCACTGTGCACAATTGATACAGGCATTGCTGAGCCCTTTCCGTATGTCTATGTTGACAGGGCAGGTCCGGACGCAGGCGAGGCATTCAATGCATTCATCCTTTCTCTCCGGGTCCATGGCTATAACAAGCGTCCTGTCATCATAAAGAACACTCTGCAGCTTTGCATAGGGACAGACAGTGGCACAAAAGCTGTGCCGAATCAGCGTAAAGTTGAGAAAGAGAATGGCTGTAAGACTGAGCCAGAACCCCCATACAATTCTGCCGAGATCACCATTTATCAGGGCAGGGAAGAATTCATAGGGAGACACAAAATACCATATCAAATTAGCGGCGACAACGATACTGACTGCAAAGACACTGGCCAGCGAGAATATTCTCTGCAGAACAGGGGCCTCTTTATAATGGAGGAAGCCTGTCAGGTCGCTGATTACTGTCTGCGGACATACCCAGCCGCACCACACCCTGCCATAGAGGAGTGTAATAAAGGCAAAGAGAAAAACCAGGAAGAAAATAGCTATGAGCACAATAAAGAATTCTTCCATCCAGATGGATATACCGAAAAAATGCAGCTGAAGGGCAGGGATGTCGAATCGCAGGGCGCTTGTACTGTTTATTGTGATAAATGGCAGGCCAATGACTATGACAGCTTCAAGGATCCTTACGATCCTCCGCCAGTGCCGGAACCTCTTCATTCGTCGTCGTCAAACATCCGGAACTTTGGCTCTTCCACCTTTGTGTGTCTTTTTTTCGAGTAGTAGAAAAAAATTATTACGATAAAGATTACGACCAGTGTAAGGCCGAATATGAAATATGCTGCTGCCTGATCATTCATTCAAAAGGCCTTCAGTTCCTGTCCTTTTTACAGCTGCAGGAAGTATAAAGGATACCCAGGATGCCGATGACAGCCAGCACAGTAAATCCGATCGTTGCAATTATCGATAGGTCCATATCTTTACTCCTTATTTGTTCACAGCCTCTTCATATGCAGTAGCCTGACTCCATCCACTGATGGCCGGTGTATAGGAAACAAAATAATAAACGCCCCATATGATGAGTCCCCAGAAGAGGATGACCCAGCCAATGGGAAGCTTTCTTGCTGTTTCCTTTGCCTCAAAATCTTCCTGATTGTCAAAATCTTCAGCCATGTTCTCCTCCTCTTTTATTTTTTACCCTGTATGGAGCGTATAAAGGTGACCAGTGACCATATCTCATCCTTCTGCAGTTCATCACCAAAGGGGGGCATGCCGCCCTGGGCAGTGCGTCCTTCTTCCACCATTCCTTCTTCAGTACCGTTATTGATGATTTCATAATAGTCATCATCTTTAAGGTCCCCCTCTACATACAGGAACACATTGTCTGTTAAACTGGGACCGATGTCTCCCTCTCCATTATCACCGTGACACATGGCACAGTTCTCTTCATAGAGTTCTTTGCCCCGTGCAATGGCCTCCGGCTTGCCTGCCAAAGGATTTTCCAGCTCTATTTCAACAGGGGTACCTGTTGATGCAGCAGGGGATTTCTTCTTTACCGCCGTTCCAAGGATTTGCATATACGCGACAAGGGCATCCATTTCAGTCTGCCCCTTCAGTTTTTCAATTTCATCATCCCTATAGGGGAAATTCAGGGTATCCATGTGGCTCTTTATATCCTGAGCATCGAGTTTTATATCCGTCAGCCATGCATAGGAAGGCATATTGGATTTTGCAAAAAATTTGCGGGGATCTTCAAAATGCCGCTCATGCCATGCATCGGGATATTTTCCTCCGATTCTGGCCAGATCAGGCCCGGTCCGTTTTGAACCCCAGAGAAAGGGAAAATCATAGGCAAATTCACCTGCCTTTGAGTATTCACCATATCTCATAACCTCTGTTTTCAGGGGCCGTACTGTCTGAGTGTGGCAGTTGTTGCAGCCTTCCCGCTGATAGATGTCTCTGCCGGCAAGTTCCAGTGCCGTGAAGGGCTTGAGGTTTTCCAGTTTCGGGTGCATCTGTTCTGTCATCATGGGCAGGAAGAGGGTGACGATCGTTCCAATAAGAATCACGAGGACGGAGACTATAGCAAACAGTATAGGTTTCTTATAAATATCAGCAGCCATCAGATCACCCCCCTATGCCTTTGATACCGCCAGGGAGTTTCCCTTGCGGATTGTCATGAAAATGTTATAGATAAAAAAAAGCATGCCCACAGTAAAGATTATGCCTCCCAGAGTCCTCATGTGCCAGAAGGGATAGTTCTTCACAAGGCCTTCCATGAAGGTGTACTTCAAGGTGCCGTCCGGGTTTACCGCTTTCCAGAGGGCTCCCTGCTGAATACCGGTAATCCACATGGTAATGGAAAAGATCAACTGGCCAATCAGTACAAGATAAAAATGGGTGTTAGCAATTTTTATACTGTGAATCTCAGTGTTACATATTTTTGGAATTATGTAATAGATGGATGCAGCAGTTGTCATGGTGACCCATCCCATGGTGCCCATGTGCACATGACCCGGTACCCAGTCTGTGTAATGGATAAGCTGGCTTACAACTCTCAGTCCCTGGGATGGGCCCTGCATTGTCTGCAGCCCATAGAAAGTTATTCCAAGGATAAAAAATTTTGTGAGATAATGGGTTCTCATCCTGGACCATTCAGGTGCGACAGTGTAAAAGCCGTTTATTACGGAACCCCATGACGGCGCTATAAGAAAAACGGTGAATACAATTGCCAGGGTCTGTATCCAGTCAGGCAGTGGTGTATACACAAGATGATGGGCCCCGGTCCACAGGTATGCAAAGACAAGAGACCAGAAGGCAATGATGGATAACCTGTGGCTGTATATGGGAAGCCCCGTTGATTTTGGCAGGAAATAATAAAACATCGCAAGAATCGGTGTAGTAAAAATAAAACCCACTGCATTGTGGCCATACCACCACTGGACATTGGCGCTGTTGACTCCGGCATATATCGAGTAGGATTTAAACAAACCTGCAGGCATGGACAGGTTGTTGACGATATACAAAATGGCGACAGCTACAACAGTGGCAATGATAAACCAGAGAGATATATACATCTGTTCTTCTTTCCGCTTAATAATTGTACCGAAGACATTTACTGCAAAGATAACCCATAGTATTACGACACCGATATCGAGAGGCCACTCCAGTTCAGCATACTCCAGGGACTGGTTCATGCCTGCAAAAAGACTGAGCGCTGCCAGTGTAATGGCAACATTAAAGAGGTGGAGATGAAATCGTGCAAGCTTTGGAAAAAGCAGGGGCCGTTTGGTAAGCCTCATCATGATGTAATAGGAAATCCCGAATATTGCCCCAATTCCCAGGCCAAAGGCAAGGCCGTTGGTATGGACAACTCTCAGTCTTCCATAGGTGAAATAGGGCGCAATATTCCAGGAGGGTGCCCACATCTGGATTGATATCCACAGACCGATAAGAATACCTACCACCCCCCAAAAAATAGAAGAAATTATAAAGCCTTTGACTGTCTGATTATCATAGTGATAATCACCCATGATCATTCCTCCTTCACTTATTAATTGTAACTACTTATTCTATTTGTCTTTTGCTGTCAGGCCTTCAAACGTGTGTTGACTTAACCAGCTTTCCAGTTTTCCCCGTAATGCCACCCAGACAGGATGGACCGTGCAGGAATTACTCAAGCTGCATATATTCTCATCAAGGGCACATCTATTGATGGTTACCGGGCCCTCTATTGCTTCAATAACAGTGAGGAGGCTGATCTGGTCAGGATTTTTTGAGAGTTTAAAGCCGCCTTTCATGCCCCGGAATGACGATACAATATCAGCCCTGGTAAGTTTCTGTAAAATTTTTGAAAGAAAACTTTTTGGAATATCCTTATCCTGCGCGATAGAGTCTACCATAATGACCTTGCCGGGATTCTCGACGAGATAGAGCACACATCGTATTGCATAATCTGTTTCCCGGGTTATCTGCATAAACGAGACTAATTTAGTCCTAATTAAGTTGTTTTGTCAAGAAAATAATTTTCAGCAAACAGAATCATCAATTTTTGTCAGGAATAAATACTGATGATTCATACATGACTGTTTATGCACATAATATCATCTGAGCAGGGAATGTCAAATTAGATTCTGGCACCCCTGCCGATACGCAGAGGTGCCGGGAAAAATTAAGATGCCGGGATTTGGTGATTGTCCGATATTTGTCATTTCGATCGAAGAGAGAAATCTTATTCCAATGGCTCCTTACAGACAAAGATTTCTCGGCAAAGGCCTCGAAATGACACTGATATGAAAGTACATAAAAGGCAAGCAGAGATGCAGACCCTCTAAGAGCCGTTATACTCTTCCATAATCGTATTCAGCCTGTCTTCAACAAAACTCCTGATCTCATTAAGCCGGGATTTGCTCTGTGCCTCGAAACGCAGTACCAGAACAGGTTGGGTATTGGAGGCACGGATTAATGCCCAGCCGTCATCAAATTTAATGCGAATGCCGTCAATGGTGATGGATTCAAATTCATTAAATGCATTCTGCGCCTTCTCAACAATCTTGAATTTAATCTCATCGGGGCAGTCAAACCTTATTTCAGGTGTTGCGATTACCTCAGGGACATCCTTGAGAAGCGCCTTTGTGCTGTACGGCTCACCGGATTTCTTGATTATCTCCATCAGCCGGAGACTTGCATAGACAGCGTCGTCAAAACCAAAATAGCGGTGCTTGAAAAAAAGGTGTCCGCTCATCTCACCTGCCAGGAGGGCCTCTTGCTCTTTCATTTTTTCTTTGATCAGCGAATGACCTGTTTTCCACATCACCGGTGTGCCTCCGTGGGCAGCGATGTCATCATACAGGGTTTGAGAACACTTTACTTCGCCTATGATCCGTGCACCGGGGTTGTCCCTGAGAATGTCCCGTGAAAAGATGATCATCAGGCTGTCTCCCCAGATAATGTTTCCTTCCTCATCAACGACTCCGATCCTGTCGGCATCTCCGTCATATCCGATTCCTGCATGGGCCTTTTCCTCTTTTACTTTTGCAATAAGGGGCTGAAGGCTTTCTACCAGCGTTGGATCAGGATGATGATTCGGGAAATGACCGTCGGGCTCACAATAGAGTTCAATAACTTCAGCGTCAAGGGCCCTCATTATCTGCGGCGCAACAAGACCGCCTGTTCCATTTCCTGCATCCACCACGACCTTGATTCCTGCCAGGCTCTCAAACCTATCTTTGAGAAACGCAACATATTCATGTATTGAATCCCAGCTCTCTACCCCACCGTTGCCACTGTTAAAATCACCTGCGTCAATGATTTTCCTTATATCCTGTATTGCATCTCCAAATATGGTACCCTTGCCAACGCTGAGCTTAAAACCGTTGAACTCAGGAGGATTATGGCTTCCGGTAATCATCACCCCGCCATCAAGATCAAGCATGTGCATTGAAAAATACTGCAGCGGTGTGGGGCACATTCCAAGGTCGATCACATCAATGCCGGACTCTGTTATCCCCCTGATCAGGCTGTCCCTGATTGCAGGCGAATGAAGCCTGGCATCCATGCCCACACTGACTTTCGGATTTTTGTTATTTGCTGATTTCAGAAGGTATGAAGAAAATCCCCTGCCGATCAGGTCCGCAACGTCCTGGTTCAGGTCCTGCTCCCACACACCCCGTATGTCGTACTGCCTGAATATTTGCGGGTTTATCATAATGGCTCCTTATGAAATTTTTGCAGAATTATACCATATGCCACTGATACTCTTTCTGTTATTGCCTCCCGTATTTTATCGTGTCGAAAAGTCGCCACTCATCAAAATCCTTATAGTCTTCCTGTTCCATAAAGGTCCTGAGGGAAAGCGTCTTCACCTGATTGGCAATAAATTCTCCTCTCATATGTTGAGATTTTATTACGCGCCCCGATTTATTCAGAGCAATTACATGTGCAACAATTTTCCCGGGCTGATGGTTGTTCCGTATATCAATTGCTATTTTGAACAACGCCCTTCCGCTGCTGTCTGTTTCGACCTGCTTTACAGCAAAGTTCAGTATTTCAAAGTCATGTAATGCAAATACTTTGGACGGAACAGAGAGAATGGCTACGGATAGAACACATGCAATCGCGCATTTCATTAAAATTCACCTCGCCTTATATTCATTATAAACTTTCTCTCTGAAAGGGGTGGGAAGTTTTAGGGAAGTGATAAATGGGAAAGAAGGATTGAACTATGGGAGGACAATCTCTTTTCTACTGAATTGTGTGAAATTGGCTTTGCTCTTCTTTCAGCTGTTATTACTATTTTCCTATGTCCTGGTGATATTCCTGAAGGCTTCTGACAGTGCTTTTTTTCTTACGAAATTCAGCAATCCCTGTGGCAGTAGCAATTGCAGCAGCAGTGGATGTTATGTAAGGCAAACCGTGTTTTATTGCTGCTTTCCGAATGTAGGAATCATCAATGGCACTTCGTTTGCCAATTGGCGTATTGATGACAAGCTGTATTTCCCCATTTTCGATAGCGTCTATCAAGTTTGGACGGCCTTCATGGAATTTTAAAATTTCCTCGGACTCTATTCCGTTATCAGAGAGAAATTTACAGGTCCCCTTTGTTGCTTTGATAGTAAACCCCATGTCGGAGAATTGCTTTGCTGCTTTGATCACTCCGTCCCTGTCTCTTCTGGAAACGGATATCAGAACAGTTCCTTCCAGGGGCAGTTTCAGCTTGGTGGCTTCCTGGGCCTTGTAAAACGCCCGTCCTGAATGAGAGTCAATACCAAGGACCTCGCCTGTTGAACGCATCTCAGGACCAAGCAGAGGATCAACCTCCGGGAACATATTGAAAGGAAACACTGCTTCCTTTACACCATAATGCGGTATTGATTTGCGCATGAGCTTGAGGTCACTCAACTTTTTTCCCAACAGTATCTGGGTGGCATAACGTGCCATGGGAATATTGCAGACCTTGCTCACCAGTGGAACAGTCCGGCTGGCCCTGGGATTGGCCTCCAGGACGTAAACTACATTGTCAGCAATGGCATATTGAATATTCATCAGACCAACAACATGTAATTCAACTGCTATTTTTTTTGTATATTCTTCTATTGTATCAAGATGGTTCTGAGCAATGCTTACAGGAGGGATGACACACGCTGAATCTCCAGAGTGAACTCCTGCAAGTTCGATATGTTCCATGACTGCCGGAACAAAGGCATCGGTGCCATCTGCAATTGCATCGGCTTCAGCCTCTATTGCATTCTCCAGAAACTGTTCAATCAATATAGGCCGCTCCGGCGACATATCCACGGCTGCAGAAACATATTCCCGCAACATCTCTTCATCGTAAACAACTTCCATAGCGCGTCCGCCGAGTACGTATGACGGACGGACAATGAGTGGGTAGCCAATGCTCTTTGCAATGGCATATGCTTCCTGAACATTTCCTGCCATCCCTGATTTTGCCTGGGGTATGTTCAGGTCTTCCATGATCTTACGAAACCGGTCGCGATCCTCTGCCAGGTCGATCGTATCAGGACTGGTACCGAGGATTCTGACACCTGCAGCTTCGAGCTCTCCTGCTATATTTAAAGGGGTTTGTCCCCCGAACTGAACGACGACACCCTCGGGCCTTTCTTTTTCATAAATAGCTAAGACATCTTCAACTGTCAATGGTTCAAAGTACAACTTGTCTGACGTATCATAATCAGTTGAAACAGTTTCAGGGTTGCAGTTTACCATAACGGTTTCATACCCCTCGTCACGAAGTGCAAAGGCTGTATGGACGCAACAGTAATCAAACTCTATTCCCTGTCCGATACGGTTAGGGCCACCACCGAGGACCATAATCTTTCGGTTCGGACTGACTTCGACCTTATCGGGAGCATTATATGTCGAATAATAGTAAGCAGCGTTTTCTACGCCACTGACAGGTACCGGCTCCCATGCCTCCACCACGCCGAGTGAAGCCCGTTTTGTACGGATATCCTTTTCGGGCACTTCAAGTATTTTTGCAAGGTACTTATCTGCAAATCCGTCCTTTTTTGCCTGTATTAAGAGCATATCCTCAGGAAGTGTTCCTTTATGCATCAAAAGTTTTTCCTCAAGCTCAACCAGTTCCTTCATCTGTTCAATAAACCATTGTTTGATATACGTCTTCTTATGGAGTTCGTCAATATCCGCGCCTTTTCTCAATGCCTCATACATGATAAACTGACGCTCACTGGACGGTTCTGTCAGCATATCCATAAGGTCATCAAGAGATTTTTTATGAAAGTCTCTGGCAAAACCAAGTCCATAACGGCCGTTTTCAAGAGATCGAATCGATTTTTGAAACGCCTCTTTATAATTTTTTCCAATACTCATGACCTCGCCGACGGCCCGCATCTGAGTCCCCAGTTTATCTTCAACGCCCTTAAATTTTTCAAATGCCCATCGTGCGAATTTAACAACAACATATTCACCTGAGGGAGTGTACTTTTCCAACGTGCCGTCGCGCCAGTAGGGTATTTCATCCATTGTAAGCCCACCGGCGAGCATGGATGACACAAGTGCGATAGGGAAACCAGTAGCTTTTGAAGCAAGTGCAGATGAACGAGAAGTGCGGGGGTTGATCTCAATCACCACTACCCGTCCGGTCTTAGGATCATGGGCAAACTGAACATTGGTACCGCCAATGACTTCAATTGCTTCGACAATATCATAGGAATACTTCTGCAGACGCTCCTGAAGTTCAGGGGCTATAGTCAGCATGGGCGCTGTACAATAAGAATCACCGGTATGTACGCCCATGGCATCAACATTCTCAATAAAGCAGACTGTTATCTTCTGGTTTTTTGCATCACGAACAACCTCCAGTTCAAGCTCCTCCCAACCAAGTACAGACTCTTCCACGAGCACTTGATGAACAAGGCTCACAGCCAACCCCCGGCCTGCGACAGTACGCAGTTCCTCCAGGTTATATACATGACCGCCACCGGTTCCCCCCATGGTATAGGCAGGACGGATAACCAGCGGAAAGCCGAGCTTCCCTGCAATTTTTTCTGCCTCTTCAACACTCGAGGCTATTTCGCTTCTGGGCATTTCAATGCCGAGACGGTTCATGGTGTCCTTAAAAGATTGACGGTCCTCGCCCCGTTCAATAGCGTCAATATTAACGCCGATTACCTTGACACCATATTTATCAAGCACCCCTGTTTTTGCCAGCTCGGAAGACAGATTCAATCCTGTCTGGCCTCCAAGGTTGGGGAGAAGTGCATCAGGACGTTCCTTCTCAATAATTTTAGTCATGTAATCAAGAGTCAGGGGTTCGATATAGGTGACGTCAGCTATACCGGGATCAGTCATAATAGTGGCCGGATTTGAATTTACCAATACTATTTCATATCCCAGATTCCTCAGCGCCTTGCACGCCTGGGTCCCTGAATAATCAAACTCGCATGCCTGGCCGATTACAATTGGCCCTGAACCAATAATCATTACCTTTTTAATATCTTCGCGTCT
>Ga0209536_100015749_pt1 | contig 10776 bp, 10 predicted proteins | sample DeeMarSeWOR28_12_FD_187461 | JGI IMG/M metagenome (GOLD analysis project Ga0209536, IMG submission 187461) | Marine sediment microbial communities from White Oak River estuary, North Carolina - WOR-2-8_12 (SPAdes) (version 2) | ecosystem: Environmental > Aquatic > Marine > Intertidal zone >...
TTGGATTTTCCTGGCTGGCCAGCCGCACCCTGCTCGAGTCGCTCGAGCGACTTGTGCGCTATACGCGCCTGCTGACAACCGCACCGGTTCAACTATCGCTCAAAGAAAGCGACGGCCAATGGACTCTCGCAGACCGTGTCATGCAGCGGGGAATTCCGGGTGCGGACGATATATCGGTCGATGCGTTTCTGATGGCCATTGTCGGGCTGTGTCGGCAGGCCAGCAACAAGCACTTCTGCCCGGCAGAGGTTCATCTGCGCAAAGCAGGTGGCGAGCACGCGGATACCTACATTCGAAGCTTCGAGTGCCCGGTTTATTTCGGGGCGGATGTCGACAGCATCAGTTTCGACAAGGATGCGCTGGAGGCGCCGCTGCCCGGCGACAACCTTGAGTTGGCATTGGTCAACGACCGCATTGCAGAAGAATATATACAAGCCCTGGACCCAAGCACCGTGTCGACCAGCGTTCGAAAATTGCTGGTCGAATTGCTGCCTTCCGGCGATGCGAATCAAGAGGCCATCGCCAAACAAATGAACCGCAGCCTGAGCACATTGCAGCGCCAGCTCGCGGCCGAGGGCACAAACTACAAGGACATTCGCGAGCAAACCCGGCGGGAGCTTGCCGAGCAATACGTGCGGGAGGGACGCTACTCGCTCAGCCAGATAGCCTACCTGCTAGGGTTTTCGGATCAGAGTAATTTCTCGCGCGCCTTCAGGCGGTGGACCGGCCACAGCCCCGGCAATTACGCGCGCGCGCCCCGCACCGGCGCCTGATAGCCTCTGGTTTATAGCGTGTTCAGGTAGTCGCGCAGACCTTTCGCCAAATCGTCGCGCTTCAGCGCATACGCTATGTTGGCCTTGAGATATCCCAGCTTGTCGCCGCAGTCGTAACGCACACCGGAAAAAGGCAGTGCGTAAACAGGCTCGTCCTGCATCAGGGCAGCGATACCGTCGGTCAGCTGGATTTCACCACCCGACCCGCGACCCGTCGTTTCCAGTTTCGCGAATACAGCCGACGTAAGCAGGTAGCGGCCGACGACGCCCAAATTGGATGGCGCATCCTCCGGTAGCGGTTTCTCGACAATTTCCTGAATGCGATTGCTCCCGTCGACCGCCGCGACCCCGTAACTGGTGGTCTTTTCCGGCGGTATGGTCTCGACTGCCACCGCGCTGCCACCCGTTGACTGGTACAGGTCGCTCAATTGCGAAAGGCAACCTTTATCCGCGAGGATCATGTCATCCGGCAAATGCACGAAAAAGGGTTCATCGCCGACGAGCTCCTTGGCACACAGCACGGCATGGCCCAAACCGAGGGGGGCGCCCTGCAGGACGTATTCACACTCAACATTGTCCGGAAGTATGCCGCTCACCGCGGCCAGAATGTCCTGCTTTCCCGAATCCATCAGCGCACTTTCCAGCTCGCGGTGGCTGTCGAAGTGAGACTCGATCGCCCCCTTACTGCTGTGGGTTACGAAAATAAGACGAGTCGCGCCGGCCGCCAACGCCTCCTCCACCGCATACTGGATGAGCGGTTTGTCGACCACTGGCAACATTTCCTTGGGCACCGCTTTCGTCGCTGGTAAAAAGCGGGTACCGCGACCGGCGACGGGGAATACGGCTGTTCTTACTGCTTTCGGCATTGCTTCTCTCTGGTGCGCTAAAACACGATCATGGAAGCGCACTCTTCAGGCGCGCCAATTTCAATACGTAAATAATAACCGCTTTCGAGAGTCGTTATCGAACCCAGTAGACATAAAAAATATCCGGCCGAAGCAGCAAAAATGCTGCACCGGCCGGACTCGCCGTTCAACTATTCAGCAATAACAATGTCGGCGCGATTGTCTTCGAGAACCGCAGAGCCTATACCCTTGACGTTAAGCAAATCTTCCGGCGACTCAAATTTGCCGTTTCGGTCCCGATACTCCACGATGGCCTGGGCTTTCTTCATGCCCACCCCTTTCAGCTCTCGGGAAATAGACTCGGCATCAGCCGTATTGATATTGACCGGGCCTGCCAGCGAAGCCAGCGGACCCAACGCCGCAGTGAGCAGCAAACATCCAAGCATTTTTTTCATAATCCACCTCAGTTAACGATTCATCGCCCGCCGTGCCGGGCCGATTCGTAATACTAGAGGGGGCAGCGAATGAAACAGAGCCGCAAAAACGACGTGAACGGCAGGAAAAGGACTTAAGCCGCCTTCGATGAAAAGCTGAAGCGGGCCGCGGGTGCAACGCTTTCCCAGGTGCGACAGCTGGGACACTGCCACACGAGCTGACTCGTGGTGTAGCCGCACTCGCTGCAACTGTAACGGTGGCTTGGCGGAAACAGCCGTGCGAGACCATTACGAATGCGCTGCAGCACCTGGACGGTTTCGTCAGACGCGCTACGCCGGAGCTCCTCAACCGGCACCAGGTTCGACAAGATACTGTCGCTCAGCACAAAATCGCGCAGGCACCTCAGTGCTGTCGGATTGACAATCTGCGGGTCGTAGATGGTGGCCAGTGCAATCGCGCGACTCATGTCCGGCCCGCGCGCCTGGAGTTCTTCCAGGATATCGGTCAGCAATTCCTGAGCATCTCTGGCGCGACAGCTGGCCGCCAGCATAGGCACCACCACGCCGACTAACTGCGGATGGCTGTCGATGATGCTGCGAAAAATACTGATTGCCTCGTCATGCTCGTCCGTCTGTTGCGCGACTGCTGCGAGCACGAGCCGCGACCTCACCGTGCCGGGCTTACTTGCCTCGGCCTGCAGCAAAAGTTCGCGGCCTCCCGCAAAATTGCGGCCGCGCACTGCGTCTTCTGCAAGCTCACAATAATAGTGGGCAATGCGATCCGCGCCTGCGGTCGCGGGCCGCAACTTTTGCAGCTCGCGGTAAGCGTCGATGGCAGGTTCCCAATCCTGGGTTACTTCGTATATCCGGACGAGTTTTTCCAGTGCCTTCTGCCTGAATTCCGGCGATGAACGCAACTCCTGGAACAAGGTCTCGGCACGATCAAACAGCCCTGCGCTCAGGTAATCTTCGGCGAGCGACACGATGGCGTGCTCGCGATGCATGTCGCTTAAATTCGGCCTGGCGATCAAATTCTGATGCACGCGTATCGCGCGATCGACTTCCCCGCGCCGCCGAAACAGGCTGCCCAGAGCGAAATGGGTTTCCAGCGTTTCATCGTCGACCTCTACCATACGCATGAAGACCTCAAGCGCCTGGTCGGGCTGCTCATTCAGCAGAAAGTTGAGCCCCTTGATGTAGTCTGCATTGAGCCGGCTGGACGGCAGAGGCACGTCGCCCTCTTCGTCATCTCCGAACACCGCGAAAAAGTAGCCCAGTGCCGCCGCGAGGAACAGCAGGCCGGCCAGCAAAAAGGTTGATTCAGTCGGCATCTTGAAGCGGCATGCTGCGCAGGGACTTCACTTCGGCTTCCGCGAGCCGCAATGCTTTCTTCAATTGCCGCCGCTCCGACAGCACCTTGAGCAGCATAAATCCGGCGCAGAGCATTCCGAAGGCCCAGCCTGCCGCCAAAAAGCCAATCAGGGCGAGTGAAGTCTGGATTTCGAACTCGGCGAAGGCGAGGTCAAGGGTCATTGGCGCCGGGTTGATGGCCGCAAATACGACGGCAACCAGCAACACGATCAGCACGAATATGAAGAAAACAACGATGCGAAGCATTGCGACCTACCCGACGACAACAGCACTTAGTGACTTCAGCGCCGCTTCAAACCAACCGCAGCGCATCACGATTGTAATGCAAACCGCCGGCTAAAATTCAGGGGCCTGCGCTGCTAATCTTTGATGGGAAGCTGGCGACTGGCATTAACCCGCTCGCGCAGCTCTTTGCCTGGCTTGAAGTGCGGCACATGCTTACCAGAAAGCGCCACGGCTTCGCCGGTTTTAGGGTTACGGCCCATTCGGGGCGGACGATAATGCAGGGAAAAACTACCGAAACCACGGATTTCGATGCGCTCACCCTTAGACAGAGCGCCGCTCATTAGCTCAAGCAAATGCTTTACCGCAAGCTCCACGTCTTTTGCAGGCAAATGTTTTTGCTTACGAGCAATGATCTCGATTAATTCAGACTTAGTCATGCCAGGTTGCCACTCCCCTCAGGGTCATCTTTTCGTGGGACCGGGGTACCGGGGTACCCCACCCATTAATACAGAATAAAGGAGGACGGCTATGAGCCGTTATCCCCGCCCATTTGTTCTTTAAGCAAATCGCCGAGCGTGGTGCCTGACGTCGGCGCACCGCTGTCCGTCTTGTAGCTCTGCACGGCCTCGGCTTCTTCGTGTGCTTCTTTCGCCTTGACCGACAAAGATATAACCCGGTTCTTGCGATCCATGTTCACGAAACGCGCTTCGACTTCGTCGCCTACGCTCAGAACCGTGCGGGCATCTTCAACGCGGTCACGCGAGAGTTCCGACGCGCGTAACTGGCCTTCGATACCGTCGGCAAGCTGCACTGTGGCTCCACGCGCATCGACTTCGGTCACCGTCCCCTTGACGATGCTGCCTTTGGGATGCTCGGCCAGGAACAACGACAACGGATCCTGGTCCAGCTGCTTGATACCGAGCGAAATACGCTCGCGCTCCGGATCAATCGCCAGCACGGTCGTCTCAAGCTCCTCACCTTTCTTGAAATTACGAACAGCTTCTTCGCCTTCGAGATCCCAGGATATGTCCGAAAGGTGAACCAGACCGTCTATGCCGCCCGGCAGCCCGATAAATATACCGAAGTCGGTAATCGATTTGATCGAACCGCTGACCTTGTCGCCCTTTTTGAAGGTGGCGGAAAATTCGGCCCACGGGTTCGACTGACATTGCTTGATACCGAGTGAAATCCGGCGGCGCTCTTCATCGATTTCGAGCACCATCACTTCCACTTCATCGCCGAGGTTCACCACCTTCGACGGGTTGACGTTTTTATTGGTCCAGTCCATTTCAGAGACGTGGACCAGCCCTTCGACGCCTTCTTCGATTTCTACGAAGCAACCGTAATCAGCGATATTGGTGACCTTGCCAAACAGGCGGGTGGTCGGCGGATAACGACGTGCTATGGCTTCCCACGGATCGGAACCGAGTTGCTTCATACCCAGCGAAACGCGGGTCTTCTCGCGATCGAAGCGCAGCACACGAACCTCGATCTCGTCGCCCACGTTAACCACCTCTGATGGATGCTTGACGCGCTTCCAGGCCATGTCAGTGATATGCAACAAACCGTCTACACCACCCAGGTCAACGAACGCACCGTAGTCGGTCAGGTTCTTGACCACACCTTTAATGGTCGCACCTTCCTGCAGGTTCGCGAGCAGTTCATCACGCTCAGCGCTGTATTCGTCTTCAACGACAGCGCGACGCGATACAACCACGTTATTGCGTTTCTGATCCAGTTTGATGACCTTGAATTCGAGCGGCTTGCCCTCGAGATACGATGGGTCACGGACCGGGCGCACATCGACCAGGGAGCCCGGCAGGAACGCGCGCACAAAATCGATTTCGACGGTAAAACCGCCTTTGACGCGACCGTTGATAATGCCGGTCACCGACTCGGCTTTTTCGTATGCGGTCTCCAGCGCCTCCCAGGTACGAGCACGCTTGGCACGCTCGCGCGATAAGCGGGTCTCACCGGAACCGTCTTCGACGGCGTCCAGCGCTACTTCGACTTCATCGCCAACCTGCACTTCCAGCTCGCCGTTTTCGTCGCGAAACTGGCTGGCAGGAATAACGGCTTCGGATTTGAGGCCGGCGCTAACGACGACGACCTCAGGAGAAACTTCGATAACGGTGCCGGTAAGAATGGTGCCGGACTTGATGGGGCCGCTGGCAATACTTTGCTCAAACAGCTCTGCGAAACTTTCTGACATTGATTAATCCCACCTCGCGGTGGACCCGTTGAGTTGAATGACCTATGGCTTTACATAAAGCCGGTCGGTCGGTTTGTTGTTAAAAAAAACCGGTCGGCATTACTGCCGGCCGGACCCTAATCCTTTTCTCCAGGCCGCTTTGTTGCTCTGCGCACCGGTCTCACAACCGGTAGACGTCGGTGGCCCAGGAAATTATCCTGCTCACCACTTCAGCAATATCCAGATTGGTGGAATCCAGTACCCGTGCATCGTCGCATGCACGCAGCGGCGCAACCGATCGTTCTGAATCCCGACGATCACGCTCTTCCATGTCCCTCGAGAGGGCGGGCAGACTAACATCCATTCCCTTGTCTTTCAACTGCTTATATCGCCTCCGGGCACGCTCCGCGACGCTCGCCGTCAGGAAGATCTTCAAGCCCGCATGCGGGAATACAACGGAGCCCATGTCGCGCCCGTCGGCTACCAACCCGGGCGGGATCGCGAAGCCTCGCTGACGGTCGATCAGGGCTTCGCGCACAGCCGGGTCGGCCGCCACTATTGATGCATTACTGCCTGCTTTTTCTGTTCTAATTAATTTAGTTATGTCTTTTTCTTCAAGTATTACCTGAACATCATCTAAGCCCTCTGCGAAGCGCAGCTCGAGCGCCCGGGCCACGTCAGCCACCGCGCTGCTGTCGTGCAGATCCAGCCCTCGCTGGGCCGCAGCATAAGCCGTCACCCGGTAAAGTGACCCGCTGTCGAGCAGGTGCCAGCCCAATTCCCGCGCCACGAGGCGGCTGACGGTCCCCTTGCCCGCGCCGCCCGGCCCGTCTATCGCGATGACCGGCACCGGCTTAGCCATGAGTCACGTCCATACCCAAACCGGCCATCAGTTCGACGAAACCCGGAAAAGAGGTCGCCACATTCGCCGTGTCCAGGATGGTGACGGGCCCTCTCGCCACCATCGCCAGGACGCTGAACGCCATGGCAATGCGGTGGTCACCGTGACTGTTGACAGTACCCCCCTGCACAGGCCCGCCGTAAATGCTGGCGCCGTCCGCGGTCTCTTCTACGCGGACACCCAGCTCACGTAAACCGGCTGCCATGACGGCGATGCGGTCGCTCTCCTTGTGTCGCAACTCGGCAGCACCGGTAATTCGAGTAACGCCTTCCGCGGCTGCGGCCAGCGCAAAGATCAACGGCAGCTCATCTATCGCCAGTGGAATCAGCTCGGTCGGAATTGCGACGCCCTTCAGCCGCGATGGTCGGGCGACCAATCGGGCTACCGGCTCGGTGCCCGCATCCGAGCGACCGCCCAGTTCAATATCGGCACCCATAAGCCTGAGAATATCCAGGACTCCCGTGCGCGTAGGATTAACGCCCACGCCTGCAACGACGATCCCCGGCCCTTCTGCGAGGCATCCTGCGCCGAGCAAAAACGCAGCTGACGACAGATCGCCGGGCACCGCGATGTCACATGCGGCCAGCTGCGCCGGCCCGCGGATTGCTGCAACCTGGTCGCCGTAGCTGATTTGCGCTCCAAAAGATTCGAGCATGCGCTCGGTGTGATCACGCGTGACTCCGGGTTCCGTGACGCGGGTCTCTCCGTCTGCATACATACCCGCCAGCAATATCGCGGACTTGACCTGAGCGCTCGCCACCGGGCTCAAATAATCAATCGCCTGCAACGCACCACCGCGAATCGTTACCGGTGGACAACCGTCGACGGTTGTGACGGTCGCTCCCATCTGGCGCAACGGCACAGCGACGCGCTCCATCGGCCGCCGCCGCAGCGATTCATCGCCGGTCAATTCTGTAGTGAACGCCTGCCCCGCCAGCACCCCGGCGAGCAGTCGCAGCCCGGTACCGGAGTTACCCATGTCCAGCGCGTGCCCCGCCGGCTGCAGGCCTCGCAGGCCAACACCGTCCACAACGATACGACCGAGATCACTGGCATCTATGTTCGCGCCGAGCGCACGCATAGCCGCCATGGTGGCCAGGCAGTCTTCGCCGGCGAGGAACCCGCTGATATGGGTACACCCCTCAGCCAGCGCACCGAGCATCAGTGCCCGATGCGATATCGATTTGTCACCCGGCACCCGCGCGGCACCCGCCACAGCGCGTCCCGGACTGGCAATAATCTTTTGTTGCTGGCTCATAGTTTATCGGGTTCCGGATTAGATCAGGCTCAAGCCCGCGCTAGCTGCGCGACTCCATGTACGCGGAGACGCCGGCAAGCAGACGGTGGTTCTCGGACTTGTTTCCGATGCTGATACGCAGGTAGCCATCGAGCCCGTAATTGGCAACGGGCCGCACGATAATCCCCCGTTGCAACAGAAACTCGTTACAGGCCGACGCATTCGGTATTTCGGCCAGCACGAAGTTGCCTTTCGATGGCAAAAAGTGAATACCCATCCCGGCGAGACCGGCGCTCACGTGCTTCAGCTCCCGGTCATTCTCCGCGCGGCATTCTGCCAGCCAGCTGGTCTCGTTCAATGCAGCCAGCGCCGCTGCCTGCGCCACCGTGTTCACGTTAAAAGGTTGCCGCACTCGGTTCAACAACTCCGCCATCGCCGGGGAACTCACGCCGTAACCGAGCCGCAAGCCGGCAAGACCGTACGCTTTGGAAAAGGTGCGGGTCACCACCAGGTTGGGAAACTCGTCCAGCCAGCTCAAGACGTCAGGCCATTGCTCATCCCGGGCGTACTCGTAATAGGCCTCATCCACCACCGCGACTACATGCGCCGGTAACGCCGCCAGAAAGGCGTGCAATGCATCGCCATCCAGCCAGGTACCCGTTGGGTTGTTAGGATTGGCGATAAACACCATCCGCGTGTTCGCGTCGACGAGTGCAAGCATCGCATCGAGATCGTGGCCGAGCGGCTGCTCATGGTCGCGCGGCAGCGACGCTGCAACGCGGGCTTCTGCGCCGGTCGCCTGTACCGCCAGCCGGTAGACGACAAAAGAATACTGGTCGTAGATCGCATTGACCTGCGGCGTCAGGAAGGTCTCTGCGAGTAGTACCAGCACCTCGTTGGACCCGTTGCCCAGCGTGATCGCATCAGGCGCGACGCCGAGTTGCTGCGCCAGCGCCCCGCGCAAACTGAAAGCGGCACCATCGGGATAACGACTTACGTCGGCGATAGACTCACGAATCGCGGCGCGAACGGCTGCGGGCAGTTCCATGGGGTTCTCGTTGGAGGCAAGCTTGATCGCGTCACGCACACCGTAGTCGCGCTCGAGTTCCGCAAGTGGTTTGCCTGGCTGGTAAGGCGCGAGTTCGCACACTGCCGCAGCCGCCAATTCGGTTAGAGACTGGTCACGAGTCATGGCTACGGCGACTGATGCTAGACGACCGCTTTCGGATACGAGCCCAGCACGCGGAACAGCTGCGCATTTGTTTCGAGCCGCTCCAGCGCACGGGCAATACGTTCCTCATCCGCATGGCCGTCGATGTCCACGAAGAACACGTAGTGCCATTTGCGGCGGCGTGAGGGACGCGACTCGATGCGGGTCATGCTCACGTTTTCGTCGGCCAGCGGCTTTAACAACTTGTGCAATGCGCCCGCGTCTTCCGTATCGGCGGTCGACAGCAGCAGACTGGTGCGATCGTCGCCGCTCGGCGGAAACAGCTTTCGGCCGATGACCAGAAAGCGCGTGGTGTTGTCGGGCCGATCTTCTATATCGGCGACCAGCTTGTTCAGGCCATAGACTTCGGCGGCCGCATCACCTGCGATGGCTGCCGTTCCGGCTTCGTCGCGAGCGCGACGCGCCCCCTCGGCGTTGCTGCTGACCGGCTCCAGAGTTGCTTGCGGCAAGTACTCGCGCAGCCAGGCGCGGCACTGAGCCAGCGACTGCGGGTGCGTGGCAACCCTGACAACTTTGGTCAGATCATCCATCGTACCGAGCAAATGCTGCCGAATGCGCAATTCAACCTCGCCGCAGATCTTCAGCGGCGAACTCAGGAACATGTCCAGCGTATGATTGACGGAACCGCCGGTCGAGTTCTCGATGGGCACAACGCCGAAATCGGCCGCGCCCGCCTCGACCTCGTGAAAGACTTCCTCGATCGTAGCGAGCGGCAATGCCCTGACTGAATGCCCGAAATATTTGAATACGGCCGACTGACTGAATGTGCCCTCGGGACCGAGGTAACCGATCTTAAGCGGCTCTTCCTGGGCAAGGCAGGCAGACATGATCTCGCGGAACAGGCGCACGATTTCCTCGTCTTTAAGAGGGCCCTCGTTTCGCGCGATGACACTGCGCAAGACCTGGGCTTCCCGCTCGGGACGGTAATAGTCGATCGGGCCACCGGAAGAACCGCCGTTATTTTTAGCGACGCCCACCTGCTGGGCGAAACGCGCGCGCTCGCTGATCAACGCCTGTATTTGGGCGTCGATAGCGTCTATCTTGGCGCGAATCGCGTCGAGCTCTGGTTTCTGGTTGTCGTCTTTGTTCGCCATGGGCGCGAATTGTAGCCGAAACCAGCAGCAACAAGGAGACGAAAGTCCCCGTTTCTTAGGCCTGCGTGGCTAGCATCAGGCTGGCTTGCCCAGATTGCGCACCTTCAATACGCCTTTGATAGCCGCTATCCGCTCGATGACCTCGGCCGGAACCTCGGCGTCGAGATCCACGATGGTATAGGCGAGATCTCCTCGCGACTTGTTGAGCAGGTCCTCGATGTTCAGGCCCGCATCGGCCAGGAAAGTCGAGATTTGTCCCACCATATTGGGTACGTTGGCATTGGCCACCGTGATTCGGTAAGCATCGGTGCGCGGCATGACGGCCTCCGGGAAATTCACCGAATAAACCACGTTGCCGTTCTCGAGGTAGTTGCGCATGTTATCGGCAACCATGATCGCGCAGTTCACCTCAGCCTCGCCCGTAGATGCGCCCAGGTGCGGCAGCGGAATGACCTTGTCATTACCGAGCACTTT
>Ga0209536_100015750_pt1 | contig 10776 bp, 9 predicted proteins | sample DeeMarSeWOR28_12_FD_187461 | JGI IMG/M metagenome (GOLD analysis project Ga0209536, IMG submission 187461) | Marine sediment microbial communities from White Oak River estuary, North Carolina - WOR-2-8_12 (SPAdes) (version 2) | ecosystem: Environmental > Aquatic > Marine > Intertidal zone >...
CCTCTGCTATAATTTATCATCCTGCCCTCATAATACTTGCCCAACGGGTAATTCTCTAACATGATGGTGGTATCGTGATAGAAACGGGTATCATCCCTTTGCTCAGGATTAGAGTCCATTTGACACCTTTCAGTTTTTGAAAATTTATATGACATGTCGGTATTCGAATTCGTGTTTCGGCCAAGGGATAATTCATTCTTGGGGGGTGCAATGTTTTAGAAACCAATATAGAGTTCAAAAGAAAACACAATGGCCAAGGCGCCGATTAACGCGGCCAGCAATGAAATTAATGTTTCTTCCATTTACTGAATTTCCTATTGGTTGTCAGAAATCAGATCCTGGTTGTCCCAACTATTTTTGTAGTTAGCACAAAGCATGCCGATGATTGTGAAGGATTATGCATAAAACAGATTATTTTAGTGATTTCAGGTACTAAGACAATCTACGGTTGTAAACGGGGTGGAAAGTTAAGGCGTTTTGTGGAAAAAAAGGCCATAAAAATTGTGTAATTTATTACACATGTGGAGAAATTGTAATAAATCCTGCAACCAATTTAATATTTTATTTTCCAATAATCAGCGGTCAGCGGTCGATACGATCAATGATATACCAGCCATCTTCATCATCCGATTCGGTCTCTATCACCAGATGTATAATATTAAGATTGGGAAAGCGCGATTTCAAATCTGCCAGATCTACTTCTTCAAATTTTTCCTTATTGTTGTAATAAGCCTGAGCTGTCAGGGCATTGGACTCGTAATTCTCCTTGGTTCGCTTAGAGATCTTATTCAGGGAATATGCTTCGCTGCAACTGGTCTGCTGAATAACAAATGTCTTGCCGTTCTTGGCTGCAACCTGAGCCGCCCTGCGCCTCAAAGACTGGGAAACAAAGGTGGCATCCAGGATCACGCCCTTGCCATGTGCAGCCAGATCACTGGCCATCTCAAACATCTTGTCATATACCATCTGGCGCTTGTTCATACTGGAGGCAACCTTCTCATCAAAAATATCCTCTCCCTTGAGGACCTCTTTACGGATAAGATCAGTTCTAAGAATGGTGTGCCCCTTGATACGAGCAACAACTTCGGTGGTCTCGGTCTTGTTGGTGGCCGGCAGGCCGCATGCGATCAAGACGGTATCGGTGGCAATCTCTTTTTCAACATACTTCGCGATGGGTTCTCGCATTTTATTCTCCTCTCATTATAAACGACTACCTTAATTGATGTTTTATATATATCCAAATTGTGCGGCAACCAGATCCGGTACATCCACATCGCCGATCAGGACCGGCTGCTGGTGACAGTCCGTACCGCCGGAGACCATCAGCTTGTGTTTCTTGGCAAAAGCCTCATAGGCGGCCGTCGCCGCAGGGCTCAAACGGGAATGCCAGCACTCGATGCCGTCTATATAGTCCAGCATGCCATCCCTGATGATTTGCTGTTGACGGGCAGGATCTGCACTGACGACATTCAGGGATGTTCCGTTGGGGTCAGCGGGATGGGCTAGAAAGAGACGGCCTCCGGCATTCCTTATCAGCTCGGAAGCCTCTTGCAGAGTTACGGGCAGCTTGGCGACATTGCATTTAACCAGATAACGGTCAAATGCCTCCTGGCGGTCATAAACAATCTTTTCTTTTATCAGATAGTTGGCTATGTGTGGCCGCCCGAAGGCACCGTCCACCGTGGCCTGGATGGCCTCCAGATCATTAGCGGTAAATAACCGCAATCCCTCTTTTTCAAACTCCCTATTCAGATTCTCGAGGATCTTTTTGGCCCGTACATTCCGAAAACTTCGCAATTCATCAAGTTTTGTCTGCAGGGGGGCATTGCCGATATCGAAGCCATAGCCCAGAAAATCCAGGGCGAAGGGTTTGCCATTCCTATATTGCGGACATGTATAGGTCACATTGAATTCTACTCCGGTAAGAAAGAGCATGTCATATTGACGGGCCAGTTCCATGGCCTGCGCTTGAGCAGCAATGGAATCATGATCTGTGATGGAAATTAGTTTCAAACCCCGACGGGCAGCCTCACTAAAGATATCTTCTAGCGGCCATTTACCGTCAGAGCCTTCCTTGGAATGGATATGCAGATCAATCTTCACTAGATGCCTCTTCTTGAATCACTAAGCTCTATTCGGCTTTCTGTAGTATTTATGCGTTCACATAACTGTGGGCCAGATCATAGTATTCAGCGGCCCTGCTGGCAACCTCTGCATACATCTCTTTGGCTATGCCCTCATCATCGAGCATGAAGGAGGTTACCTTGGCACGCACATAAGCTCGGTACACCTTATAGAAGGTGAGGACAGTTAGAAGATCCTCGTCGCCGGATGCTTCAACATAGGCCTTTACAAAGGCTTCGGCCAGGTCGGAGCGGCCGTGGTAATCCAGGTCCATGGATAGGAAAGCAACATCTGAAGCCACATCGCCGTAGCGCATGCGCTCATTGAACTCGATGCAATCAAAGATAAAGATATCATCGGCCTCCATGCAAATATGCTGCAAATGAAGATCGCCATGACACTCCTTGATGCAACCCTTGACAATACGTCTTTTGAAGAGCGCTCCGTTGTCTTCCATGAATTTCAGACTCCAACCCTCGATGGCGGTAAACATTTCTGCGCTTACCGGACCACCGATATATTTCCTGGTCTGATCAAAGTTCTCCTTGACGTTAAAAGATATCGTATCGAGGGTACCGAATGACCTGGCTTTGTCATTGCTCTCAATGGTGCCGTAAACTTTGGCCAGATGAGCTCCAATGCGCTGAAATTCAGCGGCTTTGATTTTACCGGCCGCAAGCAGCCTGTGGAGCATTTGATCCTCGTTAATCCGTCGCATCTTGAGGGCGTACTCTACAATGTTGGATTCATCCCCCACTGCGAAGCTGTCGTCTTTCTGCGATATGGGCACTATCTCCAGGTAGACAGAGGGTGAGAAACGGGCATTGAGCCTGAGTTCCTCGATGACATAGAACTTTCTCTTCTTCAAAGTGGTGAAATCAAGAAAGCCGAAGTTCACCGGTTTCTTTACCTTGTAGACATACTTATCCCCGATCAGCACCCATGAGATATGCGTCTGAACGAGGGTAATCTCTTTGGTGTTCTCCGGGTAACTTGCTGGGTCTTGTAAATAATCAATCAATTCCGCCATGAATGTCTCATGCAAGCTGACCGCAGGCAGCCAGAATGTTCCTCCCCTTTTCCTGCTCGAGCATCCCATCCAGCAAACTCTGGCTCAAATACGCCTCAAAGGTATTTAGTGCTTCAGGGGAAGGGGCCTTAAGTTTACAGTTTGGCCAGGGTAGAGCGGGATCAGGACGCTTTTGATTTCGTAGAAATATCAAAATATCGAAATCGATACGGATTGTCAACATGAGTTCTTTGGGCGGGATCTCTAATTTTCAATAAAATTCGACTCGATTTCCAGCGCCCGACCATAACATATCATGGCATCTTCTCTTTTCCCCACGGCCTGTAAGGCATTACCGAGGTGGCAATACACTTGAGGCAATCTGTCATCGATATCCAGCGCTTTGCGAAAACAAATAATGGCCAACTCTGTTTTGCCCTGCTGTGCCAGTGCCAGGCCCATATGGCAAAACGCCAGAGCATGTTCGGGATCTATCTCGACAGCATGCTGGTAACAGGTAATCGCCTCTGATGTATTCTCCAAGGCCAGCAGCGCATCTCCAAGAAAACATAGGGCTTCAGATGAAGTCGGCCTGATTTCGATGGCGTTTCGAAAACATCGGATGGCTTCCTCGATATTTCCCAAATCCTGGCACGCACAACCAAGATTGATGTGGGCTTCGTCTAATTCTGGATCGAATTCGATGGCATGGCGGAAATTCATGAGAGCTTCATCGGTTTTGCCCTGGGCCTTTAAAGCAGTGCCCAGATTGTTAAAGGCGGAAGCATGGTTGGGCACGATCTCTAATGCTTTCAGATAGCAGGCTATCGCTTCTTCGGATTGACCTTGATCGTTAAAGGCCAGCCCCATTTCAATGTAGGCTCGGGCAAGATTCGGACTAATTTTCAAGGCTTTGCAATAACACATAATTGCCGCGTCGGATTTGCCCTGACGGTTTAAGGCGACACCCATATTATAGTAGATCTCGGCATTGTTGGGGTTTATCTCCGCGGCCCTCTGATAGCAGGCGACCGCTTCCTGACTTTTGCCCAGACGAAACAGTCCTGCTCCGAGATTGAGGTACCGCTCGGCATCTGTGTTGATGATGGGAAATGTACTCGTATCAGTTGCGTGCAATTGTGATCTCCGAGAAAAAGACAGGCTCCAAATAGATGAGGGTGATTCACTATGAATCACCCCCTGAGCATTGGGATAACAGTGTGCGGGCTTTACACACTGTCGATTATTATATCGGCTTAAATATAATTAACTTTAGACCTTATTTGTCTGAGTCAACTTTTGCCCGGTTTTTGTGACTTCGCACGTTCTTTTGTTACGTCGAGGAAACTTCCCATCAAAGAGGTTATGGCATTAATACCTTTACTCCCCCCGGCGATCAGACCAGCCGTGAGTAAAATGTCCACTGCCTGAAACACGCTTTTTTGAGTTCCGGAAAGGGTATCTATATTAAAAATCACCTGCAGCGTGTGCACGCCAGCCAGCCCGATCAAGATGCCGATGGCAAAGCCGCTATACATGGCTAGGGTTTCGGTTTTCGATCGGTAAAAATCCAATTCTTTTTGTGCGCTGATCTTTTCCTCTCCCGGTGCAGCGTTTTCTAAAGCGCGAGCACGTTCCTGCCTACCTTTTCGACGCCAGATGGAGTTGAAAACTTCGATAAACCGTTCCACGATCAGTGCAATGAAAAACAGGTTAACAAACATGGAAGTGTACGTTGCCTGTTTTGCATCGGGGCTGAGTGTTATGGTTTGATTCCAGCCAAATTTTCCAACAACAATGGCGACAAAGATGATGAGAAGCAAAATTAATACTATTGGGCTTATCCAGAAGTCACGTATATTTTTTTATCTGTATCCGGCATCGTGGCACTCCTCTTTTTGGGTTCCTAAACTAAGAGATTCTTGCCTTTTGGGGCGAAATTTTCTTCTCACGCCAAGACGCAAAGATCGCAAAGAAAATCTAGAAGCGCACTTCTATGCGAATTGTTTATTAATAATCTTTGCGCCTTTGCCTGAGGCTTATTTGGCGATGGTTTATCCGTATTAGACGACTGTCTGAATATGTATATTAAATTATACCGGCTAAGTACAGCTGTCGTTTGGCTTGCGGAAACTTCTCAACGGCATACCGCAACATGGTACGCGGCATATTTTTGTAATACAATCTTAAAAATTGTTCTTCAATTTGCACATTACGCTTTCCGACCTCACGCAGCATCCAACCGACGGCTTTATGGATTAAATCTTCCTTGTCAGCGATCAATATCTCGGCAATCTTCAAGGTCTCTGAAAACTCAGCCTGTCGGATAAATTTGAAGGTGGACATTATGGCGATGCGCCGCTCCCAGAGATCCTCAGATTTGGCAAGGCGGTAAAGTGCCTTTTTACTTTTATGCACCAGATAGGCTCCGACAATATATGGTGCCGACGCGTCCACCAAATCCCAATTATTAATGTAGCGCGTATTATTTAGATAGAGATCAAAAATCTCCTTTTTTATTGATTCATCGCCTGCTGAAAAGATATGTATGAGAATTAGCAGAGCAAGTAAACGCTCTTCGTGGATCGGGGACTGAAGAAATTTCGTGGTATCCTTGAGCGTAAGATGTCGATATGTCTTTGCCAATTTCCTTAATTCGGGGACAGGGATACCCAGAAAAATGTCTCCTTCGCCATACTCACCGGGCCCGGTTTTGAAATATCGTCTGGAAACTTCTGCCCTTTCCTTATTTCCGAGTTTCCGAAGCCGTTTTTTGATTTCGTTTACCATTATTTAGATAATATTCTGACTCCAGTTAATTCGTAAACGGTATCCAGCGACGAATCATGGGCTCTAACTTTCTATCTCTATTTAGTGCTTCAAGAAATGTGTTGGCAGATTTGAGGAGCTGGACATTTTCTTTGCGAATCGCCCAGGCTAAATACTCTTCTGTAAAAAGAGAAAACAACGGCGTGACGCTTTTGGTTTCGTTTTCCGATGCTAAATACAAAATGATGGGCGCATCGTGAATCAACATGTCGATATCGCCATGGATCAGGGCTTCGACACCTTCTCTCGATGTTGAAAAAGCGACGATTTTATTGTTGCCAAACTGTTTTTGCACGAAATATTCACCGGTTGTATTTTTTACTGCTCCGATTACCATGTTACGTTGAATGGAATAGAATCCGGCTTTGAAGCGCATGGCATCGTCATTGCGGATTAACGCCATTTGCCCACTTCTGAAATATGAGGTGCTGAAAGCCACCCTGACCTGCCTGAGGGTGGTTTTTGTCATGCCGGACATGATAATGTCAATTCGATTTCCAAGCAAAGCCGGTATCTGGTCTTTCCACTTCAGCTCGACAAACTGTAACGATTTTCCAAGGTATTCTGCAAATTGTCTTGCAAAATCGGCCTCTAATCCGACGATTTGCTGACCCTGCTTGAAAATCAACGGCGGTGCATTGGTGGACACACCGACGCGCAGTACATTTTTATCGGATGGCGGTGGCATTGACTTTTTTTCCACCGGGGCGCATCCGAAAAACCCGTACAGAACCATCAAACTTATCAGTCCAATCCATACCTTTCTATAAAACCAGTTTCCGATCATTCGTGTAATCCTTTCCTTTTATTAAGGTGTCAGGTGTCGGGTGTCCGGTGTCAGACTAAATGATTTAGGAATTGCGAATTCAGGAATTTGGGAATTTAAAAAAAATAAAGTTCCGAATTATATTTCCTCAATTCCCGAATTCCTAAATCCCTCAATTTTTTACCTTTGTTTGCTGACACCGGACACCCGACACCTGAAACCTCACAGTCATTTACCACCAATCTGTCATATAAACGCCACCAGGCGTCTAGAAGCCGACCGCCTGCCCATCTTTGCGATGATCTGAGGCTGCGCAGTAACCATCCGTAATCTTGGCAATGAGTTGGGCGCCGCCAAATGTCGAAGCCGGCACCTTTGTGGCAATCTTGTGGCCACGGTGATGCAGTTCATCAGCGACGCGTTTGTCGAAACCTTTTTCCAGAGCCACCACATGATCGGTGCCGACATGCCATCGTGGCGCATCGGAAGCGGCTTGGGGATTTTGACCGTAGTCAAAGATTCGCAGAACCATTTGGACATGACCCTGGGGCTGCATGTGACCGCCCATGACCCCAAAGCTCATCACAGGTGTACTGTCCTGGGTGATAAAAGCCGGAATGATGGTGTGAAAGGGACGTTTGCCACCGGCGATACAATTCGGGTGATTTTTTTCCAGCGAAAATGCCGTGCCACGATTCTGGAAGCTGATTCCTGTCTGTGGATCTACGATTCCGGAACCAAATCCCATATAGTTTGATTGGATAAATGACACCATCATCCCGCTGTCGTCGGCGGTCGTCAGGTAGACCGTCCCTTTTTCAACGGGCATCGACGCCTCGGGGAAATGGGCCTCATCCAGTCGTATTTGTTTGGCACGTTTTTCGAGGAAGGCCTCGTCCAGTAAATCATATGGATCAGTGTCCATAGTGGCGGGATCGGCAATGTGCCGGTGAGCTTCCGCAAAGGCAATTTTCATTGCCTCAATTTGAAGATGAACACTATCTGCAGAGTCCACTGCGTAGTTGCGAATGTCCAGATGACGCAGTAAGCCCAATGCGATCAGCGCCGCCAGTCCCTGTCCGTTCGGCGGAATTTCATGGAGCTCGATGCCGTGGTAGTCGATGGAAATCGGCGTCACCCAATCCGTGTGATGTTCGGCAAGGTCTTTTACCGACAAATCACCGCCGCTGGATGCAGCATAAGTTGCGATGCGCTCGGCAAGTTTTCCGCGATAAAACGACTCTCCCCGGCTTGCGGCAATTTCTTCGAGGGTTCGTGCCTGGGGTGTGCATATAAAGCGCTCGCCGATGTGCGGTGCCCGCCCGCGTGGTAAAAAAACCCTGGCAAAATCCGGATAATCTTTGAAAATCTGTTCCGCCTCGACCCAACGTTTTGCTGTGATCGGGGATACGGCAAATCCGTTTTCAGCATAGTGAATTGCCGGCTCGAAAAGATCCGCAAAAGGCAGGCGCCCGAAGCGTTCGGATAGGGCCGACCACACGCTTACGGCCCCCGGTACCGTGACGGTATCCCATCCCCGCAGCGGCATGGATGTGCGTCCGGCAAATTTTTCAAATGACCGGGCCCTGGGAGACCGGCCGGATCCATTGACGCCGTGAAGCTGGTTGCCGTCCCAAAGAATGGCAAACGCATCGCTTCCAAGACCGTTACTGGTCGGCTCCACGACAGTCAGGGTAATGGCGGTGGCCAGCGCAGCATCCACGGCATTGCCGCCGTTATGCAACATCTTTAATCCCGCCTGGGCAGCCAGGGGCTGAGAGGTCGCCACAACATTTTTTGCAAGTACCGGCATGCGCTGAGATCCATATCGAAAGTCCCATGAGAAATCCATATCAACACCTAGCTTTCTGTAAATTCAAATTGAATTGTGACGACACAATCTTTGCCCTGATGCTTTAAACAGCGGCCGAGCCCCGGGCTTCGACGATAGGCCAAGCCCATGGCGTCAAACCAGCCTTCAATTCTTTCAAATATGCCGCACTCGTATTCGGAGATCAGTCCGGCCTTGCGCATGCCATTGTATGCGAAGCAATCGAGGACATGCATTCGCTGTAAATCGCCGCCCGGATAGTCAACACGAAAAGTCATGAAATCGGGAACAAATATGTCTTCTGCCAATTCCCAAAGTTTACGAAATTCCATCATATTGCCTGGCGGTGGAACGTCCACCAGTTCCATCAGGCGCTTGCATTCAATTTTCCCCAGTTTTCGGCACACCCGAAGGTTCATGGGGCTCGCGTCAGCCATACCAAACTTGTGCGCCACTTCGGTATACCATAGGGCATCATGGGTCATCCAATTTTTCATTAGAACATCTCTGATTTGTTTTTGATTTACTTGAAGTTTTTTCATGGCCGCTGAGCTTGTCTCCAGATGACAAAGGTCCATCAGATGGGGTTGAGGATTTATTATTTTTTCAGCATCTCCTTGGCATGATCCAGTGTTGCCTGAGTAATTTTTTCCCCGCCCAGCATTCTGGCTATTTCCTTGTAGCGTTCTGCTTCGGACAACAGTGTGATGGCGGTTCTTGTCCTGCCCTTGGAAACATGCTTGGAAATTCTAAAATGGTGATCGGCGAATTTGGCAATTTGAGGTATATGGGTGATGCATATGACTTGATGATGTTTTGCGAGTTCGCTGAGTTTTCGGCCGACAACTTCGGCAACACGGCCGCCGATGCCCGAATCCACTTCATCAAAAACCACGGTTTCGACTGAATCGGTCTGGGCCAGAATTGCCTTTAACGCCAGCACGACCCTGGACAATTCGCCACCCGAGGCAATCCCGGCCAACGGCTTCAGCGCCTCTCCGACGTTGGGAGCAATCATAAATACGGCGCGATCAATACCAGATTCGCTTATCGTGTGATGGTCTGCAATCAGATTCGGATGTGTTTTTTCGTCGGCAGGTATTGTCTGTGAGACTACTTCAAAATCAGCAGGAGACATTCTGAGTGTCGCAAGTTCGGCGACCACTTTTTTTGATAGATCTTTAGCGGTTTGCTTTCTTTTTTGAGAAAGCGTCCTGGCTTCATCGGCCAATTTGGTGTGCAACCGGGAAAGTTGCATTTCGACGGCCGAAATTTTCTCTGCGATATTTTCAACGCCGGCGAGCTCCTGAACGATTGCGGCCAGTTTTGAATTTACGGCCTCAAGGGATCCGCCGTATTTGCGCTTAAGCCTGTTGAGGGTATCGAGTCTTTCTTCAACGGCTTCAAGCCGTTTTTCATCAGGCTGTATCTTGCCTAAATCACGGCGAAGCTCTTCTACGAGATCCTCGATGTGATAGACAGGTTCTGCCAGGTTTTCTGCCCTTAACTTTAACTGTGTATCAATCTGGCCGGCCCTTTCAAGATTCTTTTTTACCTCCATCATTCTTTCGACAATGGAGCCCTCTGAGCTGTAAAGTTCTTCGATGCTGTCCAATACGGTTTGGTAGAGCATTTCGGCATTTTTTAACCGCAGGCGCTCCTGTTCCAGTTGGGTATCTTCATCCGCTGTTATGTCGGCCTGTGTGATTTCTCTTTTTTGAAAGGTGAGCAATTCCAGATGCTCGGCCTGACGGTCGTTAATTTTGCGGAGTTTGTTGAGCTCTTCGATTAAGGGCAGCAGCTCGTGGAAGTCGTCATAAACCTTATGGCGCAAGGGCATCAAACCGCCGAATTGGTCGAGAATCAACAGATGCTGGTCTTCCTTTAAAAGACCCTGATGGGCATGCTGTCCGGATATGCTGGCCAGATTTTCAGTAATGGCATGTAAAACTTGAATGGTGGCCAGGCGTCCGTTAATGTACACGCGGTTGCTATCGCTGCGGGATATGATTCGCCGAACGATTAAACCGTCTTTCACCGGGTAATCATGTTCGGCCATTATTCTGGCAATCCTGCTGGTTGGCGTAATTTGAAACAATGCTTCCAGCTCAGCCGCATCGGCTCCCGTGCGGACAAGTTCTGCCGAAGCCCGGCTGCCCAAAAGCAGATTGACGGCATTGAGGATGATGGATTTGCCGGCCCCGGTTTCTCCACTGA
>Ga0209536_100015751_pt1 | contig 10775 bp, 5 predicted proteins | sample DeeMarSeWOR28_12_FD_187461 | JGI IMG/M metagenome (GOLD analysis project Ga0209536, IMG submission 187461) | Marine sediment microbial communities from White Oak River estuary, North Carolina - WOR-2-8_12 (SPAdes) (version 2) | ecosystem: Environmental > Aquatic > Marine > Intertidal zone >...
AATTCATCGCGCTTGCTTTGACACGGCTACCCCATGCACCGGCCATGGCGGTGTGCTTAGAGGCACTAACCCATTGGCTTCGCTACGAAAGGGTCGCCCCAGGCTCCCCAAGCAGCTTTCTATTGCGGAATCCGGGTTCAATTCGCTTGCCGGTCAAGCTGTCTGTGCCGCATTCTCTGGCAAGCAAGAACCGCCGGGATCGCATTTCTCACCCGTAGAAAAATTATTTACTTGCAATTGTTTTAAATATTGAATATTAAATAGTTTAAGAATTGGCTTCAATTCTGCTTAAAGATGGCCATGGATCGTTGCAGCAATGGGCTAAGAAGTGATCGTGCCTCCCAGAGCAACAAATTTAAGTGGATAAAGCTGCGAATAAACAGTTTCTTTGCATCAAACGCCCTGGGCTAGATTTAGCGAAAATTCACGTTTCGATGATTAGAGCTACATTCCAACGTTACAAAGTAAACACAAAATCAAGCGAGGTACCGATATGAAAATCCTTTTCCTGACCCCTCCCATGCGTAACTGGATACGTTGGGGACAAAAACATATTGCTACGAATCCCCTGCACGCCCATCTGGCCGCATTCGTGCGCGAGAAAAGGGCAGCGGATGTCGCCGTGCTCGATTGCCGCGCCTTAGAACTGGACCCAAACGAAATGTTGGAGCGCATCAGAGAAATGGCACCCGAGGCAGTTTTTCTCGGCACTCGCCTAGTCACGGACGGCGGTGCGAGCCCCGTCGTTTATAATCTCGAGGCCATGAATCTTCTCAAGGAGCATTTTCCTAGTCTGATTACCATGATGGGCGGGCTAGGGGTTTCACCGATTCCAGAGGACATTATGGGGCTGGCCCCGCAACTCGATTACCTGCTCGTTGGCGAATCGGACTGGACACTTATCGAACTGCTGGAAGAACTAAAACGGGAACAGCCGCGCTTTGACGAGATTCGGGGCCTCGCCTATCGATCCAACTCTGAAATTCGCCTCACGCCGCCTCGCCCACTGCTTGAAAATCTGAGTGAACTTCCCATGCCTGCTTACGATCTTTTTCCGATGGACAAATATATCGGATTCTCGCAAATTGAACATTACAACGAGGCGGTCACGAGTCGAGGATGTGAGGGGGCATGCAACTTCTGTTACGAGTGGGGCATGCTAGATCCAAGACGGAGGGGCGATTTTTTCATTCACCGGACTCGCTCAGGAAAGCTTGTAGCCGACGAGTTGGAACTTCTTAATAAGACCTATGGCGTGAAAGCGCTGAATTTCTTAGACGACGATTTCAATTCTGATCGACAAAAAATGATCGATCTCATAGAGGAAGTAGAAAAGCGTAAGCTCGATATTCAATGGTTCTTTATGGGACGGGCACGCAATCTAATTCGTGACGCAGACTTGATCCCGAGGATGAGAAAAGCGGGCTGCTATCAAGTCCTTTTCGGTATCGAAGCCGGCACCGATGAAGAACTTGCCCACATTCATAAGAGCAAAGAGCGTTATACGATCGCGGACTTAAAGGAATTAGTACGCCTCCTTCGGAGGAACGACATCGCCACCGTGGGCACTTATCTCAATGGTTTTTGGGAAGATGACGCGGAAAAGATCAGACATCGCTATCGCGTGGTCGACGAAATCGATCCGGACGTTGCCGTTTTAATGCTGATGACGCCGATGCCGGGCTCGCCCGTTTGGCGGCAGGCCTTGAAAGATAACAGGATTGAAAGGCTTGACCTTGAGAATTGGGACGCCGTCCATACAATCATGCCCACCCAGCATCTTACGAGAAAAGAATTGGGAGAACTCTCCGGCCAATTAAATCGAGAGTTCTTCAGCCGACCGGAGCGCATCGAACGGATTCGCAATGGCTACAGCGTCCCTTATGCGTGGCAAAAATTTCAGACTTATCGAGCCGCGGCTCACCTGATCGACGACGGAGATTCGCCAGAGGCCAGGCCGAATGGGCAACAAGAAGAATCCTCGGTGAACGTAGGCACGGTATAGAACGCGGCCTGAGTATCCGCTTTTCGAGGCTGAAGCGTCCTGTAATGGACACAGGGAGCGGTTCGGCGAGTTACAAGATACGCCGCCGCCAATTTAGAGAAGGCCGGAATGTAAGCCACCCGGGGGGACTGAAACTTGAACCTCCAGGACGGCTTTCGCAGACATTAAAAACCGACGCCCCCTTCGTGCAGTCAGAGCTATCGGTAGGGGAGCGTCACCATCGATGGCAATTCAAAACTTCCGGGCGATTGCTTGCTTCAAAGCTCTCTATAGCCATTGCGTCTTACTCTGTTGAAGCCGCCCCGGAGAGAGGACTTGGTCTCATGGAAACGATCGTCGTCAATCCAACATCGTTAGTGCCTCCCAGGGGCTACAATCACGGCATCAAAGTAACTGGAGCCTCGGTGCTGCTTTTTCTTGGCGGACAGGTCGGCTGGGACAAGGCAGGGCGTCTGGTGGGCGAGAACAACATTGCAGCTCAGTTTGACAAGGCGCTCGAGAACTTGATCGCCGTTCTGCGAGATGCCGGGGGAGCCGCAGAAAACATCGTTAAGCTCAACATTTACGTTACGGATAAGACAGCGTACTTGTCTGCCATGAAGGAAACGGGAACGGCTTATCGAAAACACATGGGCAAGCATTTCCCTGCGATGACCCTTGTCGAAGTCAAGAGTCTATACGAACCGGGCGCGATGGTGGAAATCGAGGGAATGGCGGCTCTCTAACGGATCGATCCAGTGCGCAACGACGTTCCAACGGCAGGGAGGATCTCCGTCATCAATCGCTCCATGCTTTCAGTCATAAAAGAAACGGAGGCGGGCTGCGGGATATTCAAGTCGATGCAAATATGTTCGACGCCGGCTGCTTCGTATTCGCGGAGTTTCTCGTTGACTACGGAAGCACCTTCACGATTTGTTATATCTGGGAAACTGTTCCAGCGCAGCGACAGCGTAATCTGATCCGATTTCCGCCCCAGTCCTTGGGCCATCGTGCGAATACGCTGCATTTTCTCAGTCAATTCTGGGACAGGCATGCGACTAGTCGGATGCCACCCGTCTCCGTAGGAGGCGACCCGGCGGAGCGCTCTCGTAGAATTGCCCCCAATCCAGATGGGAGGGTGAGGTTTCTGTAACGGTTTTGGCAGGAAAACACAGGGCGGAACGTGAAAATGTTTTCCCGCGAAGTGAGACTCATCCGTTTGCCAGAGTTCTTTGACCACCTCGATAAATTCGTCCGTCTGTTCACTTCTCTCCTCCAGACTCTGACCGACCGTGAAAAACTCATCTTGACTCCAACCAACCCCCAAACCCATGATCAAGCGTCCCCGCGACAGAAGATCCAAGGTGGCCATCATTTTTGCGACCACCGCTGGGTTGCGATAGCTTGCGACTAGCACACTTGTTCCCAGGAGCAGTTTTTCCGTGTGAGCTGCGGCAAATCCGAGAACCACGAGCGGGTCCCAGGTGTTTTGCATGGGCCTGGGCAGTTCCCCGCGTGGATTTCCCGGGTACCTTGACTTCGGCTGCGTTGGCCACAGGAGGCGATCCAACACCCAGAGCGAAGCGAAGCCCAAAGCTTCAGCCTTCCTGGCGACCGTGACGATGGCATCGGTACTCGCCGCAGGACCAAAATGAGGTAACGCTATTCCTATTTTCATATCGACAGACTTTCATTCATATGCCGCATTTGCCGAATTTCGGGCCGCTTTCTGCTTCCGGTTCCCGATCACCGCGGCACCCTTAAGTTATCGATGACCATCCCAACAAACAAATCATTGAAATATACGCCTCCGGGATTCATCAAGCAAATACTGAGGCCAAATCAACTTGGTCCTTACATCTCCGTGCGCCGCAATTAGAGATAATGAGAATTCGTATAAAAACGGATCTGCCCACAAATTCGCTTTGCTACGATCCCCGCGTCGAGCCGCCCCCCTCCCGCGCACCCAATTTGGCGGCGTAAATATTATTCCCGACAAATATCACGACCGCCAAAATGTTGAGCGTGCCACCCCATCGGTACGCGCTTATCCACAACATCAAATCGCCGGCAATTCGAAGCAACAGTGATAAATGAAGCAAGAACAAGTGCGCATAGAAGGCGGCGCGAAACGGCAAGGCCATGCCGGTGATCGCGGGAAAAATGATCGGCGCATGGGCAAAGATCATGGGAAAAACAAAACCGAGAAAAATTCCATGGAGCATCGCGTCATATCTCGGCCCGGACTGAAAGTGGTGCGCCATAAAAAGCCAAAGCAGACCACTCACTGCAAGCCACACATAGCCCGAAAGAAGACAAACGGCCATGAAACGCGGGAGCCCGGGCCGGCGGATGGAGCTCCATACAATATCATACCTTACCAACCAGAGCGCCAGCGCCAAAAGCCCTATTCCTGTCAACCGCAGGCCCAGATGAAACGAATTCAAGGAATAAGTGAGGCCCAGGAGTAAGACAGCGGTGCTCAGATAAAACAGGACAAAAGTCCTTGTTGATCTTTGCATGACGCGAGAGAGCTGGAGCCTTTCGGCGGCAATCATTAGAACCAAGAACCCCACCCACCAAGGAACCACGGTGAAGAGCGCTACCCCACGAGACCAGAGGGTATTTCCTATTCCCCAGGCAATAGCGCTGACGCCCATGATTACGAAGTGGGCTGCAGGCGATTGGCGGTAAAGGCTGACAAAGACCAGAACCATTAAGAGACTGCCAATCGTTGTCAACGAGGCGCCGACTAGCAAGGGGAAACCGAACAATAACGTGAGTGCTCCCAAACCGGTAGAAATCGGCACCCCATAGGGCCAAATGCGATTGCCGGCAACCGCTCTCTCCAAGCCGATGAGCGTCCCCAAGAAACCAACGACCATGAAGGGCCCGTGCCCTAATGGGATGCCTTGGCCAAGCACGGGGAGATTCCATCCCAACCGCAAGGCCCCAGTCCAGAGACCAACCATTAATGACAGCCCCGCCAAAAGCATTAGGGGTATTATCCTTTTTGAGTTAGGGGCCACTAACCCTGCGTTCTCCTTCATAAGACTCATAACGGCAGCAATCTGCGGAAACGAAAGTCGGAGTCACATATCGGCGGTGCGTAAAAATTCGTTCTAGCAGCACTGATTCCAAGGAACCTTAAATGCGACTCCAGCAGAGGTCAAATAATAAAACCGTGAACAGGGCTAAGCGTCAAGAACATTTGATCATGACGCTACCATTACCGTCGGTGGGAATCTAAACGAGATATCTATAAATCAAACCGCTAGCGTTTGCCGCCCGTCGCTTGGTGTCCGGCAACTTCAATCAGCACGGGACGGACATGGCGCTGATCGGTTCGTTGAACAGCACGGTTATTCGTTGGCGATTTCGAATCGTGTCCTTTGCTCAAAATCACCGCAAGTCGACAACGCAGGGGCCAACAGGGCCATGATTTCTCCTCACCGCCATGTCGCTCGTCTGATCCTTACTTATCCGTAAGCAGAGCTTTTGAAAGGATACCTTTTTTGACACTCCGCGACCGTAGTAGAAGAAAGGTGGGTTCTTTGGTTTTTCTTCCTGCGATCCGACTCTTGCCTACCCCCTTGTGAGCCCACATGTGCATCGCGGATTATATCCCATGTGGCCCATGCCGGCACTTGTCACGCATCCTCGCACGATCAGGTCCGTTTCACTTACACGAATGCAACAGCGGGGTGAGAATTCCCGTCGGCAGCGGAACGCAACGAATACAGCAGAAAGTTTTTCCACTAACCTTTTTTCCCATAATTCAGAACGTATGATCGCCATTTCCCATTGATCGAAAAACCGCAGAGAAAATTTCCTTAATTCTCCATCTCAAACACAAGAACAAACTTGGTACGCGTCTTGCTATTCGGAGTCAACGGATCAGATTAGTCTTTTGACTCATAAACTCTAACGTGTGCCGGTACCCAAGAGAGGACGGGCAATCGCGGACTTGGTGGCCCTGCTCAAAAATCCTCTCAACTCGCAAACCGTAAGCAGCTCTTTGAGCGTTTCGAAGTGATTACCCACGAACCCACAAAAGGAGGGGTCACTTTTCTCGGTGCGCAATCAGAAACGGTTTTGGTCGTGTCAACGATGGCGGCTCAGTATGCAACAGCAATGTTTTAACAACCTAAGAATACCGGTCAGGTTGATTGGCGCGCCATCTGGATTCATCGGAAAATTGAGCCGCGGATGGGCAAATTAGTCTTGATGCGCGGAACTTGATGCCGCAATTCATGGCAGGCTCGACGATTCAAAATGCGTTGGCAAACCAGAGGCCCCTTAGTTAGAAGAATTGCTTATTCTGAGAGGCGAATCGCACTTCCAATCTCGCTTCTTATGCCAATATTTCCCGTGAGGGAGGATAAGAGATGAAATCGTCTTTTCACTTGGTCATGATCCTGCTGCTTTCACTTTCTATCACCGCCGGAATCATTGACGCTGCGGAACCCAAAGCCCCCCCGTCGTCGCGCGAAATGCTCGCACTTGGAAAGCAGATTTACAACCGCCAATGCGCCGCTTGCCACGGCCTGGATGGACGCGGCGATGGCGAAGCCGCGTACCTTCTTTATCCCAAGCCGCGCGACTTTGTGGCCGCGAAATATCGGCTGGTTTCAACTTGGGACCGGGTTCCGACCGATCAGGATCTTTTCGATACGATCACCCGGGGCATGCCAGGTTCTGCGATGCCTTCATGGGGCCATCTCCCTACCCGACAACGCTGGGCGTTGGTTTATTACATCAAGTCGCTGGCGGAAAAACCTTTACAGATAAAAGCGCCAAAGGCACCATCGGCCGACGGTAGCGGGGGAGAAGGGATTATCCAGGTTCCGTCTCGTCCGTCGTTCGATGCCGCGGCAAAGGCGCGCGCCTTGGAGCTTTACAAAGAGGCCTGCGCGTCCTGTCACGGCGCCACGGGACAAGGCGATGGAACGGAAAAACAGATCGATGAAGAGGGTTATCCGACCCGTCCACGCGACCTGACCGCCGGAGTTTTTAAGGGAAACCCCGACCCCATTTCCCTATACCGCCGCATCATCGCTGGAATCCCCGGAAGCCCCATGCCCATGAGTGACTGGGCATACGGCCAAGATGCCTGGCACCTCGTGAACTACATTCTTTCGCTTTCGAGCGATAAGCAACGTGAACGCGTCGAGATGAAAAAATTCGAGATCGTCGCCAACCGCGTCAAAGAGCTTCCGGATCATCCAGATTCCGGCACCTGGCGTTTTGCCAAACCGGTAAATCTGCACCTCATGCCGCTCTGGTGGCGCGCTGAGCGGCCGGAAGAGCTGACGGTGCGGGCCTTGCATAACGGCAAAGAAATTGCGCTGCTCATGGTCTGGGCTGACACCACGGCCGATCACACCGCCATAAGGCCGCAGGATTTCCGCGATGCATGCGCCATACAGTTTGCCCTGGCCCAGGACCCGCCTTTCTTCGCCATGGGCGCGCCAGGACAACTTGTCAATATTTGGATGTGGAAATCCGAAAGACAAGCAGATCTGGACCCGGTTTACCAGGATCTGGAAAATATCTATCCTAATTTGGGCATTGACTCTTATCCCAACCTTACGAGATCCCCTTTAGAGCAGCCACACCGCCACGCCCTCACTCTTGAGTCCGATAAGACCTTTGTCACCGCGTGGGGCGCGGGCAACATCGTTTCCGACCCGGAACGCAAAAGTCCTGCTGAAGACCTCAGTGCGCAGGGGTTCGGCACTCTCAGAGCCCGTCCCAAGATGGACCAGAAAATCGAGGCCAAAGGCGTCTACGGTGAGGGTTCGTACCGCGTTATGTTCCGCCGAACTATCCAACCTTCGGGACAAAGCGCTATCGCCTTCAGACCAGGGATGACGGTTCCGGTGGGCTTCGCCGTGTGGAACGGCAGTGCGGGCGACCGGGACGGCAAAAAGTCGGTAACGATCTGGCAGGATCTAAAGATCGCAAAATAAAAGACGCGCATATGAAGGGAGATGGCATCATGCACAATGACGGCAAGAAAGAAATGAATCACATCACCCGGCGCCATTTTTTGCGCTGGCTTGGCATTGGTAGCGGCACTGCAGCACTGAGCGCCGGCCTTCCCCTCCATCTTCTCGCGGCGGCGAAGCCGGGCGAAAATCCGCTGTCAGGCTCCGTGGATCGCGCCTGGGAAAAGATCTATCGCGATCAATATAAGTACGACCGGGCGTTTGATTGGGTTTGCTCTCCCAATGACACTCATGCGTGCCGCGTGCGCGCCTACGTTCGTAACGGCATCGTTACGCGGATGGGCAGCACCTACGATTACCAAAATTACGCTGACCTCTACGGCAATAAGGCCACCGCCAATTGGAATCCGCGTCAGTGCGCCAAGGGTTATACGTTTCACCGCGTTATTTATGGTCCCTACCGCCTGCGTCATCCTATTGTGCGCAGGGGGTGGAAGGCGTGGGCAGATGCCGGCTTTCCAGAACTAACACCAGAAAACAAGACGAAATACATGTTTGATAGTCGCGGCCAAGACGAATTCGTTCAAATATCATGGGAGGATGCCTTCAATAATATCGCCAAGGCCCTGGTCGCCATCAGCACAAGGTATAGTGGCGACGAAGGGAAAAAACGGCTTCTGGCTCAGGGTTATCAACCCGAAATGGTTGAGGAAGGGGGCGGGGCCGGAACCCGAACGATCAAGATGCGCGGCGGCATGGGGCTGCTCGGAGTCATCGGCAAATACGGCATGTACCGGCTCAACAACTCCCTCGCCCTCCTCGACGCCAAGATACGCGGCGTCGGACCTGAAAAAGCGCTCGCCGGGCGCAATTTTTCAAACTACACCTGGCACGGCGACCAGGCTCCAGGCCATCCATGGGTCCACGGACTACAAAGCTCGGACTGCGACTTCAACGATCTTCGTTTCTCCAAGCTCATCATCATGGACGGCAAGAACCTAGTGGAAAACAAGCTTACGGACTCTCACTGGTTCATCGAGTGCATGGAACGAGGTGCCAAGATCGTCGTGATCGCCCCGGAATACGGCCCCCCTTCGACTAAAGCGGACTATTGGATTCCTATTCGGCCCCAAACCGATGCGGCGCTGTGGCTCGGGATTACCAAGCTGATGATTGACAAGAACCGGTACGATGAGGGGTTCGTGAAACGTTTCACGGACTTCCCGCTCCTCGTGCGCACCGACACCCTGCAACGTTTACGCGCGCACGAGATCTTCCCGAGTTACAAGACCGGCCTGTCCTCCGAAGGCCCATCGATGAAGGTCCAAGGGCTCACACCAGAGCAGCACGCGAAGCTCGGTGATTTCGTGATCTGGGATTCGAAGAAAAATGGCCCCGTGGCCATCACGCGAGATGACGTCGGGGCGACCGTGGTGAAGAAAGGCTTGGACCCAGCGCTCGCCGGTACCTTTAAGGTCAAACTAGCCGACGGCAAAGAGATCGAAGTCGCCACCCTGTGGACGCTCTATCAGACTCATTTGAAAGACTACGACCTGGACACCGTCGCCGAGATCACGCATGCGCCCAAAGCCATGATCGAACAGCTTGCGGACGACATCGCGACGATCAAGCCCGTAGCCATCCACCAGGGCGAGGGAATCAATCATTGGTTCCACGCTACGGAAATGAATCGTGCAGCATACCTCCCTCTCATGCTCACGGGGAATATCGGGCAACCTGGCGCGGGCAGCCACACTTGGGCGGGGAACTACAAAGCCGCCCTCTTCCAGGGTTCGCCTTGGACGGGTCCCGGGTTTAAAGGCTGGGTGGCGGAGGACCCGTTTCACATCAATCTCGATCCCAAGGCTCGTGGCCAAGATGTTCATGCCCACGCCTACACGAAGGATGAGGAGCCCGCCTATTGGAACCATGGGGACCTGGCACTCGTCGTCGAAACTCCTAAATTCGGGCGCAAAAACTTCACCGGCAAGACGCACATGCCGACACCCACGAAGGCCATCATCTTCAACAACGTTAATCTCATCAACAATGCCAAGTGGGCATACGGCATGATCAAGAACGTAAATCCAAACGTCGAGATGATCGTTTCGATGGATATCCAGATGACGGCCTCCATCGAGTATGCCGACATAGCCCTACCCGCCAATTCCTGGCTTGAGTTTCAGGGGCTTGAAATTACCGCGAGTTGCTCGAACCCCTTCCTCCAGATCTGGAAGGGCGGCATCCCGCCCGTCTTCGACAGCAAGGATGATCTCGATATTCTCGCCGGCATCGCCAACGCCCTCGCCGACATAACTGGAGACAAACGCTTCCGGGACTACTTTGCTTTTTCGGCGGCGGATAAGCGCCATGTTTACCTCCAGCGATTGCTCGACACATGCACAACCACCGCCGGCTACAAACTGAGCGACATTATGGCGGGTAAATATGGGCCACCGGGCGGTTGTCTCATGAATTTCCGCACCTATCCGCGCATTCCCTTCTATGAGCAGGTACACGACAACGAGCCGTTCCACACCGACACCGGACGGATGCATGCTTACGCCGATGTTCCGGAAGCAATCGAATATGGTGAGAATTTTATCGTTCATCGGGAAGGACCGGAAGCGACGCCCTACTTGCCTAACGTGATCGTTACCTCAAATCCTTACATCCGACCAGAAGACTACGGCATCCCAGCCAGCGCCGAACATTGGGACGAACGAACGATTCGCAATATCAAGATGCCATGGAACAAAGTCAAAGGGACCAAGAACTTCCTGTGGGAGAAAGGATTCCAGTTTTACTGCCTGACGCCAAAGACACGCCACCGGGTTCAT
>Ga0209536_100015752_pt1 | contig 10775 bp, 9 predicted proteins | sample DeeMarSeWOR28_12_FD_187461 | JGI IMG/M metagenome (GOLD analysis project Ga0209536, IMG submission 187461) | Marine sediment microbial communities from White Oak River estuary, North Carolina - WOR-2-8_12 (SPAdes) (version 2) | ecosystem: Environmental > Aquatic > Marine > Intertidal zone >...
GTCAACGATTCCAACGGGGAGATGCCCCAGTTGGTCGGGCAGGTGGAGAGTAGCTCAACCATGGAAAAGCCCAGCCCGCGCACCTGTGTCTCGAAGGCAGTGCGGATAGCCTTCTTAGCCTTGCGGATATTTGCCGGGTTGTGCAGGGAGCGCCGGGCGATGTAACCAGATCCATCCATGTTCGAAAGGATTTCCGACATGCGCAGCGGGTAACCTTGTAATTCCACGTCACGACCCAAAGGTGATGAAGTTGTCTTCATGCCAGGCAGGGAGGTAGGTGCCATCTGACCGCCGGTCATGCCGTAGATAGCGTTGTTGATGAAGATCACAGTGATGTTCTCTCCACGCCCCGCCGCGTGCATGATCTCGGCCATGCCGATAGATGCCAAGTCGCCGTCGCCCTGGTAAGTGAAAACCACACGGTCGGGCAGCACGCGCTTGATCCCGGTTCCCATAGCAGGGGCGCGTCCGTGTGCGGCTTCGACGAAATCACAGTCGAAGTAGTTGTAGGCGAAAACGGAACAACCAACGGGAGCAACCCCAATGGTCCGGTCGGTGACGTTCATTTCATCCAATACTTCTGCGATCAGACGATGGGCTACGCCATGCGTGCACCCCGGGCAGTAATGGGTTGGGAATTCGGTAAACGCCTCGGGGCGTTGGTAGACTAAATTTTCAGGTTTTATTATGGTTGCCATCATGCACCTCTATTTCAAAATCTCAGCCATACGCTCAGCCCAGGCATGTCGTGGGTCTGGTACGATGCTTAATTCAGTTGTTGCGATGCGCTGAATTTCACTCAGGATTTCATCAGGGAACGGGACAATACCGCCAGGACGTCCATAAAATTCTACTGGTAAACGTCCTTTGGCTGCCAGTTGCACATCGTTGAGCATTTGTCCCATATTCATTTCTACCACTAAAAAGGCCTGTGCGCTTTGTGATAGCTCATCCAAAACATCATAGGGGAATGGGCTTACCGTGATTGGCCGCAGCAGCCCAACTTTGATGCCTTCCTGACGGGCTGCCCGTACAGCAGACATGGCCACGCGTCCGGCCGTCCCGAAGCCTACTACTACGTAATCGGCATCGTCCAGGTAATATTCCTTGTATCGGACTTCGTTCTTCTGGACTTCCTGCCAGCGTTTGAACATACGCAGGTTGGCGATTTCTTCTTCGACGGGATCGATGTAAATGGAACTGAGCACGCGTCTTTCGCGTCCGATGGCGCCATTCGTTGCCCAATCCCAATCCTTACGTTGGATGGGCTGCATCTCAGGCAGTTCGGCAGGCTCCATCATCTGACCGATAGAACCGTCGGCGATAATAATGCAGGCGGTGCGGTAGCGTTCCGCCAGGTCGAAGGAAAGAACCGTCATGTCGATGGCTTCCTGCACGGTCGAGGGGGCCAGCACGATTGGGTTGTAGTCCCCGTGCCCACCGCCATGCACGGCCTGGTTGTAGTCACCTTGAGATGGGGCGATATTTCCGAGGCCGGGTCCGCCGCGCATCACATTGACCAGCACGACCGGGATCTCCGTGCCAACGATGTATGACAGTCCTTCCAGCATCAAGCTGACGCCGGGGCTGGAGGATGTGGACATGACGCGCACACCCGTGCAAGCCGCGCCATAGACCATGTTAATAGCAGCCACTTCGCTTTCTGCCTGGACGAAGGCGCGTCCTAGTTCAGGCATGCGTTTGGAAAGATGCTCAAGAATTTCGGTTTGCGGGGTGATGGGATAACCGTAGTAGGCTTCCAGGCCGGCTCGGATAGCTGCCTCGGCAATAGCCTGATTGCCTTTTAGTAGTTCTCTGGGCATATGTTTTCTCCATGATCCTCTCTCCTGTGGGAGAGGGAAAGGGTGAGGGGAAATGATAAGGGCGTAGCATTATGCTACGCCCTTGTAAACTTATGCGGCGGCAGGTACCGCCTTGGTAAGTTCGCGGTAGACGGTAATGGCTGCGTCCGGGCAAACTAACGCGCAAATTGCGCAGCCCGTGCAGCCGTCCTTAAATATGTGAGCCGGGTGGTAGCCCTTGGGGGTCAAGCGTTCCATGTCCAGTTTAAGTACATCTTGCGGACAGGCGCTGACGCACAGCTCACAACCTTTACAGTATGTGTCACTTACTTCAATCCAGCCTTTAGCGGGCATTCATTTCTCCTTGCGTGAGAAGTGGGGGATCGGCTTATCTGCCATTTCATATCCATTATCACCTCTTTAGATAGGGAAGGGTAGTGCCATGCGTCATGTGCTGATATTTACAAATTTCCTAAAGAAATTCAACCCGTATCGTAAAAAATAACGCACACAATATAATATTAATGTGATAAGCGAATCTTATTATTGCTCATAAGCAAATCTACTACATGCTGGTGATATTTATCACTAATAATGATTGATGCTGGCGTGTACACTCGTGAATATTCGTACAAATGCATCCGGAGGTGGTGCTTGATGAGAAAAATAATAACATTCGTTCTTGCATCTATGCTGTTGTTTTTGGCGGGATGCCAGACTGCAACACCGGAACCCGTTCCAACGAATACTGCTGTTCCACCCACGCCAACCGTTGAGCCAACAGTTGAAGTAATTGTTGAGGTAGATTACTGCGTTTCCTGTCATACCGATAAGGAGCAATTAATTTCAGTTGCCAAACCTGTTGAAGAAAAAGAATCAGAATCATCTGGCGTTGGCTGAGGGGGCGAGGTGGCTCCGTTGGAGCCTTGGGAGAAAGTACTGGTTTTGCAGGAAGATTTCCAGGATGATCCGCACAATCAGATGCGCTGCGACTTCTGTCATGGCGGCACACAGGCCCCGGACAAGGAAGATGCGCATGTCGATTTGATTGCCGATCCCAGTGGGGGCGAAACACAAGTTTGTGGAAGCTGTCACTCGGTTGAAAATCATGCCTTTGAAAATAGCTTGCATTTTACTCAAGAAGGTTATTGGACAGCCATAGAAGCACGCTCTGCGCCTGAAAACCATGCAGCCCTAGAGACGATGTTTGGCAACCATTGTGCTAGCTGTCATACCACCTGCGGTGATTGTCATATCAGTCAGCCTAATTCAGTTGGCGGCGGTTTCATCGAGGGGCATGTTGTCAAGAAGACTCCGTCTATGACCCGCAACTGTACGGCTTGTCATGGTAGTCGTGTAGGCAATGAATATCTGGGTAAGCACGAAGGTATCCCTGGTGATGTGCATTTCCGATCGGGACGGATGAATTGTGTTTCCTGCCACACTGGTTTGGATATGCATGACTCCACCGGTGCCTGCGAAGAATGCCATGCAGACAGCCTAGAATTGGTCAATAGTGATACCCGTTACTCCGGTGCGCAGCTTCCTGGATGTGAAGATTGTCACGCAGAAGTAGGCGCTGATGGAGAAGGTAATCCGCAACACAATATGCACAAGGATAAATTGTCCTGCCAGGTATGCCACTCGGTTTCGTACACAAGCTGCGATGGTTGTCATGTAGCGGTGAGTGAAACTTCAGGAAACCCGTTCTTCGAAACACAGAATACCTATCTGACCTTCTTTATCGGACGCAATCCCGATCCGAACTACCACCGTCCGTATGAATATGTGCCTGTGCGTCACATTCCGGTGGATACTGAAAGTTATGCGTATTATGGCGAAAATTTGTTGTCCAACTTTGATGCTTTGCCTACCTGGACTTATGCCACACCGCATAATATCCAGCGCATTACGCCACAAAACGAATCATGTGCCAATTGTCACGGGAATGAGGAAATTTTCTTAACCGTTGATAAAGTCAACCCTGAGGAGGTGAATGCTAACCTTAATGTGATCGTTGATGAAATACCCGCCCCTATAGGCGCACCCTAAAAACTTATGTAAAGGAGATAATAAAAATGAAGAAACTACACCTGCCCCTTATCCTATTGCTGGCCCTAAGCATGTTGCTTGCTGCATGTGGTCCACAAGCTCCCGCAGAACCCGTTGTAGAAGAACCTGTAGTCGAGGAACCTGTTGTTGAGGAACCCGTAGAAGAGCCGATGGAAGAAGAAGCTGACCTGAATGGCGCGTTTGGTACGATGCTCGCCAACATGGTCGGCTACAATACCATCAAAGCAGACGGACTCCTGGTTGAAATGGCAGAAGATACGCCGCCATTCATCCTTGATGTTCGCAGCTTAGAAGAAGTAACAGAAAACGGTCATATTCCAGGTGCAACCCATGTTCCGTTGAATGAACTGACCCAACACCTTGACGTGCTGCCCAGCTTCGACACTCCCATCGTAACTTACTGTGCCGGTGGCTGGCGCGCAACCATCGCGATGACCGCCTTACACGGTATGGGCTGGACCAATGTCCGTGCACTCAAGGAAAAATTCGCTGATTGGAAAGAAGCGGGCAACCCGGTTGTAGAGGGTGTACCCGAAAACATGGCTTTGAATGTCGCCGAAGTTGGCGAGGGCTATACCACCCCCATCAATGCAGCTGTCAATGTTGCAAAGGACACCGGCTGGGGCGTCAAGAAAGCAGAAGATTTGAACGTAGCTCTGGCTGAAACCCCTGATTTGATCTTGATCGACGTTCGCACTCCAGGCGAATTGGAAGAGAAAGGCGTCATCGCTGTTGAAGGTCAGGAATTGCTGACCATTCCGATGGAAAGCTTCATTGCTGACATGGCTATGTGGCCTGCTGACAAAGATGCCGAGATTGTAATTTACTGTGGCAGTGGACATCGTTCCACCATGGCCATGACCATCCTGCTTAGCAACGGCTACACCAACGTAACCAGCCTGAGCGGCGGCTTCGGTGGCTGGAAAGAGGCTGGTTATGCAACTGTTGGCGGCGTGCCCACTCTCGTGGACAATTACAAGACCATGCTTGGCAATATGACCGCGTACAATACCGTCAAAGCCGATGGCTTGCTGGTTGAATTGGCCGAAGATAAGCCCCCGTTCCTGCTGGATGTCCGCAGTGCTGCTGAACTGGAAGAGAACGGTCATCTCGAAGGTGCAACCCACATCCCGTTGAACGAACTGGCCCAGCACCTTGACCTGTTGCCTGCTTTCGATACCCCCATTGTTGCCTATTGCGGTTCCGGTTGGCGTGCCACTATTGCAATGACCGCGCTACACGGCATGGGTTGGACTAACGTCCGCGCGCTCAAAACCACCTTTGCAGATTGGAAAGATGCTGGCAACCCGGTTGTAGAAGGTCTCCCCGAACCGATGGCTCTGGATGTTGTAGAAGTTAGCGAAAGCCTGACTGCCCCGGTTGACACAGCCGTCAACATTGCCAAAGACACCGGGTGGGGTGTCAAACCAGCAGAAGACTTGAACGTTGCGCTGGTTGACAATCCTGATGTGATCCTGATCGATGTACGCACTCCCGAAGAAGTAGCTGAAAAAGGCGTTATCGCAGTGGGAGAGCAGGAACTGCTCGTCATTCCGTTGGAAAGTTTCCTGGCTGAAAAGGCTATGTGGCCTGCTGACAAAGGCGCTGAGATCGTTATCTACTGCGGCAGCGGACACCGCTCCACCATGGCGATGACCATCTTGCTAACCGAAGGCTACACCAACGTTACCAGCCTGAAAGGCGGCTTTGGTGGCTGGGTTGAAGCTGGTTTCCCGGTTGCGGAGTTCGTTGCTCCCTAAGTAAACTTTCTCCTCCTTTGAGAAGGTAAAAAACGCCGCCCACCTGTCAGGTGGGCGGCGTTCAATATAATAATGGTCATCGCTTTGTTCGCAGCATCCAAATTCCCAATACACAGGAAAATAACATCATCAGCAACCCGCTGAGGCCGGGAGAAAAGAAAATTTCCGAAGTCGGTTTGATATTGACAAATCCTTCCATGACCAGTTGTACGCTCATAGCGTTGGTGATATTGTGGGCCAGGAAAGCTGGCCAGAGGGAATCGGTATTCAATCGCAATTCGCCATAAACTAAAGCCGGGGGAAAAATACCTACCAACCCCATCACGATGAAGCCGGTTACACCCAGACTGCTGTATTCATTGATAATTTCAGGTCCGAGCAGGAACAGCCAGTAGGGGACATGCCATAGGCCCCAGATGACACCGGTCAGCATATGGTTGGCGATTTTTTCCCAAGCCAAGGGCTTTGAAACGCGGCGTAAGATAGCCGCGCCAAGCAATTTCTTCGCCAATATTCTTAAGGAGTGACCCAGCAAACCCGATTCCGATAACCGTTAGCAAGGCGCCCAACCCCTGTGAACGCAGCCCCTCGAAAGATACGGCCCCAAAAACGGTGCCCAGGCCGAGGGTCAGGAGGATTGAAACGGGATACATCAGCAATGCGATCAGATACCAATCCCAATTCCCTTTCAGGTTTAGCCGGAGTCCGAAGTCCTTCCAACCATCCTTTCCAACCCCTCGCAAAATAAAAACTGTCAAAAATGGAAGCAGGAGAAAGATAAGTAATCCCAGACTTTCTTGCGGGCTTGGGCTTGGGATGACTGTGTTGACCCAGGCGCCGATCCAACCCGCAGCAAGTGAGATGATGGCAAAAATGATCAAATTGCGTAAGGTAGTGGATTTGTTCATAGCTCCTCCGATCAAAAGCCAATTATATCCATGAAGGGGTACAGATGCGAAGTGGTAGAATCAATTTGATTTCAAAAAACATTGGAGGGACTATGTCCACACCTGTCATCGTTGACGCCATCCGCACGCCGATTGGAGCTTTAGGGGGAAGTCTTGCTTCGGTTCGACCGGACGATCTGGCTGCTCTCGTTATAAAAGTTATTCTCGAACGCAATAAGTTTGATCCTGCTTTGGTCGAGGAAGTTTATTTTGGCTGTGCCAACCAGGCTGGGGAGGACAACCGTAACGTAGCGCGCATGGCAACTCTTTTAGCCGGACTGCCCGTCGAAGTAGCAGCCGTGACTTTCAATCGCCTATGCGCTTCGGGGCTAAATGCCATTAACCAGGCAGCGCGCGCGATTAAAGCTGATGAAGGCGATGTTTTCATTGCCGGCGGTGTTGAATCCATGTCACGCGCGCCGTACTCGGTCCCCAAGGCCGAGACTGCCTATCCATGGGGCAACCTGACCGCCTGGAACACTGCTCTCGGCTGGCGCTATCCCAACCCCAAAATGAAAGAGATGTACGGCGTCGATGAGATGGGCCAGACCGCCGAAAACATCGCCGAGATGATGCCTGAGATCACGCGCGAAGAACAAGATGCTTTTGCCTTGCGTTCGAATCAACGTGCCGTTGCCGCCATCGACGGCGGCAAATTTGCCGAAGAAATCATTCCGGTAGAAATTCCGCAACGCAAGGGTGACCCAATTGTTGTAGATACTGACGAGCGCCCGCGGCGAGATACCACAATGGAAGCACTTGCCAGACTGCGCCCGGCCTTCAAAAAGGATGGAGGTACGGTGACCGCTGGAAATTCATCCGGCTTGAACGATGGCGCAGCAGCCGTGTTGATCATGAGCGAGGAGAAAGCCAAAGAATTGGAGCTCAAACCGCTGGCGCGTATACTTGCATCTGCGGCTGCTGGCGTCCCGCCACGTATTATGGGAATTGGTCCGGTCTACGCCACGCGGAAAGCGCTTGATCGCGCTGGACTGGAATTGGAAGACGTTGGTCTGGTGGAACTTAATGAAGCCTTTGCTGTGCAGTCTTTGGCCGTTATCAAGGAACTAGGTGTTGACCCTGAAATCGTCAACGTCAATGGCGGCGCGATTGCGTTGGGGCATCCGCTGGGTTGTTCCGGTGCGCGAATCCTGACGACACTGTTGTATGAAATGAAACGTCGTGGGGATGTAAAATATGGCCTGGCAACGCTGTGTGTAGGCGTCGGCCAGGGTGAAGCAACGATTGTCGAGTGGATAGAGGAGTAAGAATCCGCTAATCTACGCTAATCTTCGCAAAAAAAAGTGGTCAAGGTCAAAAAGAGATTGGTGTAAATTCGCGAAGATTGGCGGATAGTTGTCGAAATGGAGGTGTCGTATGTCTCAAGAAGCATATAAGAAATTAGCCGAACGATTGGATGCCTTACCAAACGGTTTCCCGCCAACGGAGAATGGTGCAGAGTTGCGACTGCTGGCCAAAATATTTACCCCTGAAGAGGCGGAACTGGCTTCCCAGTTGCGATTGACCAGGGAAGTGCCCGAACAAATTGCGGAACGTCTTGGGCGTGATAAAACTGAAGTCAAAAAAATGCTTAAGGAGATGGTGCGCAAGGGATTGATCACTGCCGGTCGCACGGAAGCAGGCCTGGGCTATGGTCTGATGCCGTTCGTTGTCGGCATTTATGAATTCCAGGCCGGGAAGATCGATGCAGAGTTGGCATCCCTATTCGAAGATTATTACACCCAGGCATTTGTGGATGTGCTGAGAGTCAAACCGCAGGTTCATCGCGTTATTCCGGTCAATGAGAGCATCAAAGTGGACATGGAAGTGCGCCCATATGAAAGCGCAACCGATTTGATCAACAGTGCCAAAGCCTGGGGTGTGCTGGATTGCATCTGCCGGGTGCAAAAGGAATTGATCGGTGACCCATGTGAACATCCTCTGGATGTTTGTATGACTCTCAGTGAGGTACCCGAAGCCTTTAATGGTAATGACACTATTCGCGCCTTGAGTCGCGAGGAGGCCCTAGCTACATTACAACGCGCCGCCGATGCCGGGCTGGTACATTCGGTCAGCAACAACCAAAAGGGGCTGCATTACATTTGCAATTGTTGTACCTGTTCGTGTGGCATCCTGCGAGGCATGGCTGAAGTGGGCATTGCCAACGTGATCGCGCGCTCGTCCTATGTCAACCAGGTGGACGACCTGCTATGCAATGGTTGTGAAATCTGTTTGGACTACTGTCAGTTCGATGCGCTGGTGATGAGCGATGATGCCATCGTACAGGTCAATTCCGTCCGCTGCGTGGGCTGTGGCGTGTGTGTGCCGCAATGCCCCAGCGAAGCGCTTGGTATGGTGCTGCGTCCTGAGGATGAAGTTGTCCTGCCCCCTGAGAGCATTAAAGAATGGGGAGCAATTCGCGCTGCTGACCGGGGTATTGACCTGGCAAACATTCTATAGCGGGAACAATCGCATAGTGGGCAACGTCAATCCAAAAGGATAGGAGACTTGCCATGCATTGGAAACTTGCAATTCTTGTTTTAGCTTTGGTTGGCTTGGCATGCAACCTGGTTGCACCCTCACAAACTGTTCCAGAGATTGTTTCTTCTCCTTCTTTGGATGTAACCCCAACCGTCGAGATTCCGACCGCTACCAGCACGCTCACTCCAATTATTTCGACTGTCACGCCTTCTCCACCCCCTACGAACGCATTCACACCAACTTTGCCTCCTACCAGATCGAATGCGGAAAGTAATCCCATAATAACGGAGGAAAACCGTATTCAGTTCCCCTCTGGCGGAACGTGGGTGGAGATAGGTGCCCATCTGGAGGAAGGTGATTCAATTAAGTATGTTCTTGCTGCTATGAAAGGACAGGTGATGAGCGTTTCCGTAGAACAGAGCTGGCCTTTTACCATTGAAGTGGCGGATTCTACGGCGTTGCTTACGGAGCCGAATTATGAGCGCCCCTTCTGGCGTGGCACATTGCCCGCTACCCGGGAATATTTTATTACCGTCAAAACCCAGGCTTCAGGAAATTTCACCATGCGCGTGGCTATCAACCCGCCGGGGCAAGCCTATCAATATTTTAACTATATATCACGTCAAGGGACTGTTTCACTTCGTTACTCAGATGAATTTGCTCTCACCACTTATATACCTGCCGGAGAGTTTAAAGGTACCCCCACTCTTGTGCTAGAATTCATCCGCCCAGATTTTTATAGTCCGGCCACAAATCTGGCGGAAGCTTATTTCCTGTTCAGTGAAATAAGAGACAGAGAGATGGTTGATACCTGCACACAACCGCTTCCACACCTTGAGACAGTGAGTGGTCAAAAAACTGTCAATGGTATCAATTTCACCCAAAGTAGGGCTGTTGGTGTTGCTGCGGGTAATATTTATGACCAAGAGATCTATCGGACGGTATACGATAGTATTTGCTACGAAGCGGTTTTATATATGCACTCCGGAAACATTGGTAATTACACCCCCGGCACTGTTGAAGAATTTGATCGTGCCGCTCTTCTGCAAAAATTCGAACAGATTCTGTCTACTTTTACTGTGAAATGAGAAAGGAGTCACTGTGCGGATGAAACTGCTCCGGATATTCCCCATACTATTGTTGATTCTAACTGCATGTACTAGCCCGCTTCAATCACAACCGAAACCTGCTCCCCCTGTAGAAACAGGCTCTGCGCCTGAAGCGGAATCTGTGAACCCAACGGATACGCTTGTACCGGTGCCTGAACTGGTTACCGAAGTTCCGACCGACACTCCCGCGCCTCTTGCCGATGATACGCCTATACCTCCAACCATTGCCGCGCCGATTGTCTCGTCACCTGATATCACATTCCTGCGCATGCTGAACGAACTGGACGGCTGGGCCATCACCGAAAATGCGATTCTGCGCACAACTGATGGCAGTTCCACCTGGTACAACGTTTCACCGCAGGGGGTAACGGGATTTGGCTACGGTACCGCGAACACCTTCCTGAGCGCTTCACGGGCCTGGGTCATGGTGACGGATTGGAGCGACCCGGTTGGCTCAGGATTGTTATATCGCACCAGCGATGGCGGTCTCACCTGGACGGTATACCCCATCCCATTCGGTGGCGGTGACCTGACATTCATCGATGAAGAAAATGGTTGGATGATGGCTGCCTTGGGTATCGCTGCTGGTAGTATGGGTGTTGC
>Ga0209536_100015753_pt1 | contig 10775 bp, 6 predicted proteins | sample DeeMarSeWOR28_12_FD_187461 | JGI IMG/M metagenome (GOLD analysis project Ga0209536, IMG submission 187461) | Marine sediment microbial communities from White Oak River estuary, North Carolina - WOR-2-8_12 (SPAdes) (version 2) | ecosystem: Environmental > Aquatic > Marine > Intertidal zone >...
TAATCTCAGGTGCGTTAAAAACAATCACTGAAGTGTTAAAGGACCATGGATTGGGAACATCCCCTGCAGTGAGCCCATTACCGATTACATCTTTTCCCTCGATAAAATAGAAATTATAGATTGTATCATATGCAAAGGAGTCGTGTGACAGTATGAGAACCGTATCACCCGAGCTCCAGGCCTCAGACCATGCACCGGGGTCTGGTATGCAGATATAGCTTATTGAAGAGGTGTTCATGGCTTCACTGAATGTTACAATCACATCTGCATCAGCTGGTACATCGGTTTCCTTATCAGCTGGTGATGTCAAGGTAATTTGAGGTGCAATTAATTCACCTGATGTTGTAAATGACCACGGATTTGGTACTGCTCCCGGATTGAGGTCGTTCATTGCCACATCCTTGGCAACAATGATATGGAACGTGTAGGTAGTGGCAATTTCGAACTGGTTGTGGTAAAACGTAACCACCGTGTTTCCATTGCTCCACACCTCTGACCATCCACCCGGGTCCGGTGTGCAGAAGTAATTGAGGGTGGGTGTGTACATTGCCTCGCTGAAGGTGACCACAATATCTGCATCCTGGGCAACGCCCACATCGTCGTCCGCAGGGATTGTAGATATGATTTCAGGTGCCATTACATCTCCTATCGTTGTAAAGGAAAAGGGATTGGGGACAGGACCCGAGACGAGGTCGTTTCCAGATACATCCTTCGCCTCAGTAATCTGAAATGTATAGAATGTCCCGATTATCAAGGTATTGTGGGAAAACGTCGCCACCGTGTTTCCATTGCTCCATATTATTGACCATCCTCCTGGGTCAGGGGAGCATATATAAGTGACAGATGCCGGGTCGATTACCTCGTTGAAGACAACCAATATGTCAGCGTCAGGGTCCACATCGACTGCATTGTGATAGGGTGAAGTGGATGTGATCTGCGGTCCCGTAACGTCTCCGACTGTGACGAAGTACCAGGGATTAGCAATGGCTCCGGAGACAAGGTCATTACCTGCCACATCCCGGCCCGTATTTATATTGCACGTATAACCGGTTGCATTGTCAAAGGGATTGTGGGTATAGGTGACCACCGTGTCCCCGTCGGTCCAGACCTCTGACCATCCACCGGGATCCGGGATGCAGACCAGATTGACTGAAGAGGTGTCCATAGGTTCATTGAATGCTACTGTTATATTCCTGTCCAGCTCCACGTTCGATTCCATATCTGCAGGAGTGGTCACGGTGATTTGCGGGCCTGTATAATCACCTGTTGTCGTGAACGACCAGGGATTGGGAACGGCTCCAGGATTGAGAGGGTTTCCCGGTATATCCTGACCTCCAGTTATATGGAAAGTGTACAGTGTTCTCTCAGTGAAGTTGTTATGCGAAAACGTGGCTGTCTGGTTGTTGTTTGTCCAGACGACGGACCAGCCCAATGGATCCGGGGAGCTTGTGTATGTTACTGAGGCGATGCTCATCTCTTCATTGAAACTGACCACGACCTCTGCGTTTATTGATACATTCTGGGTTCCATCAATGGGCGAAGTGGCGACTATCTCAGGACCCAGGACATCTTTTGTCGTAAAGGACCAGGGATTGGGGACAATGCCCGGAACAAGATCAAGGCCGGCATTATCCTTGCCAGCGGTGATGTGAAAAGTGTAAGTGGCCTTGTTACCGAACATATTGTGGGATAACGTGACTGCCGTGTAATCAACATTCCAGTTGATAATCCAACCTTCTGGGTCCGGCGTGCAGGTGAATAATATCGAGCCCGGCTGCATTGGTTCATTGAACATTACCTCAATATCTGAATTGAGGCTCACATCCAGTTCTCCATCGAATGGCGATGTCCAGGTGATTTCCGGGGCCCAGATATCCTCTGCGGTAAACAAGAACAAGTATGTGATTTTGATTCTATTGCCCTGCGTGTCTTTGGCATCGGTTGTTATGGTTACCGTGTATTTCTGGCCTGATACAAGATCCGAAGAAGGAGTGAAAGTAACGGTCTCAAATAGCGGATCCCACACAAAGGCCGTCGGTGTCAAGCCTCCAGACATGGATATGGCCCCTTCTACTGCTGTTGTGTTCATCGTTTTTGAGAAAGTTATAGAAACCGTTGTATCTAGGGGTACATTCATCTCGCCATTTGCAGGGACCGTCAATTCGATGTACGGGGCCGTGATATCCACGAGATCCATGAATGGATGCCAGTCGCGGCTGCCCCCACCAAGGATGACGTAGGGGTCTTCGCCAAAGCCGTCAAAATCATCATCTGTTCCCAGATAATCTGACCAGTAATTACCTTCAGTTCCATCATCCCAGTCATTGAGAGCTATTGTGGAGTCATAAGCGTTTTGGTTATTGTTAATAAAATTGTTGTGGTGGACCTGGTTACCCGATGAATCGGTAATGTTCAGGCCGATTCCGAGATTATTTGTGATATTGTTTCGGGAGATGAGATTGTCATTTGAGCTATCAATGAAAAATAATCCTGCTACATTGTTTGAAGTGATATTGTTGTTTTCAATGATGTTGTTTGATGAGGAATTAAAATCCATACCAATATCATCATTAAAGGTGATATTATTATAGAAAAAAGAATTGGATGAGGATTGAAATGAAAATACTCCCTTATTATTCGATATATTATTGACCTGAATCACTTGTGATTTCATTCCTAATAGGACTATACCATGATTATTTGATGCGATTGAATTGTTATAAATTAGAGATTCCTGCCAGACAGCAGCCGGTCTTTCTGCATATAAAAATATACCCGAACTGAGGTTTTGGCCTGTAAATTCGACCTTATCGAGGAATCCACTGCCTGACTGGCTTATACCAACATCATATGACCGATAAATCCATTTGAGATAATGTAGTCCGGATGTGATATCGTATGTCCTTTGTTCCCAAGCACTCGTGCTCGTCATAGTTCTTATAAATTGGGCATCAATATAAAAAGTATAACTCTCGCTTCCCACCTCCTCCATTTTCCAATAAAATGTCAATGTCCCCGGTCCAAATACAGCCGCTTCAATATACGTTTCTTGAGGCCATGAAAGTTTGCAACTTTTTAATGAATCGCCATCATTATAGAATGTTGTTGTGTTTACTTCCCAGTTGGTATGTCCTCCCATAGCAAAATGCACATTATAGTTATCCAGAGCATCGTTAAGACTTGAATTACATCTGTTATGTTGGTAAATTTTATTTGAATATATTTTATTATTATCTAAATGTGATTCGTGCTCAGCAGATACATAGAAGGAAATCCCATTTTGACAATTTGAAATAAGCGTATTCGAAAAGATATTGTTATTTTGGATGTAAAAGTGTTCTATGCTTGTTCCTTTGTAATCATCGAAATATATGCCGTTATAGTCATTATAATATATAGAGTTGGAGTATATATTGTTGTTTTGAATATAATAATGTGATATATCACGAGCATGTAAATAAATTCCGTTTCGGTTATTTGAGAAAATTCTATTTTGATAAATGTCATTATATTGAATATAACCCCTGTAATATTCTTGAGAAAAGAAACATATACCATCTTGGCCATTGGAATAAATTGTGTTAGAAAAAATATTGTTTGATAATACATAAGTATTTGGAATTCCTGGGGTATCGTATGATGTATTAAAATAGATACCTATTAAGTTGTTTGAGTAAATATTATTGAAATAGATATCATTGTCTTGAATGTATGAGTATGCTCCGATGTTCGCAGCATTGAAATGAACACCATGGAGATCGTTTTCGGCAATTGAGCAATTTTTTATCAAATTATCCGAGTGCATCTCAGATGCATTGAAGAAAATCCCATTACCTGCATTTTGAGATACTGTTGAATATGTAATATACACATATCTAGTCTCAAATAGATCAATCCCATTTCCAGCCAGATTACTCCAAACTACTGTATCATTGATTTTTATTCCAGTAACTGGGCTGGCAGAATAGATTCCCCCCTTACCTATGTTCCTCGAGACATTACAGCCAATAATATCCACAAAACTAGATCCTCTTAAATCTATCCCTGTTCCCTCATTTTCCATTACCGTGCAGTTCTCTATCCGCTGATTCTTGGTTACATCATGAAAATCGATTCCTATTCCATTATTACCTATGACTGTTGTATTTAATATGTTATTATCATAGGTCCCCCACAAATCGATCCCAATGTTGTTGTTCCAATCCACTTCGCAACCCGAAATAGTAGTGTTATGTGAATTACTGTAAAGAAGGATCCCCTTTCCATCATTGTATGATATATTGGTGTCGAATATCTGGGTGAACGTGGATGCATTGAGGTTGATTCCGAAGAAGTTGTTGTACTGGATGGTGCAGTTGGATAGATGGGTGCCGTGGGACTCGTATATCGTGATTCCGAACCTGTCGTTATTGGTGCTGGTACAGTTGGCAATCGTGTTGTAGTCGCTGTTCGTAATGTAGATACCGTCGAACTTGCAGTTCGTGACTGTTGTGTTCGAAATGGTGTTGTTGGTTCCGAAAAATGTCATGAAGATACCGTATGTGGCCCATTCGACGTGGGCATGGTTTATTAGATTGTCGTCGGTTCTCAGTCGGATGGTGTACCAGTCCCCCTTTGCAGGTACGGACTGGTTGGATGTGAACGTGATTTTACTTGCAGGGGTGCCATTGGCAATGAGGGTGCCGTCCACAATTATGGAATGGGTGTCATTGAACCGCACCTCCACACCGGGATCTATAGTAAGGGTGAAACCGGGTTGAACAATTACATCCCCCATAACGATATAGGGACTGTTTGTGAGGTTCCAGGTCGTATCCACAGTTATGTCCCCGCTCACATAGGTGGGCCCTGCCGCACTCACATTGTCAGTCACAATTACAAGCCCAAAAAAACCACTGGCTACAAGTATCCATACCACCACTATGGAAATTGCACTCTTCCTCATTTGCCTCCCTCCTCAACTTTGAGATGACGGGCAATTAATCAATGGACTTAACTCTATATACTTTTTTCCTTTCTTGGTGGACATAAATTCATTAACGGTAAATGAAATTGAAATGGATTGCTGGATATAAATAACGAAAACATATATAAACAACCAGTGCTTTTCCCGTGCCACACGAGGCTCTCATATGAAGCTCACAGACGTCTGCAGGGGCTGCGGTGCCCGAAGACTGGTCAACCACCTCAAGCTGTGCAAGAGGTGCAACAAGGAGGCCAGCCACTACCTGTCCAGGGCTGACATTGAAGCAGCCAAGGCAGAGCGCGAGGCACTCCTGGCAGCCAAGGCCGAACTCAAGGCCCAGGAGGAGCTCGAGAAGGCTGAAGCCGAAGCAGCGGCCGCTGAAGCCGCGGCAGCCGCGGGCGAGGCAGCCGAGGGCGAGGAAAAGAAAGAAGAGCCAAAGGAAGGGGAAAAGGCCAAGGAAAAAGCCAAGGAAGGCGACAAAAAGGAAAAGAAATAAATTGCTACCTTGTCAGGTTTTTCTATTTGAATGGAGATACACTGTCCAGGATATTGTGAACCAGTATGATACAGTGATCCGAATGATAGGAAATCGGGCCCAGGGAAATAATGTCTGGATTGTGTTTTAGAACAATGGCTTCCTCTTCTTCAAAAAGGTCCTTATCATCGCCCAGGACAAATGTGAATTCACCTGAATCGGGTGTTGCATTGAAGGATTCTCCATCTTCCCTTAGGTAAAGGATCTTGGAGACTTTCGCAAGTGATTGGACAACATCTGCAAATCCCCTTTTTGAAATGTAGATGCCGGGAGTGGACATCTGCTCGTGGGGATATGCTCTCTTCAACAGGGCGTTTCGGATCAGGGCGCCTGTGCTCCGTTCATCGGGATTGAGATATTTCAGTTCACTGCCCACCAACTTTATTGTCTTTGGGGGATCTGGCTCACCCTGGAGAATGAGATACAGTTCAACATCCCGTCTCAGGTCATGAGAGAGAAAAAATGCCGAATTTATGGATCTCAGAAGCACGTCCAGTCTTCCAGTGGAGCCGCACAGGTCATTGAGCTTGAAATCACCTGACGTGATGGCACGATGTCCCACTACAACAAACCTTCGCATACTTCCCCCCCTAAACTATGCTCCCATCTCGCCGAACTTGAGCTGTTTCATCAGGGCCTTTCGCATCTTTCTGTCCGAGGAAAAGCCCTTTAGCATTTTTCTCGTCTGGTTGTAGTATTTTAAAAGCTCCTTGACATCCTTTGGCTCGCAGCCAGAGCCACGAGCAATTCTGGCAATCCTTGCAGACTTGATGATCTTGGGATTGAGCATCTCCTCTTCGGTCATGCTGTTCATTATGACCTTGAACTTCTTCATCTTGTCCTGGGTCTGGTCCATGTCCACATTGGATATCTTGTTTCCCATCCCCTGCATCATGGGCAGCATTCCGAATATCTTCTTCAAAGGGCCCATGCCCGAGACCATGTCCAGCTGCTCCCGCATTTCCACGAGCGTGAATTTACCTGAAAGAAGCTTCTTGGCCGTCTCCTCGGCTTTGTCCTTGTCCATGACCTCCTCTGCCTTCTCGAGGAGGGACTGGATGTCGCCCATACCCAGAAGGCGGGATATGAACCTGGGCGGCTCGAACTTCTCGAGGTCGTTGACATGCTCTCCCGTTCCAATGAAGACGATGGGAGCCTTGGTTTCCGATACCGCACTCAGGGCCCCGCCGCCCTTGGCCGTGCCGTCCAGTTTGGTGATTATGACACCTGTTATATTCACTGCATCATGGAAGGCCGCGGCCTGGGGACCAGCCTGCTGACCGATAGCACCGTCCAGTATCAAAAAGACCTCGTCGGACTTTGTGATTTTTCCGATTTTGGTAATCTCATCTATGAGGTCATCCTCGAGGGAATGTCTGCCCGATGTATCCAAAATCAAACAATCATTATCCTTGAGCTCTGCAAGACCCTTTTTCACGACCTTGACCGCCTTTTTCTCCTTTGGCTCGCCGTAGAATGGAACATTAATCGAATCCGCTATCTGCTTGAGCTGGTCGTAGGCTGCGGGCCTGTGCGTGTCACCTGCAATGAGGGCGGGTTTGAGGCCCTTTCTCTGGAAGTACTTGGCTAGCTTTCCGGCCGTGGTGGTCTTACCCTGGCCGTAGAGACCAACCATGAGAATGACCTGCTTTTTCAGGGGTATGTCCTTTGTTGCCCCGAGAATAGCCACGAGCTCCTCGTATATGATGCGGATCACATGCTCCCGGGAGCTCATACCTGCGGGAGGGCGCTCCTCTAATGCCCTGCGCTCCACCTCCTTTGTCAGGGCCAGCACCATCTTGACGTTGACATCGGCCTGGAGCATGGCCCTCTGGATGTCTTTTACTACTGACTTAATGAGGTCCTTGTCTATGTAGGGAGCATTGGCGATCTTCTTGAGTGTGTGTTTTAGGGAATCACCCAGTCCTTCAAGTACCATAGGTCATCATCGCGAGTGGAATATAAGAACATGGGGGTTTATTAAGGTTGTGGGTTTTTTATTCGTCTCAGAAATGCATCTTATTCCGTTTCAGTTATTGGGTGGGAGGAGGGGGTTTCGGGGGAGGGGGTCTGATGCAGGGATATTTAAAATGATCGTGTTCTGTTCGTCCCCTGGCGAACAATATCATGGTATTTATTAGCACGGATGAACATATCTTATCCCAGCAGGATAAAATCCTGCGGAGGACAAAACCATGAAAAACCCAACAAGCAAGAGACCCGCCTTCCCAGGCAGGTTTCCGAAGATGAAACCCTTCTCAGACGAGAGGGGAGTGTCTCCGGTGATTGCCGTCATATTGATGGTGGCCATCACCGTGGTTCTGGCGAGCGTGCTGTATGTGATGGTGATCGACATCATGGACGACGATCCCGGATATGAGAAGAATGTGAATATGTTTTACAATGAGGATTCTGAAATCCCTGGTAAATACATTCTCACATTCGACGGTTCAAGAAGACTGGATAGAATTCAGATCAAGGCCTTCGATACCAGCGAGAGTCAGACAATATTGCTCAGCCCAGATGCCGAAACCTACAAAGAAAGCACAAATGGGATGAGTATATCCTACCAAGATGTCAATGAAGATAACGAACTTGACGCAACAGATAATCTCATTGTCAGTGGTGCTGCACCGGGGGATGTAATCTCTGTAATATCTAGGGAATCAGGGAAAACTATCTCTACATGCACTCTCGGTTAATGATCCCAAACCCCCTCTCTTTTTATTTTTTATTTTAGTAATATTTATATGTTCTTACCCAGTTCCCCAATCCGGTGTTAGACATGAAGGGTGAGGACGCAAAACTCATGATAGTGGCCATCCTGGCCGTTGTGGCGATTGTTCTGGCGAGCTATTCCATTGCGGTTCCAGATGACCATAAGGATGAGGACGGGGAGGTAGAAGAGGAAACAAACCTACCACCCACAGCAGAAATAAATGTGGAATCCACATTTGTTGAGGAAGAGGAAACAATCTATTTCAACGGTTCTGCATCCACGGATTCCGATGGAATAATCATTGAATACACATGGGATTTCGGGGATGGGTTAAAGGACAGCGGGATGTACTCGAACCACGTCTACAATACAGTGGGAACCTATACTGTTGTTCTAACGGTCATCGACGACAAAGGGGATACAGATACCGATTCGCAGGCGATTACGGTAACGGAATCGGTTGGTGGCGCTGGCAATCAACTACCGGTAGCCGTGATAACCAAGGTAGAAACCACTGTCAAGGAGGATAATTACATCTATTTCAATGGATCAGGTTCCTCGGATGAGGATGGAATAATCATTGAATATACATGGGATTTCGGGGACAGTGTCATGGACAGCGGCATGTATTCCAACCATATTTACAAGGAGGAGGGATTATTTAATGTAACCTTAACAGTGATAGACGACGATGGGGGAACAGATACAGCTATGATTGCAATTAAAGTAATCTCTGATCCGAAAGCAGCCCTCTATTTTACTGAGAGTTCGGAAGGTGAGTTCAGAGGAACCGTTTATGACATTAGTGAAGCTGTGAATCTCACCGAGATATCAATGACAATATTTGATATAAGCAAAAACGCCTCTACCACCCAGGATCCTATAAGCCCCGATACAGCCCTGGTAATACAAGAGGGCATGGTGTGCACATTTGATGATGATAACAGTAACGAGAAATTGGATTGGTGGGACGTTATTTACGTAGAATATGGTGGAACAGGTGATACCCTTATCCTAACATACAAACACACTGGTTCCACAATTGCCGAATATTCTTTCATCTCAGTACCCACACCGCCCACAGGTGCACTGGATTTCACCGAGAGCACACAGACCATGGGACTCTATACAGGCTCCTTTGTATCCCTGAGCAAGTCTGTAAATATAAATGACACAATGGTCACAATCACCGATGACAGTCTCGGGAATTCCGAGACCAGGAACCTGACACCCGGTGTGACCATTCAGATTCCAGGAGGCATGAACTTTACCTATTACGATAATAACCAGAACTGGAAGATGGACGGGGGAGATACAATCAGAGTTTACAATGCAGCAATCGGGGATATCGTGAAATTCACCTACATACCAACCATGAGCACCATAGCCCAGTATACATTTGTATGAGAAATAAATGGCTTATTCATACCGCCTGATTCTCTCCAATATCCCCTCGTGCCTCTCACAAAAATCATTCCCTTCCAATTGCGCATGGATCATGTCCTCCTGCCAGTGGGCATTGAAGAGGCGGCAGTTCTTGTCGGAGCAGAAGGGCTCGAATGTCAGATGGTAAAATAAAGCCTGCACGATATAGCCTTTGATGATTTCAGTCATTCTTTCGTCATCGTAATCAATAAACCTGCCCTCGAACTTCCTGTTTAGTTCCTCCTCCACGAGCTCCCTTTCCATGCCAGAAGCGATAAGGGCCTTTCTCGAGATATAGAATTCCCTGGGCTTGGCAGGGGCCTCGACAACGCCTGTGGTCGATATGATGGAGGGGAAGCCGAGAACACAGACCCTTGCATGGTATCTGGCGTCTCCCTTGGCCCATGTGCCCATGAGCCGGTTGGTGAATATGATGTGGAGATGGGAGAACGTGAGTTCTTGAGGGGAAAGGATTTCCTGGAATAGCTTGTGGAGTCTGTAGCCGTCGTAAAGCATGCCTGCAACATTTTTATTGGGTTCGATTATAGCCTCCTTTTCATGCTCTATTTCAATGGGAAAGGGATCATATGTTGTGTAGGGGGCGGAGGCGTCAAAGACCTTTGTTTTAACCATTTTTTCGGCAACACTTGTAATCGTATCATCACTTTTCAGGTGATGGGTTAGAAAGGGTTCTCTTATTTCTACATCTGAAACACTGTTGATGGTGGAAGAAATGTATTTTTCCAGATCCTGCCAGTCAATATCCGAATCCGATTTATAGATGTGAATAATCTCGGGTACATGGCCCTCCAAAAAAGAATAATCATTTTCTTTACTTCTGGAGCTTCTCGTAGGCAACCTCGGCCCCCTTTTTGCCCGAGAGCAGCATTCCTCCGAAGGTCGGGCCCATGCGCGGCAGACCAAAGGTAGTGGCCACGGCCATGCCTATGACTATAAGGCCCGTGTGAACCTCGCCTGTGTATTCCACCACCATGTCCTCTGATTTGTCCACCCACATCGGATTCATGCCGCGGGTCTTAATCAATCCTCTCTCTTCAAGGGAACGGACCACGGTGGCATCATGCCCAGTGCCGTCGATTATGAGATTGGCTTCTAAGGCAATGGGGTCC
>Ga0209536_100015754_pt1 | contig 10775 bp, 12 predicted proteins | sample DeeMarSeWOR28_12_FD_187461 | JGI IMG/M metagenome (GOLD analysis project Ga0209536, IMG submission 187461) | Marine sediment microbial communities from White Oak River estuary, North Carolina - WOR-2-8_12 (SPAdes) (version 2) | ecosystem: Environmental > Aquatic > Marine > Intertidal zone >...
ACACCATGACGTAGAATTGCTTCCAAATGGCAATGTAATTGCCCTGGTCTGGGAACGAATGCCGGTTCAGGAAGCCATTGACAACGGTTCGGTCCATAACCGGGACCTTTATACTGAGGCCATTATTGAAATAGATCCTAAGACAGATCAGATTGTATGGGAATGGCATTCCTGGGACCATCTTGTTCAGGACTTTGATGATACCAAGAAAAACTTTGGAATCATTTCAGATAATCCTCAATTAATAGATTTTAATTATACCGAACAACAGGATGATGGTGACATTATGCATTCTAACGGCATTGCATATGATGAAGTTAATGATTTGATTTATATGAGTGTAAACTTTTACCATGAAGTGTGGGTTATAGACCATAGTACAAATACGGCCGAAGCAGCTTCTTCTGCAGGTGGTAATTACCAAAAAGGAGGCGATTTAGTTTACCGTTTTGGCAATCCTGAGGCTTACAACAATTCTATGGGTGATCGATTGTTCTATAACAACCATTTTCCTAATTTAATAGATACAGAGGGTTCGGGACAAAAGAATATGTTGATTTTTGTCAATAACATGGATAATACCGAACAATCTGTAGTTTATGAACTGCAATTTCCCAATACCTTTGAATTGCTTCCCAACGCAAACAATGAACCCGAAATAGTCTGGAGTTTTACGGATCCGGAATTGTATTCCCCAAAGGTTTCCGGAGCTGTTACACTACCAAACGGCAATAGATTAATAACAGAAGGAGATTTTGGTTTTTGGGAGGTTACAATAGAGGGAGAAGTTGTCTGGAAACTAAGTTCTAAAGGTTTTTTCTGGAGAGGCTATCATTATAATAAAGATGCCCCGGAAATAGAAGCGCTTGGGTTTTAATGAATGAATCTTCCAAAGTATTACCCTTTAGGGTAGTCTTTATTCCTGAAATATTATCAGGTATATTTCCTGTGAATAAGTCAAACCAGCCCTTAAAAATGGCTGGTATTTATCTATCTTTAAGGCATGCAAAAAACTTCCAGGATTTACGGTATAAGAGCGGTTATTGAAGCCATTAATTCTAAAAGCGCCATAGATAAAATATTTATTCAAAAAGGTCTGGGAGGCAGTCTTTACAAAGAATTAGAGTCTTTGATCCGTGATAACGGGATAAGCTTCTCCTATGTGCCCATAGAAAAACTTAACAGGCTTACCAGAAATAACCACCAGGGGGTAATTGCCAATATCTCCCCCATTGAGTTTTACAACTTTGAAATATTAGTTGAAGAAGTACTGGAAAAGAAGGAAGCGCCTTTATTTCTCCTTTTAGACCAGCTCTCTGACGTGAGGAACTTCGGCGCCATAATACGAACTGCCGAATGTACCGGCGTCGATGGCATAGTCATTCAGAAAAAAGGTGCAGCACCTGTAACGGAAGATACCATAAAAACATCGGCCGGAGCTGCTTTTAAAGTGCCTATAGCCAAAATAGATCATCTGAAAGATGCCGTTTATTATTTGCAGTCATCAGGAATTCAGGTAATTGCAGCTACAGAGAAAACAGAACACAGCATTTACGATATTAACTTTAAAGTGCCCTGCGCAATTATTATGGGATCTGAGGACACGGGGATATCCCCCTCAATCCTAAAAATCGCAGACCATAAGGCAAAATTGCCTCTTCTAGGTGAAATAGCCTCCCTTAATGTTTCAGTAGCCTGTGCTGTTTTCCTATATGAAGCCGTAAGACAAAGAATCACTTAATTCAATTACCGCTGTCTTTCTTTTTATCTTTCCTGAAATGATAGTTTATTTTAAAGGTACTTTCCTGTGATTCTAAATCTTGGCTTTTACTTTCAATGAAATTACCATGCTCATCAAAGTGTTTTAAAAATTCATCCTCCTCTTCATTGTAATTTTCTAACTCCCAGGCATATTTTTTCACAGCTGGTATTTTTGCCTTTACAAATACGGCAAGGAGCAATCCGGTAATAAATCCGGACAAATGGCCTTCCCAGGAAATATCGTCCTTCAAAGGAAATATAAACCACAATAAACTTCCGTATATAAATACAACCATTAATGAAAGTGCTACCAGCCTGTAATGTTTGGTAAAGATTCCTTTAAAAAAAATAAAACTGGCCAATACATAGATCACACCACTGGCGCCAATATGATAAGACGGCCTTCCTATAACCCAGGTTAATAATCCCGAAAATAGCACACCCCAAAGCAGGACTTTGAAGGAGACACTTCTGTAAAAATAGACCAAAGAAGCGGTTAGAATTGCAATTGGTATAGTGTTATTATAAAGATGCTCAATGGAGCCGTGTAAAAATGGACTAAAGAACACCCCTCTTAACCCTTGTAGAGTTCTCGGAAATATACCGTATTGATTTAAATTTACCTGGAACCGAACCTCCGCCCAAAAAACAGTCCAGATCAAGAGCACTGCTATCATGGGAACAAGCAGCACTCTATTGGAAAATTTAAAATAGCTATCCTCAGACATAAGATTAAGTTACATTATATTTCTTCAATTTATTGGCCATAAATACAAAACATGATAAATTGTCAGGGCAATATTTTAATTATAAATTAAGAGCTGATATAATAAATTAAGATATCATACAAGGTAAAAACGTATTTATTACATTTATCATATGAATGAACCACTTGCCGAGCGGGTACGCCCAAAAACACTTGAAGACTATATTAGTCAGCATCATTTAGTTGGTACAGATGGTTCTTTAACAACCCAGATAAAAAAAGGCAGTATCCCATCCCTTATTCTTTGGGGGCCGCCAGGCACCGGAAAAACTACCCTGGCGCATATTATAGCAAATGAAAGCGAACGGCCCTTTTATACATTAAGCGCTATAAACAGTGGCGTTAAGGATATCAGGGAAGTAATAGAAAAGGCCAAACAAAGTGGTGGTTTATTTACTTCGAAAAATCCAATACTTTTTATTGATGAGATACATCGGTTTAGCAAATCACAGCAGGATTCTTTATTGGGAGCCGTTGAAAAGGGCTGGATAACACTTATTGGGGCAACAACGGAAAATCCAAGTTTTGAAGTTATTCCTGCACTCCTGTCGCGTTGCCAGGTTTATATCCTCAAATCTTTTGGAAAGAAGGATTTGGAAGCATTGTTGCATAGGGCTATGACTAAAGATATAATGTTAAAGTCGAAAAATATTACGCTTAAAGAAACAGAAGCTCTTTTGCGACTATCGGGAGGGGATGGCAGAAAATTACTTAATATATTCGAATTGGTAGTCTCCTCTGAGGATAAAAAGGATATCATTATAACAGATAAACTCGTAATGCAAAAGGTTCAGAAAAACACTGTTTTATATGATAAAACGGGAGAACAACATTACGATATTGTTTCGGCCTTTATAAAATCTATCCGTGGCAGTGATCCCAATGGGGCTGTATACTGGCTTGCCAGAATGATTGAAGGTGGTGAAGATGTTAAGTTCATAGCGCGACGTTTATTAATATCGGCCTCTGAAGACATTGGCATGGCAAACCCTACGGCATTGGTTATCGCCAATTCTACTTTTCAGGCGGTTAGTACTATTGGATATCCAGAGGCCCGGATACTGCTAAGCCAATGCACAATTTATCTGGCAACTTCTCCAAAAAGCAATGCTAGTTATCTGGCTATCAAAAAAGCACAGGAATATGTTAAGGATACAGGAGACCTTTCTGTTCCCTTGCCTTTAAGGAATGCACCCACCAAGTTAATGAAGGAACTGGGTTATGGTGAGAACTATAAATATGCTCACGACTTTGAGGATAATTTTACGGAACAGGAATTCTTGCCTGATCAAATAAAAGGGACTGCCTTTTATATACCGGGAAACAATAAAAGAGAAAATGCCCTCAAGGAATTTCTTAAAAGGCGATGGAAAGATAAATACTAGAATTTTATCGTAATTTCTTCTGTTTGCAATTGGTCAGACACATAATATTCAAAATACCATTGGTTTGCGTGTTTATACACTACGCCACTTCCTTTTTCATTAACTCCTATATAAACCTCCGGTTTGGATGTATGGTATATTTTCAAACGAATTTTTGGGGTGCTGTCCACTAGTTGGTATCCATTCGGAACTTCCTGGGCATACAATACATAGGAATCTGAAGTTTTGGAAATAGCACCCGTGCTTACTGCAGCTGCGGCTGTATTTTCAATGACGCCCGATTTTTTATTCGGGGCTACTTCGGATTGGGTTAAATTCTCCTCAACAGCATTTTTAGTTTGCCCGCCCCTATTTTCTGATGGCTCTCCTTTAACTTTTGAATCAGCTACGACTACCGCGGTGGCGGCACTTGTGGTCGCCGCGGGATTATACTTGTAGGCAAGGGAATTAATCGATGCAAAAGCCATTTCAATGGCTTCCTTATAACTGGATATGTAATCTTTTTGCTTGCTCCTTCCTTCCAGGCTTGTATAAACTATATTGGAATTACAATCCTCAAGAATAATGGATGCTTTAGTAACGAACATACTGGTTTTATGATCCAATTGTACCAGGAGCCCAAGACATCTATTGGAATTTAAGTCGGATGGCAGGTCATCTTCATAATAAGTTTCAAATCCCTTATTTGTAAAAAGATATTTTAACAGCGTGCTGGTCTTGTATTGATTTTCATCTTTAAAGCCCTTAAAATTTTTTGGTACAATAATGTATTTATAGTCATTCAGTTGGGCCTGGAGCCCTGTTGAAAATGTAAAAACCAGGAACAGGCAGGAAAATAAATTCTTCATTTAGAATATAGTTCAGTTTCTCTCCCAAGATATAATATTTAATCCTAATTGAAAAGAAGCATAATTGCTATCGGCTATATTACCGTATGAGAATAGATTATCTCCCATGATATAGAAGTTAACCGGGCCTGCCTGGAGACTCATGCCTAAACCTACATTTGTGGGTGTAAACTTATCAACGGTATACGTTGCTTTTAAAGCCAGGACTTTGGCAAATCTTCTTTGATAAAATGCGGTTAGGGCAAACTGCGGTCCACGGGGTCTGTTAATGGCATACAATTGCGCGCCTGCACTATTCAGATAATATAAAGATCTGTCTCCGCTATTGGGTTTATAATCACAATCGCAATCTGCAACAGGCTCTCCCTGCTTGCCAAAATTATAGCGAATGGAGGAATAAAATTTTATAGGCCTGAAGCTTACATAATTGTTATTGTTCTCTTCAAATGGAACCAGCTCTTCAATTTCATTTACAAGATCTTCCCAAACATCAGCATTCGGATCATTAAGGGCATCTGGCAAAATAATTTCAACCCCCTCAATACTTGCACTACCTTTAAGCGTGTAATTTATTACATCAGAAGTATGGTACAATAATCCGATATCCAACAAGCTTCCTGTGATTACGGTTTGGTCATTGAGATTATACGTAACCCCCAAATCGAATCCGAGGCCGGGATCACCGCCAAAAAGGCCTCTTTTTGTGAATAAACCTGCAACACTACTACCATTATCATTGGCATCTAAAAGGGCATCCAGTCCGGAAGTCCTTAATCGCATATCCGAAACCAGGGTATTCCTCAACAAATTGTTCTCACCCAGGGTAGTCTCGAAATAACCACTATTATTTGTAGACTTAATATCCAGGATACCCGAATACAACTTAATTCGAGCTCCTAAAGTGAGATTATTTTTAATTTGTCTGTTAATTCCAAAATGCAGGACATTAATAAATTGCCCGCTGGCATTAAGATCATTTAGATCAAATCTTTGCCCCAGTCTGTCAGCATTACCTTCATAAGCTAAAACTGCCAGATCTTTTGGCCAATAATTTAGTGCATATCCTTCAATATACATTCCAAATGAGAAGAAATTGGCCGGGTTCTTTTGACTTCGAAAACCACCGTTAAGTATATCAACCTGGAATATTCCATTTACCTCATCACGTTCACTCAAAGAATTCAATGCCCGATCTCTTACTTTCTGGTTAATATCGAGTCCATCTGCAGCAAAAATATCGTTTACGGTAAGTCCGCTTGTTGCTCCTTTTGCATATATTCCTGATATAAAAGGGATTCCTGCATACCAGTTATAAATAGTATTTATCCCGGGGTTAACCATTATTGCCTGTGGAATCTCCTGAAAATCGTACAGCACCTCCTTATTTTGGGCATAGCAAGCCATGTACCCGGAAAGCAGGATACTTAATAAGCCTAACGTCTTTATCATTGTAACAGGATCCTGAATTTTGCGCTGGACCTTAAGAAAACTGTGGGGTTTGGTAAAGAAGACACACTGGTATTATCACCTAAATTTGTGGTACTTACCCTAATGGCTGACGTATTTCTAATAATATCAAGACTTCTACCCGCTGGCCCATAAGCAATTTCTCTTGTCAATATTGCGGTAGGGGCTGCATTGAGCATAAAATTTTCGGAATCTAATATATTACCTGCCTCATCTAAGAACTCGAAAGTTATATCGAGAGGTTTGCTTGTAGTATTTTCAAGTTCATAAGTAATAACTCCATCGAGGATATTATCAGCAACAAATTCTTCGTTAAAAGCATCGAAATTAAATGTCTGGGAATAAAAATAGTTTCCGGAATCCTGATTTATTAAATCCTCTGGGGTTTCAACATAAAGAATACTGGCTTCAGCGGTCGGAGTAATGTCAAGATCATCTAATTGATCAAAATCCTGTTTTTCCGCGCAGGAACTAAAGATTCCTGTGCAAAAAAGAATTGCAAGTATAGACTTTGGGATATATTTCATTGCTTTATACCAGCTTTAAAATGGTTCATTATTTAATTTTACCACCTAAATAGGTATTGCCTCCTATATTATTCTCCCCTATATAACTCTATAAATAGTTTTTTATTTCACGTAAATCATGAATCATAACACAATGTTCATGTTTTGGGTCATTATGAGCATTAAAATGCATGGCATGAAATCCTACGGCTTTCGCCCCAAGTATATCTGCTTCAATATTATCACCTACCATTAATGACCTGTCGGCCCTGGCATTGGCCTTATGAAGTGCAAGTTCAAAAATTTCGGGATTTGGCTTTTTCACTCCTGCCATTTCAGAATTAATAACCTGATTAAAATATCCGGATATATTTGAGTTTACCAATTTTCTGGTCTGTACTTCTTCAAATCCGTTGGTAATAATATGAAGTTTGTATTTGGGCTTTAAATAATCTAATATTTCAACAGTATTCGGCAAAAGGTTATTATAAGCAGCCAGGTTTGTAATATAGGCAGCAGATAAAATATCTATAACTTCATCATTGATCTCGTATCCAATAGAATCAAATGTTGTTTTTAACCTTTGGTAACGCAAATCCGTCTTATTAATTTTATTTTCGCGATATAACTTCCAAAATGCGAGATTCAATGGCACATATACCTCCAGGAATTTGGAGAGGCTAACCTCAATTTCAGCTTCGTGAAATATTTTTTGGAATGTCAATGCAGAATTTCTTTCAAAATCCCAAAGTGTATGGTCCAAATCAAAAAATATATCTGAAATACTTTGACTATACATGATACTTTTGAATTACTTTATGGTATAAACTTAGCCAGTTAATTTCCTGATCTCCTCCTAACAATTCATTTGAGAAAATGGTTATAAAGTGACCATTAACTTTTTTAACCTGATCATAATAAGTCTGAATTTTTTTTAGTGCTTCTTCTTCCGAATAGGAATTAAGCAGGGCATAGTCGTGAACAGCGAAGGGGTGAATTTTTATTGGTTGTTTTTCTTCCATTGCAATATCGTAGAAGTTAAAAGATGTACATGTGCCGGCTCTAAACCCCATTTCATGGGTATACCCCATAGTGTAATCATCTGTGAATTCTGCTTCTACAAGGTTTCTGTAGGTATAAGGAATATCCACCCTGTTATATCTCATCCTGGAATTATTTATTGGCCTGTTTACAACATTTGACAATCTTTTTTTCTCTTCTTTTAATAATTCTATATTCTTAAAAGAACTATAAGACGCCGCCAGAGATACCATACTATAGTCTGCCACAGACTTTATCAGGTATTTGAAATTATTGTTTTCGGGTGAAACATTTTTATCATAGGTTGAATAATTGGCGAACTGAAAAAAGAAAATACTTTTCACTTTATATTTCTTGTGCATTTCTATAAGGCTGTCGTAGTTATTGTAAGGATCTTTTCTGATTTTTAGCCAAACAGAAGTGCGCTGTGCCACGCGTTTAAATTTAAAGGTCCCCAGGTCATACAACAATCCGGCTATGCCCCTCATGGGTCCTCTGTGTGCATAACAATGCGATGAAGTAACATCAATTATAGAAGTATATTGAAACTTTCGATTTTTAACTTTTATGTCCGGAAAACGTTCTTTGAGCTTTTCAAGAAAGCTGTATGCCCAAATATCTACCACGGGTAATTGCAAAAAATTATTTTTAAATGCAATACTTTCAGAGGGAGGAAATCTACCATGTATGTCTTTTAAGTATGGTAAATATTCTTCGTATCTGGTTAAAAGATAAAAACTTGCCGAAAAAATATCGTAGGGAATGGCACTAGGGTCAGTTGTCCTGAAAAAACAAGGTGTACCTTCCCAATCCTGAACATTTATTTCCAAATCATTTATTCCATGCACAAATAACAAATCATTACTTCTAACAAAAAACTCATTCTGCAAAGGCTGCTTACTATAAGTAATCTTAGGGCCGGTATGTTTTATAAAATCTTCAACCTTTGTAGTAAAAATGATATCTATCCCAAGTATCCTTGTGAAGATCTGCTTCATAGTGTAACTGAAACGTGAAGTAATTTTATGGGTATATATCAGAAGCATATCTATATCAAATTATTATCTGCAAAGCTATAGTAATTGTTTTGGGTAATAATTACGTGATCCAGCACCCTGATATCCAGGGCTTCCGAAGCTTTTTGAAGTTTTTTTGTAATTTTTTTGTCAGCCTCACTAGGTTTAAGTGTTCCCGAGGGGTGGTTATGGGCTAATACTAGGGACACCGCACCAAATTCCAGTGCTTGTTTCATGACTAAGCGAATGTCTACCAATGTGCCGGTAATGCCCCCTTTACTCAATTGAGCTTTATGAATAACCTTATTTGAGTTATTTAAGTAAACAATCCAGAATTCCTCATGCGGAAGGTCAGCAATAAGGGGCTGCAAAAGGTTGAATACTGCCTTACTCCCTGAGATCTGTGCCTTCGAGACGGCCTTCTCATTTTGCCTCCTTCTCCCTATCTCCATGGCTGCTGCAATTGATACCGCTTTGGCCTCGCCAATACCTTTAAATTTCATTAATTTTTTTATGGATACCCTGCCTAATTCGTTCAGGTTATTATTTGCTGAAGATAAAATCCTTTTGGAAAGAGCTACGGCAGTTTCATTTTTTGTCCCCGAACCAATTAAAATTGCAATAAGTTCTGCATTAGAAAGAGCTGCACGCCCCTTTTGCACCAATTTCTCCCTTGGTTTGTCATCGTCAGACCAATCCTTGATGGAAAAAGAAGAAGGTTTTTGTTGCATGCCCTAAAGATAATCAACAAAAAAAATTATTGTAAATTTCAATCATAAATTCCTAAGTATGAATTCATGAAATCTATTTTTGATGAAGTTACCTATAAAGAAGTACTGGAACGTTTTAATAAGCTAAATGCGGAATCCGTTGGTTTGTGGGGTAAAATGAGTGTTGGCCAAATGCTGTGGCATTGCCAGATATTCATAAAGGCTGCAGTTAAAAATAAAAAACCTGACAAACGGGGGAATCCAATTATCAGCTGGTTCTTTAAAAGGTCTATGTACAACGATAAGCCCTGGCGAAAAAATTTACCTACCACGCCTTTTGCTAAGGCAAAAGAAGAAAAAGACTTTGAGGTAGAATATAAAAAGTTACAGGAATTAATAAAGGAACTATATAGTCTTCGCGACAGAAAAGAATGGAATGCACATCCCATTTTTGGAGATTTTACACCGGAGCGTGTCGCACAGATGTTAGTAGATAGCGGTCTGGAAGAAATAGTTACACATCGCCACATGATAGTGCCCGGCTTCACTGCAACACTGGCCGATGATTTCGCCGCGGCGACGAATTGGGAAGTTGAAGTAGGTCCTGTATGTGCAGTAGAGTTACCGCTTTTTCTCGGAGACCGCTGGATATTCTCTGAAAAACGGCGTTAATCATAAGGACCCAAATCGCTGTTTCAATCGGCTGTCACCGCTATACAGTTCCTTTCCGCATAATGTGAACCAGGCCGGGTATCGGAAGATGAAAGGCAATTATGATCAGGCCATTGACGATTTAACGACTGCCCTAAAACTTACCGGTAGAGAAGGACGTTGCTCAGTTCGACATAGACGCGGGGAGGTCTACCATCTCAAGGGAGATTGGGACAAGGCCCTAGAAGATTTCACTGCAGATGAGACGTGTTTTTGGAATTCTCAAGACAAGTTAATAGTCGGCCATATATGGATTACAAAAGGCCATTACGATGGAGCAATTCGAACAATCAGTGATTCAATCAGATCAGACCCCGGTAACGCCACAGCCTTCTGTATCCGCGGTCTCGCTTGGGCCAATAAGGGGATATACTACAAGGCCATTGCGGACTTCGACATGGCCATAGCAATTAATCCAAACTTAACCCAGGCTATTAGTATGCGCAACAAGGTGCTGGAGCAACAGAAGAAGACCGGTACTGGGCAATGACAGCGCACCCGGACGCCCGGCACGCAGTGCCCGGATGGCGGTTATAAGTATAGAATGTATTGTGGTTCATAATA
>Ga0209536_100015755_pt1 | contig 10774 bp, 8 predicted proteins | sample DeeMarSeWOR28_12_FD_187461 | JGI IMG/M metagenome (GOLD analysis project Ga0209536, IMG submission 187461) | Marine sediment microbial communities from White Oak River estuary, North Carolina - WOR-2-8_12 (SPAdes) (version 2) | ecosystem: Environmental > Aquatic > Marine > Intertidal zone >...
AGCCATTCTTCCAGCAGGGCAAACATGCCGAACCGGTTTAATATAAAGACCGCTGTATAGATAGGTACGGTAATCATTACTATCCGCTTGATTCTTTTCTGAAAGCGGAGCCAGGCTTTGGAAAGCGCCTGCGACAGGGAACTGACCCTGTTCTCCTCAAGCCTGCAGGTGACACAATGTTCTTTATAAGCGGGAAGTACTATCCGGCCGACAAACAGAATACAGACGGTCCGTAAAAATGCTGCAAACAGGGTCAGCCCCACGTAAACAAAGGCCACACCTTTTATCAGGGGCACGGCCAGAAAAAACAGGGTCGGCAGATGCAGAAAATAGGTGGGCAGGCTGTTAAACAGGTTTGCGAATATGAGTTCCTGTTTTGAAATTTTCTCCTGTTCATATGCCTCGGAAAGCATGGAATTCGCCGTAACAGCCGAAAAAAAGGCCATGGAAAAACTGGCGCCTGTTATATCTGACAGGTGGGCAATACGAACCAGTGGCGATGCCATCCTGGCTACACCATGGGTCCAGTTCAGAGACTCGATAAGGTTGCCGATCATAAGGCCAAGGGAAATAAAAAATACCAGCCTCAGGAGGGGCCAGCCCAATCCCTGCCACAGCATAATTAATAGTTCCGGCTGTTCCATGTTAATATATCACTGTAACACATTCACTTTGCTGGAATGTTTCTGAAAACATGCTTCAGTATGTTTCATTGTAAAAGGCAGATTAATCCCAAATCGAATTAAAATATATTATTTTTTCTCTTGCTCCGCTTTGAGAACAATTTTGAAATGCTTGACATTGTTGCACAGCACAACTATTGTCCGCCCCGTAAAAAGGGCTATCAAAAAATATCAGGATTCGAATCTGCTTGATATTATTAGCCGACTTTGAGGATTGCATGACCTTTTACCATTGCAGCAAAAGCTGAACAGCAATAAAGTACCTTGAATTTCCTTCCTCTTTTATGATAGCCTCTTGCACATTTCAAGGTCGGGACATTTTTTCACCGCAACAGCAGGTGGGAAAATCACAAACATAAACTGCTATTTTAGCTAAGTGAGCACCCAATAATGTCGAAATCTCTCATAATAGTCGAATCGCCCGCTAAAGCGAGAACCCTGAAAAAATATCTGGGCAAGGATTATGATGTCAGGGCCTCAGTCGGCCACATTAGGGACCTGCCGGTCAGCAAGCTGGGCGTTGATATACAAAAGGACTTCTCCCCCCACTATGTCACAATTAAAGGCAAGGCAAAAATTATCTCCGATCTGAAAAAGGCAGCTTCAGCGGCTGATGAGATATTCCTGGCGCCAGACCCTGATCGTGAAGGGGAGGCCATTGCCTGGCACATAGCCCATATTCTGAAATCGGCCGATAAGCCGATCCACCGGGCCCTGTTCCATGAGCTGACCCAGAAAGCTATCCGCGCCGCCATCGATAATGCCACCGGCATCAACCAGAATAAATTCCAGGCCCAGCAGGCCCGCCGCATTCTGGACAGACTCGTGGGCTACCAGATATCCCCGCTGCTTTGGGAAAAGGTGCGAAGGGGGCTTTCTGCCGGCAGGGTCCAGTCAGTTGCCGTCAGGATGATATGTGACCGCGAAAGCGAAATCGACAAATTCATCCCGGTGGAATACTGGACTATCAATGTCCGGCTGGAAGGCAAAAACCCACCCCCTTTCACAGCCAAGCTTGACAAGATCTCCAATCGCAAGGCAAAGGTGGAAAACGAGGCACAGGCTGCAGCGATTGTTGCTACCCTGAAAAAAGCAGAACACACTGTAACTGCTGTTGATAAGAAAGAACGCAAACGCTACCCGAGCCCGCCGTTTATTACCAGCACCCTGCAGCAGGATGCCAACAGGAAACTGCGCTTCCCGGCAAAAAGGACCATGGGACTGGCCCAGAAGCTCTATGAAGGAATCGAGTTGGGAGACAAAGGGCCGGTCGGATTGATCACCTATATGCGTACGGATTCAACCCGCATCAATAATGAGGCCCTTGAACAGGTGCGTGCTTTCATTAAAAAAGATTACGGCCCGGATCTGCTGCCGCCAAAACCGGTTTTCTATAAAACCTCAAAGGCTTCGCAGGATGCCCATGAGGCTATACGTCCAACCGATGTGACCCTGACACCTGAAAAGGTGGCACCCTATTTGGAGAGGGGGTTGCTGAATCTTTATACCCTGATCTGGAAACGGTTTGTTGCTTCACAGATGCGCCCTGCTATTTATGATCAAACTACCATTTCCATCAAGGCTGACAAATACCTGCTCAAGGCCCAGGGCGCCATTCTCCGGTTCAAAGGCTTTATGACTCTCTATGTTGAAGCCACTGACGAAAACGGCGAAGCACATGGTAATACAGATAAGACGGACAAGGACAGCACCATAATCCCCGATGTAGCGGCCGGCGATAATCTAAAGGTCCTGAAAGTTGCACCGAAACAGAATTTTACCCAGCCTCCGCCCCGTTATACTGAAGCCACCCTTGTTAAGGCCCTGGAAGAAAACGGGGTAGGCCGTCCCAGCACCTATGCCTCGATCATTTCCACCATTTTGGACAAGGAATATGTCATGCAGCAGCAGAGGAAATTTGTCCCTACAGACCTTGGAAAACTTGTCAACGATCTACTGGTGGCTCATTTTCCCAGCATTCTGGATATCGAGTTCACCGCCTCAATGGAAGAAAATCTGGATAAGGTTGAGGAAGGGGCCAGCAATTGGGTTAATCTGCTGCAGACCTTTTACACCCCTTTTGAGAAGACGCTTGCCGCTGCCAAGCAGGAAATGAAATCGGTAAAAAAACAGGGCATCCCCACCGGGATCAAATGCCGGCAATGCGACGGCAAACTGGTTATCAAGTGGGGCCGAACCGGAGAATTCCTGGCCTGTGAAAATTACCCTGACTGTAAATATACCCAGAATTTCAAGAAAGATGATGACGGCACAATCATCCCCGTAGAAAAAGAAGAGCCTGTTGAATCCGGAGAAAAATGCGAAAAATGCGGCAGGCCCATGGTTTACAAGCAGGGACGTTATGGGCAGTTTCTGGCCTGTTCCGGCTATCCGGAATGCAAGCATATCCGGGCCCAGACAACCGGAGTAAAATGTCCTGAAGAAAACTGTAAGGGTGAACTTGTCCAGAAGGTTTCAAAAAAGGGGAAGATATTCTTCAGTTGCAGCAGGTTTCCAAAATGCACGTTTGCAACCTGGGACCGGCCTGTCCCCAAAAACTGTCCCCAGTGTGATAAACCCTTTCTTCTTGAAAAAAAGACAAGAAAGGGCTCTGTTCTGCATTGCATAGATGAATCCTGCGGTTATTCCGAGCCGCTGACATAATCATTTGCCATGACAGGAATACCCGGTCTCATACGCCATGACATATAATCTATACTGCCGATAATTTATGCAGCAGGTAAAGAAAAAGCATCGAAATAAAAGCAGCCAGGAACTTGCCAGACTATGCGTCAGGGCTGCGATTGATAAAAAAGCTGAAGACCCTGTCATTCTTGACGTCAGAAAACTCTGTTCCTTTACAGATTTTTTTGTTGTCATCAGCGGCCGCTCGACCCGCCACGTTCAGGGTCTTGCCGAGGCAATCGAGACTGAGCTGCGAAGCAAAAAACTTACACCCTCAAGCGCCGAAGGCCTCAATGAGGGAACCTGGGTGCTGCTTGATTTTAATGATATTGTGGTACACATCTTTTACTCTGAGACACGAAAGTTCTACGATATCGAGGGCTTATGGCACGATGCACCTCGCATTTCCCTTGATGATACTCCCGCTGTTGCAAAATGAAAACACCAACCCCCATATTGCTGGCTATTCTTGATGGCTGGGGAGCAGGTCCCCATACGGAATCCAATGCCATTTATCTGGCGAACACTCCGAACATGGACCGCTGGCAGTCCGGTTATCCCTATACGACTTTGCTGGCCCATAACGGTGCTGTCGGTTTACCGGAAGGCCAGATGGGCAATTCAGAGGTTGGGCATCTCAATATAGGCGCAGGCCGCGTTGTTTACCAGGATTTCACCCGTATTAACCGTGCCATAGAAACGGGCGAGTTCTTCAATAACAAAGTCCTGCAGAACACTTTTGCCAAGGCGTTGCAAAAAAAATCCGCCGTGCATCTTATGGGCCTCATTTCAGATGGCGGTGTGCACAGCCATATGAATCACCTCCTGGCGCTTCTCAAAATGGCTGCCGAACATGGCCTGACAAAAGTCTATATCCATGCTTTTATGGATGGCCGGGACACGCTTCCGACCAGCGGCCTTAACTATATAAACCAACTGCAGCACGAACTGGTCTGGATCGGCACGGGTAGCCTGGCCACCATTTCAGGGCGCTTTTATGCCATGGACCGTGATAAGCGCTGGGAACGGGTAAAAGTTGCCTGGCAGGCCATTGTTGACGGCATGGGAGTACTGGGACGCGATCCGGTCCAGGCTGTGAAGGACGCCTATCACCGGGGTGAAACCGATGAATTCATTAAACCCGTGGTCCTTCTTGATGAAACCGGCGACCCGGTTGCAACGGTCAAGGATAATGACATAGTTCTGATGTTTAATTTCAGAGCTGACCGGGTCCGGGAACTGACCCAGGTCTTTACAGATATAAACCGGGATGCGTTTCCAATATATTGCAGGCCTGCCTTGGCTGAATACGTGACATTCACCCAGTATGACAAAGATTTCAACCTACCCGTTGTTTTTCCACCTGTCAGCATGGAACATATTCTGGCTCAAGAGATCAGCTCTTGCGGCCTCAAGCAGCTCCGTATTGCTGAAACGGAAAAATACGCCCATGTCACCTATTTCTTCAATGGCGGCCGGGAAGAACCATTCCCGCTTGAAGATCGTGTCCTGATCCCCTCGCCCAAAGATGTGGCGACATATGACCTGAAACCCGAGATGAGCGCATATCTGATGACCGAAGAGCTCCTGCACCGTATAGACAGTGAATCCTATTCTTTCATTGTCCTCAATTTTGCCAACGGCGACATGGTTGGACACAGCGGCATAATTGAGGCAGCTGTCAAGGCCTGTGAAGCAGTGGACAACTGCCTTGGAAAAATTGTGGAGAAATTCAGCGCAAAGGGCGGAATCGTCATTATAACCGCAGATCATGGCAATGCCGAAACCATGCGTGACCTTAAATCAGACAGTCCGATTACGGCCCATTCCTCCAATCCGGTCCCCTTTATCCTGATCAGTGAAAAGTTCAAAAATACAAAATTGCGCCAGGGCGGATCTCTGTGTGATATTGCCCCCACAATTCTCAGCCTGCAGAATCTGCCAATCCCGGCTGAAATGACAGGCAGGAGCCTGATAATTCCCTGACCAGGGCCTGCGCCGTAATCCTGATACTTGTACTTGCTTTTTAAGAGCAGACTCTGCTAAACAAAGAACATAGCCGTATCTCACTCATTACTGAATGGGGCCTGCTGCAGTTTAATTTCAAAATACTGTGAAAAAGTCATGCGCTACATAAGTACAAGGGGAGGGATCTCTCCCATAGCATTTAAGCCTGCTGTGATGATGGGCCTGGCAACAGACGGCGGTCTTTTGCTGCCGGAGGTTTTGCCGAAGGTGGACCCGGAAACCCTGAGCCGCTGGCAGTCATATACCTTCCAGCAGCTGGCTGCCGCAATCTTCCGCCTCTTTATCTCCGACATTGCCGATGAGCAGCTCGATAAACTCGTTACCCGCTCCTACTCTACCTTCAGTCACCCCGAGATTACGCCATTAGTAAAAAAAGGGGACTTTTTCATCCTGGAGCTTTTCCATGGTCCTACCCTGGCCTTCAAGGATGTGGCTTTACAGTTTCTCGGCAATGTCTTTGAGTTCATCCTGGAAGAAACCGGCAGCAAGATGAACATAATTGGCGCCACGTCCGGCGATACCGGCTCAGCGGCCATTTACGGCGTGCGGGGCAAAGAGCGCATCAATATCTTCATCCTGCACCCCCATAAAAGGGTTAGCCCCATTCAGGAACTCCAGATGACAACAGTAATTGATCCCAATGTCTTCAACCTTGCCATCAGGGGCACCTTTGATGACGGGCAGGCCATTGTCAAAGCCATATTCAATGACATCCCGTTTAAGAACAAATTCCATCTGGGGGCGGTCAACTCCATCAACTGGGCCCGTATTCTGGCCCAGGTGGTTTACTATGTATATGCCTGGTTTAAGGTAAAGTCTGAAACCGGCAATGAGTCCATCGACTTTTCAGTGCCTACCGGGAATTTCGGAGATATCTTTGCAGGCTACATTGCCAGAAACCTCCTGCCCCGGGGAGCAATACGAAAACTTATCCTGGCAACCAATGAAAATAATCTCCTCACCCGATTCGTCACCAGGGGGGATTACTCAGTTTCCAGGGTCGTGGCCACAAGCAGTCCATCAATGGACATCCAGGTAGCCAGTAATTTTGAACGCTATCTTTATTATCTTTACGATTGTGACCCTGACAGGACCAGGAAGGATTTTGAGCATTTTGCGCAAAGCGGCAATCTTTCTTTTGATGCGAATCTTCTGGGCGTCATTCAGCGCGACTTTGCCTCAAAGAGTGTTTCCGAGTCGGAAACACTGGACACTATAAAAGAGTTTTACGAGAAGCATGAATACCTCCTTGACCCCCATACTGCGGTTGGGGTTAATGCAGCCCAGGAGTGTTCTGATACAGGAATACCGGTTGTCTGCCTTGCAACTGCTCATCCGGCAAAGTTCGGTGCAGCGGTGACAAAGGCGATCGGCAAGTCACCTGATCTGCCGCCTGCACTCAAAGACCTTGCAGAAAGGGAAAGCAGGTGTGAAGTTTTAGACCCCGATGTCAAAACTGTGCAGGATTATATTGCCGGTCACGCCCTTTTATAAAAAACTTATTTTTCTGGAGAAAACCTTTTGCCCGGGGTGGAAGTTCAAAAATGATAGACATGCGGGACTACAGAAAAAAGGTAGAAGAAAGTGCCGGCTTTCTGCAGGATAAAATCACAAAGCCCCCTGCCGTAATTATCATTCTGGGCACCGGTCTCGGCGGCCTTGTTGATTCCATCGACATCGATACCCTGCTGCCCTATGAAGAGATTCCGCACTTCCCCCATGCCACTGTCCCAGGACACCGTGGTAATCTAATTTTCGGCACGTTATGCAGCAGGGATGTGGCAGTGCTGCAGGGGCGTTTTCACTATTACGAGGGTTATTCTACAAAGGAGCTCACCTTTCCGCTCAGAACCCTGTCCCTGCTTGGAGCGGATACCCTTGTGGTCACAAATGCAGCCGGAGGTCTTAATCCCGGTTATATCCCCGGTACCATTATGGTCATACGCGACCATCTCAACTTTATGGGGGAGAACCCCCTGCGGGGAGCCAATATTGATGCCTGGGGCCCCCGTTTTCCGGATCTTTCTGAACCCTACGACCAAAAGCTTATTGATGCAACACTGCAATGTGCAGAAAGACTTCTCATGGCCAATGTCACCACAGGGGTTTATGCTGCCATACCCGGCCCGAGCCTAGAAACTCCGGCTGAAACCAGGTTTCTCCGGGCAGCCGGAGCGGATGCAGTCGGCATGTCAACAGTACCGGAGGTCATTGTGGCCATCCATGCCTCCATGAGGGTCCTGGGTCTTTCTGCGGTTGCCAATATTAATGATCCGGACAATTTTGTGCCAATCAGGCTGGAGGATATCATCACGGCCGCCGGAGAAATCGGACCGGCCCTGCAGGAACTGATCAAGGAAGTTTTAAAAGCTATGTAGTATCGGGCGATGAAGTTGATCCCAGCGCCGGTTTAACTAAAAAAATAGCGTCGTACCATCTATAATTTTTTCGGAGATGCAATGAGCCAGGCGGGAAATAGTGCAGATCTTCTTGTCACCGGAAGTTATGTCTACCTGCAGAATAAAGACAAAACCATAATCAAGGATGGCGGTGTTGCCATCCTCCGGGACACTATTGTCGAGACCGGCACAGCCTCAGATCTGGCAAACAAATACACTGATGCTGAACGGCTTGAAACCAAAAACGGACTGATCATGCCCGGCCTGATTAATACCCATACCCATGCAGCCATGACATCTTTCCGCGGCCTGGCGGACGATCTTCCACTCATGCAATGGCTGCAGGGGTATATCTTCCCGCTTGAGACAAGGCTGACAGGCGACATGGTCTATCAGGCCACTCTGCTTTCCCTGGCTGAAATGATTAAATCCGGCACCACCACGTTCTGCGACATGTATCTCTTTGCCGGGGATGTGGCCCGGGCCACTGATGAGTCGGGGATGCGGGCCTGGATCGGCGAGGTCTTCTATGACTTTCCGTCGCCAAACTATGGTAAGATTGACGATGGCCTGCATTACTTCAAAGAACTTTCTGCCACGTACCAAAGCCATCCCCTTATCAATATCACTGTTGATCCCCACGCAGTTTATACCTGTTCCCCAGATCTTTTAATAAAACTGAAGCAGATGGCTGACACCCATGACGCCCTCTACATTATCCATCTTTCAGAAAATGAGCAAGAAGTGAAAGGAACACAGGAGCTGTATGGGGTAAGCCCGGTAATGCACCTTGAAAACCTCGGCGTCCTTGACAGCAGGGTTGTGGCAGATCACTGCGTTATACTGACCGACAAGGAAATTGATCTTCTGGCGCAAAGAAGAGTTAGGGTTGCCCACTGTCCTGAAAGCAACATGAAACTTGCATCGGGTATAGCGCCGGTGCCACGAATGCTTGCGGCCGGACTGTCTGTGGGGCTTGGTACAGACGGCAGCGCCAGCAATAACAATGAGGATATGTTCGGGGAAATGAATACTGTTGCAAAACTGCATAAGGCCGAGTCCCTGGACCCCACCACCATGCCTGCTGAAACCGTGCTGGCAATGGCAACTCTGCATGGTGCCGATGTCCTTGGAGCTGCAAATGAAATTGGCAGCCTGGAGCCGGGCAAAAAGGCCGACATCATTGTTCTGGACTTGGATCAGCCCCACCTGTCACCGCTGTATAATATCCCGTCCCATCTGGTTTATGCCGCCAGAGGAGCTGATGTGGTACACTCCATCATTAACGGCCGCATAGTTATGCACCACAGGCAATTGACAACCCTTGATGAAAAGGCGATTCTGGACAGCATGATGACCATGGCCGGGCAGATACAAACCATGATAGATTGACAACTGCTGCAGATGAGAACCATTTTCAGCAGTATAAATTGATTTGCATAGAATGGCTGAAAGGAGTAGATATAAAAAATTATGGCACGAAAACGGCCAGAATGGTAATAATAGCGCCTAAAATTAAAACATTAGGTGTTTTTGAGGCCGCTCCATATAATTTAAACTCATGAGGTTACTCCATGTTCGGTCTCGGCATGCCTGAACTCATCATTATCCTGGTAATTATTGTTATAATCTTTGGCGCTGGAAAGCTTCCAGAAATAGGCAGCGGTCTGGGCAAGGGCATCAAGAATTTTAAGAAGGCCACCAAAGACGAGGAAAAAGAAAAAATCGAGGAAAAGAAAGAGGAAGAATTGTAGCCTTGATGGTAGTTTTTAATTTTGAATGCAAGGAGTAATCAATGTTTGGCTTAGGAACCCCTGAACTTATAGTAATACTCGGTATTGCCTTTCTGGTCTTTGGCGGCAAAAAACTTCCTGAAATAGGCGCCGGCCTCGGAAAAGGAATCAGCTCGTTCAAAAAGGGCTTAAAAGATGTTGAGGATGCGGGAAAAAACCTGGTCGAGGACAATGTTCCCGGCGTCAAGGAAGTGAATGACCTCAAGGAGGAGGTGGACAAGGCAAAAAACCTTGGCAACGTCCTCAAGTCCTAGCAGAATCTTCCTCAATAAAATACCCCTAATTATGCTGCATAGAGGGTATTTTAAGAAATTAGGAATTTCGCTTTCAGGTTGGCGGAGGGTTTTGAAAAGCCCGACAATACAGAATGTGAGCGAAAGGGCAATTTTTTACCAATTATAACTCCCGTTTATCAATCACCCGCTGCCCCTTGCCTTCGAAGCGTTCAAGGGTTTTTTCCTCCACCAGTTTCACATCAACGGAAACGCCAAGTTCCGAGGCAAGCTGTTTTTTTATTTTATCCACCAGCTGCCTCTGCTTTTTCATTTCATCAAAAAAGATGGACTCAATTACCTCCACCAGAACCGTGGCCTTGTCCTGGTGATTCTCGCGTTCGACCACGATTCGGTAATGCGGTTCTGTGCCCTCAATTTCAAAAAGCACATTCTCTATCTGGGTTGGAAACACATTAACCCCTTTGATAATGAGCATATCATCCGTCCGGCCAAGGATCCTGGTCATGCGGTAATTTGTCCTGCCGCAATCACAGGGTTCTGTGATAAGTCGTGTCAGGTCACGAGTTCTGTACCGGATAACCGGGAAGGCCTCCTTGGTCAGGGTGGTAATGACCAGTTCGCCCACCTCTCCCGGTTTGACCGGCTCCAGGGTGTTGGGGTTGATTATTTCGACCAGGAAATGATCTTCGTTTATATGCAGGCCTTTGCACTCCAGGCATTCGCCTGCTACACCTGGCCCCATTACCTCACTTAAACCGTAGTTGTCCGTTGCCGTTATATTAAGTTTGTTATTTATCTCGGCACGCATTGCTTCAGACCAGGGCTCAGCCCCGAACAGCCCCCATTTCAATGAAAGACCGTTGACATTGATCCCCATATCCAGCATGGTATCGGCAATCATCAGGGCATAACTGGGCGTGCAGACAAGGGCTGTTGTCTTGAAATCCTGC
>Ga0209536_100015756_pt1 | contig 10774 bp, 4 predicted proteins | sample DeeMarSeWOR28_12_FD_187461 | JGI IMG/M metagenome (GOLD analysis project Ga0209536, IMG submission 187461) | Marine sediment microbial communities from White Oak River estuary, North Carolina - WOR-2-8_12 (SPAdes) (version 2) | ecosystem: Environmental > Aquatic > Marine > Intertidal zone >...
GGAGGCAGCAGTAGCAGTGGGGGCGGGGGAGGAAGATACGACAGACGACGCGCCTCTGTGCACTTCGGCTTCATCTTCCCCGAACGGCAGAAGCGCATAGAGAAGCTGCTTGACGTGGCGAGGCTGCATGATTACACGCCGCAGCCGGATTGGTTCGAGGCGATGGAGACCTATCGCTCGGACGGCTGGCTGGCCGTGCGAAAGGCCATGGACTGCGAGGGCGATATGTCGATACTACTCGACGCGTGGGCAACATGGCGCTACAGATTGGACGAAGTGACAGACCCAAAATCGGCCTGGCGCAAATTCGAGCAAATATGCAGACAGGCGGAGGGACGACAATACTACATGACCTCGGACCTCGCCGGACGAGCCGTCGATCTTCTGGTTCCCAAACTCGATCGGGAAAGGCTCATCCGTGAAGCTCTTGCAATCATCCGCTCAACCAGGCTTTACAGTTGGTACAACTGGCAGATGAACGACCGGTTCCAGTTCGGTTTCAGCTTCAATCCCGAAGGGTTACGAACAGGCGTGAAACGCATCTACGGAGCCTCGACGGGCGGCAGAGGCGAGCATTTGTCACCCGGTGACTATGCGGTTGCCCACGCCGTGTGGAAACTGGATGATATTCTCGATTCCCAGGACGACACAAAGCCCAATGTGGTTGAGAGCGAACTTGTCCCGGCCTTCTTGGCTGCAAACTTCGATAGCACAAGACTTTTGAGAATGGCCGCGGCTGTCGGCGGGCCACATATCGAACAATATCTGCTGCGCCAGAAATGGCGTGCGGACCCCGAAGGGTTGCCATACACACAGCTGATATCCTTCTACGGAGAGAGGGTCAACGGCTGGTTGTATCTGCTTGCCAATCTGCAATCATCGGCCGGGCGGGAATTCAGGCATAGGAACGCGCGCTTGTTGATGAAGATGGCTGATGAGTTTGCCGCCCACGTGGACACATCATGGAACGCCGGACTGGACTTTCTCTTCCTGGATAATGAGTTGGGCGGAAAGAGTCTGGCGATGAGGTACTGGCCCAGATTCAAAACTTTGCCCACCAGGGCGGACCATTACACTCTCTCGCGACAATTCAAGTATCTGCTTCGCATGGAGCCTCTGTCAACTGTTCATATGTACGTCGAATGTTGGCGGGATTTCCGGGGATATTCTTCGGACTTCGAGGTGGCGCTGGACAACTTCGAGAAGATGCCTCCCCTCCGTGGCAAACGCGAGAAGATTCTTGCCGGCCTGACTGATCAGGTCGAGAGTAGTGTGCGCAACGTGACGGACAAGTGGGATGAGCAGGATGTGCGCGAGAGGCTACGTCGTATCCTGAGATGGCATCTCTTGCGGTTGGAAGACAAACAGCAGGCCGCTGAGGTCATTGCCGAGCTAAGGGCCAGAGGTTCTCGATATACGCGCGAGGACGTCAGAACCTGGTTGGCCAATGCTCGGCCTCAGAACCCGCTGCTTGAGATGCTTGGCGAGGCTGATGAGCCTGAACTGCGTATCCTGGCTACGGAAGGGCTTAGAGAGCATCCGACGCCTGCTAACAGACGAATGCTGCAGAAGCTTCTGGAGGACGAAAACGAACAAGTTCGAGAAGCAGCGCAACGAGTAGGGGCTGCGTTGAGGGATCTCAGGGACACTGCCGCTTCACGCTTTGCCGCCGGAGCGGATAAAGGGCGGGGCTAGGGCGCGGGTGCCAGGGCCATGGAAGCCTTTATTTGATAGCTGCACGTGCAGCGGCCGGTGGCGTCCGGCATCAACACGAGACCTCCGGCCAGGCAACCAGTGACGGGGGCACCTGTCTAATAACGGTCGAGATGCAGGCAGCTGACACCTTCCTCGAAGCCGGCTGGGACTTCATGGACGAGACGGCCAGCGGCACCGAGGACATTTGGTGGATTCTCTAAGACCAGGACTATCCCAGACTGTAGTGGGAGGTAATTGCTGAGAATTGATTTGTGCTGATTCTTTCGGCGTCGGACAGGCATTATCTGTGGCTGTGCGAAGATCACGCGGCGGAGTATAAGAAGTAGGTCTTCGGCGCTGACCATCCCCAAAGCCTTAGACTTGTATGTGCTGAGCCGGGCAAGGGCAATGCGACCCGGCTGTCATTTCGACCGGAGTCCCGATGAAATCGGGACGAAGCGGAGAAGTCCATTCTCAAGCAGATCTCTCCATTCCGCCTTCGGCTCCAGTCGAGATGACAACTGCGCGGCAGCCAGCAGAGTCATGACTGACGGACTACCAGGGTTTGTCCTGATAGTTGTCTTTGTACTCTCTTGTTTGCGGCTCAGTTGGGAAGTGGAGCGCTGCGGCCGCTTTCCTTAAGTTCATCCAGTTTCGACTTCAGCTCCTTGACGATCTCGGGGTGCTCGAAGTACAGATTCTTCGTTTCGCCGGGGTCGGTTTGGAGATTGTAGAGCTGGCCCGGGGCCTCTGGTGCCGTGTCTTCGATGATGTATTGCTCCAATTGCCGATTCCCCTTGTACCGATTTCCGCCGGAGCCCTTGTGGTCGAGATACTTCCACTGGCCGCGTCGAATGGCCAAGGCGAGCCTCATAGTCTGGTGGAGCGTGTATGTGCGAACCGGCTTGTCATTTTGTTCGCCCAGCAGGACTGGAAGGATATTGAAGCTGTCCTCGGCGGCATCGTTGGGCAGCCGGGCGCCGACGGCGGCTGCGCAGGTCGCCATCACGTCGGTGAGGCACACGGTTTGATCGCTGGTCGATCCCGGTGCGATCCGCCCCGGCCAGCGAGCGATAAACGGCACCCGGTGGCCACCTTCCCACTGATCGCGTTTCATGCCGCGCCAAGGGCGAGCGCCGTCGTGCCGATGATCTCTGCGCATCGCAACAACCGTCGGTACTTCCGGGCCATTGTCGCTGGAGAACATAACCAGAGTATCGTCGACAACGCCCAGACGCTCGAGCGTTTTCATCAGCTCGCCCACGATGTAGTCCATCTCGAAAATGAAATCCCCGTGCGGGCCGGCGTTGGTCTTGCCCTTAAATCGATCTGCCGGGAAAGACGGCAGGTGAACAGCCTGCATCGAGTGAAACAGAAAGAAGGGTTTGCCGGGATTGGATCTGACGTGTTGCTCGAGGAACTTCTTGCTCTTTTCCAGGAATACGAGATCAACCTCTTCGAGGTCGAAGTCCGGGGCGATCATGCCGGGACGGTTGTCTTTCGAGTAAGGATGATCCGGAAGCGGCCCGCGATCGACAATGTGAGTGGGAGGAACCGGGACGCGGTCGCCGTCGATGTAGGCGTAGAGCCAATCCGTCGTCGGACAGCAAGCCGTGCCGAAGAACCGGTCGAATCCGCGATGGATGGGACTTCCCAGAATCGAGCGGGAATAGTCGACCTGTTTGACGGCAGCGAGTCCGTTCTTGTTGATTGGGTTGCCGTCCTTGTCGAAGAAAGTCGTGCCGACGTGCCACTTGCCGAAGCACGCGGTGGTGTAGCCTTTGCCCCGGAGCATTTGCGGCAAGGTTAGCTGTCCCTTTTCGATCAAACACGGGCCGCCGACTCCGGTGAACACGCCGCCCTTGCCGATCCGAAACGCCATCTGCCCCGTGAGCAGGCTGTAGCGTGTCGGCGTGCAGACCGTAGAGGGACTGTGAGCGTCGGTGAAACGCATCCCCTGACCGGCAAGCTTGTCCAGGTTGGGAGTCGGCACCTTGGTCTCCGGGTTGTAGCAGCCGACATCTCCGTAGCCGAGATCGTCGGCCAGAATGAAAAGAATGTTCGGAAGATTCTCCCCCCCGGCAGCGCCAAAAGATAGAGCCGGCCACAGGGCCACAATCAGAGCGGCCAGCAGCGTACCATAAATTGCCTTTCGCATAAGAGTTTTGTCCTTTCATTAAACATGTGGCGGTCGTCTACTGAAACCACACCGGGCCTTCAGCCACGACCTCGCCGTGCAGTTTGACCATTTGCCGCTTCATGTCTTCAAATCGCTCGGCGTGCTGCGAGCTGAGATCGGTAGTCTGGGCCAGGTCCTGCCGTAGATTGAACAGTTCAAAACGATCGAGTTTAGCGCGCTTGAGGAAATCCATCTGCCCAGCGGTCAGGGCGTGACTCTTGGGCAGGCCTTTTTCCAGATAGCCCACGATGACCCATTCGTCCACTCGCATTGCCGCGGCCGGCGCTGTGCGATAGAAATACCAGAAGAGAGGCGTGCTGCGTCTGAGTTGTCTGCCTTCGAACAGCGGCAGCAGACTGGCACCGTCGATCGGGCGATCATCCGGCACTTCGCAGCCGGCCATTGCACAGAATGTCGGAAGCAAATCGATCAGACCGGCCGGCTGGCGACAGACAGAGCCCGCTTTGACGCGGCCGGGCCAGCGGATGATTCCCGGCTCGCGGATGCCGCCTTCCCAGACGAACGACTTGCGCCCACGCAGAGGGGCACACGATTCAGGCCGTACGCCGCCGTTGTCGGAAGAGAAAATCACAAATGTGTCATTGGCCAAGCCTCGCTTATCGAGAGCCTCTAATATCCGGCCCACGGCGATGTCGAGGTTCTCCACGTTGGCGTAGTAGAGGGCATCTTCCTTACTCTTAGCGTTACCGTGCCGCTTGACCAACTCCGGCGGTGAAGCAATCGGCGTGTGCGTCTCATGGAACCAGGCGCAGATGAAGAACGGCTTGTCACTGTCACTCTTGTCGTCCAGGTAATTTATGACCTCGTCGGCGACGATTTGACACGAATAGCCTTCTATCTCTCCCACAGCCTTGCCGTTTCGTACGAAGTTCGTCGGGTCTTTATGACTGGGACTGGCGTTGTTCTCAGTACCCAGTGAGTAGTCGAATCCGTGGTCGAGAGGCTGCGGAAAATCCTCGGACAACATGTCGTAACAGAGGTGCCACTTGCCCATGTGTGCCGTGTTGTAGCCGGCGTCGCGCAGCAGTTCGGCGATGGTGATTTCCGACCTGGGCAGATAATGTGGTCCGTTGGGGGGGATGTAGCTGTACATCCCGGTGCGGGAGGGAGACCGACCCGTCAACAATCCGGCCCGGGAGGGCGAGCAGTTCGGCGCCGGAGCGTAGAAATCGGTAAACCGCATGCCGCTTTCGGCAAGCCGATCGAGGTGAGGCGTTTTCGTCGATCGGCTGCCGTAGCAGCTCAGGTCGGAGTAACCCAGATCATCGGCCAGCAGGACAAGGATGTTAGGTCGAGTCGCGATCGCGTCTGCACCGACGGCTACCGAGGTCACCATCGCGACCATTGCCAATGATTTCACCAGGATCGACATTCTGCACCTTCCTTTCGTAGCTCATCACCAAAGAGACAGCCAGTCCTCATCGTTTCTGGCTCTGCCTGATTCGCGCGGTAAACCCATACCGCTGCTGCTCGGAAATACCAGGCAGGGCCAGCGCCGCCGAGTAGACATCTGCGGCCTTCGAGAATTGTTGCTGCTTCTCATAGATGTCCCCCAGCAGGAAGTAAGCTTCGGCGTAGGGAACCTGTTTGTCGGTAATGCCGCGCAGGACCCGGACGGCCTGCTCAACGGAACCGCTCTGCCTGAGATAGAAGGCATACGTGTAGACGTACCTGTGATTTTCGGGCTGCAATATCGAAGCTTTGCGGCACCAGTCAAGGGCCTCGGGCATACGATCTTTGGCCAGCATAACGCCGAGATTGTAGGCCGCCACCGCCGAATTCGGATCGCTCTTGAGTGCATCTCTAAATGCCCTTTCGGCATCGCCCATCCGGCCCTGTTCGGCCAGCAACATGCCCAGATTCAGATGCGCCGCGACGCTGTTCGGATCGATCCTGATTGCCGCTTTGAGTGATGCCTCGGCCTTGTCGTTATCGCCGCTGGCGTTGTAGGCAAGCGAAGCATTCACATAGGGTGGCAAGTAATCTGCTCGCAGCTTGATGGCCGCTTCGAATGCGGAGATAGCCTGAGGATAGTCCCGGCGGTCCATGTGGAAGTTGCCCAGGTTGTAGTGAGAGACGTAATCGTCGGGGTGCGCACCGAGGGCGGCTTTGAGTTCCGCTGTCGCCGCGGCAAGGGCCTGCTGATCCGACTGTGGCACCATCTCAGATGGAACTCTCGCCAGAGAGGTTGCAGCCCGGATGCGCACAAGCCGGTACTCGTCCCGGGTAGCGTTGAGCAGAACCTTGAGAGAGTCATCCGTCAGGCGGGCGTCGAGAATCCCAGCCGCTGCGGCCCGCACCAGAGGTGAGGGATCGTTCTGCAGGGCCGCCATTATGACGGGCCATTGTTTCTCCGAGTCACTCGTTCTGAGCAGTCTGATCAGTGAGGTGGCAATCACTTCGTCTCGATCCGGCCGACCAAGGTATTCCAGAATGTTGTCCAGATTCTTCCAGTCCTGGCGGCGGGCTGCGTTGACCAGATTCCCTGTCTCCAGAATAGGCTGCTGATAATCCTTGTCGTGCCATTGTCGCACGTGCTCGTCGGCCCATTCGGCACCTTCATCCGTGTGACATAGATTGCACGCGTTGGGGCTCTTGAATGCAAGTGTTGCCGCCGGCGCCGGAGGCCGCATGGAGTGATCGCTCCGTGTCATCCGGGCGAATTCGGTCGTCGGCATGTGACACGCGATGCACTTGTTTCCCTCGCTGTCGGCGGCATGATGAGTATGCTCGGTGGCGTTCGCCACGCGTTCGGCATGGCACGGCAGGCAGACATCGTTGGCCGGCCCGGGCCCTACGAAGCGATAGCGCCCGCTGGATGTGTGACAGTGCATGCAGTCCAGTTGTCCCGACTGGACGCACGGGCTCATGCGCCAGGACGTGTAGGTGTAGTTCTCGCCCAGGTCGCGCCCGTCTGCGTAGAAATCCTGATGTTCCATGCCTATCAGATCGAAATGATCGAAGTATCGCTCGCCGGCTCCGAACGCGGGGCTCACGCGAGACAACTTGGCGTGGCACGAGGCGCACTGGGAATTGGTCTGTTCGGCAGTGAAGTTCTTCGTGCTGACAAGCTTTAAATCGTCCGGCTTATCTCCTTTCGAAGCAGCAGCCAGATAGGTCTCGACGTGCTCGGCGCCCGGGCCGTGACAGGTTTCACAGTTGATCCCCGGCTCTACCCACGTCGTATGGTAGGTATCGGTAGCCGGATCGTAGTTGGTCGAGATCTGGCTGACGTGGCAGCCGTGACAGGAAGTGTTGAAAGTGTAGAACGAATCGGTCCATTCGAGTGGAGTGTCGGCGGCAGCGCCAGGAAAATGCCGCACCGCGCTCATGGCGGTTTCGAACCATTCTTTGCGCCGCACATCGAAAGCAAGCGGCAACACCTGAAGGCGACCCCGCTCCATGGGGGTCAGGAAATAATACACGTTCCTGCCCCCAAGCGCGTGGACGATGCAGTAAGCATTGCTTTCGCCGGTTCCGGTTTGCAGCACCCGGCCGCTTTTCGGACCCATCTCAACGGTGTATTCGTGCTGACCGATCCTGATCGGTTCGGCCAACGGCTGAAGTTCGCCCGCGGCAAAATCAGGCGTGTAGGGCTGCATCGCCAGGCCGTGGTGTGATGTCGCCCACAGCTTATAGAACTCCTCGTGACATTGGCGACAGCTAACGGATCCAGTGTAGGCGTTGGGATCGCTCGCAGGGCCGGAACGGCCGAAGATGAATATGCTCGCGGCCAGGATGGTTGATACCACCAAGGCGGCCAGCAGGCCTATCCTGTACAAACGCGGTTTCTGATCCATGACTTCCTATTCCTTATCCGCTACCTGCCGAGACATACGATCTTTCCGTCGAGCGTTGACATGTACAGTCTCTCCCCGGCAGCCGCCATACCATCGAAAACCGGCTGTGCCTCAAGCGGGCAGCGCGAGAGTGTCCGGCCGTCGCCGGCGTTGAGTGCCAGCATTTCGGCGGCGGCATTCTGATCGAACGCAGGCTCATTCGTACCCATCATGACGGGTCCTGCCGCGAACAGCACATCGTCGGCCAGAACCATCGCGCGAACCACCACCGGGGACTGCCGGCTCCAGTGATATTTGACTTTAGCCGGTCTCTGATGCTCCACCAGCGCCTTGTTGTTGTTTCGTATCTGTTTGTTGAGAGGCGCGACCTTCTTGTCGGCCCGAAACAGATGATAGCCCTGCATGTTGTTGGTCCTGACGTTGCGCCTGCCATAGCCGAACACGGTGTCTTCGTCGGCAACCAGAATTCTGCCGGTGGGCCTGAATGCCGGCATAACATGCCAGCCGCTCGCCCGGCCCCAGTTGCGCTCACCCCACATCCAGTACGTCCGGTGCCACCAGCTATCGTCGAGCAACCCGGCCGAGCTGTAGAGATGCGGCAGATAGCCGTCCCGCTGCGTTCCATCGAAGTTCAGCACCTTATCGCGCAAATAGATATGGTCTCCATCACAGACCAGAACATCGGGCAGTGTTCCGGGCAACTCAACGTCTTCGATTGTTTCTTCCGGCTGCTCGCCGGTCTCGGGATTTCGATCGTAGAATTGCGTCCGGCCAAGCAGACTCCCCGTCGTCGAATCGAGGCGACAGAGATACATGCCGCCGTCCAGATACGATGTGCGCCCGGCGGTGCAATAGACGGTTCCATCGCGCACCAGGACGCTGCCGGTGACGGGCCAGAGACTCTCGATCTGGCCCGATGCGACGGTTCGCCGATCCGCCGGGGCAGCCCGAAAACGCCAGGCGAGTTCTCCATCTGTCAGTCGCAGGCAATACACGTTGCCGTCGGCGCAACCAAAGATCGCTCTGCCCTCACTGATCGTCGGCGGTGAATCGATCCGGCCGCCAGCTCTAAAACGCCAGAGCGGCCGGCCATCGGCGGCGTCAAGGGCATGGACTGTGTGCGTATCCACCGCCGCCACCAACAGTTTACCGCTGGCCACAACCGGGCTGGTCAGGCGCCCCCCAATGCCGGTTCTCCAGAGACGATTCAGCTCTGCCGGCACTGCTGAGTTTGTCCTCCCCGTGCGGCCGGCGTCGCGACGATAGGTGGGCCATTCGTCTTCAGTTTTGAGTTTTGAGTCCTGAGTTTTGAGTTGTCCGTATACGGGGCCCTTCACCAATCGGTCTGGTTGGGACGTTCCGATGTTCGACTTCTGCCGTTTCGGCGCCACAGCCCAGAAGCCGCTGAGCTTGCTCTGGATGTAGCAGGCACAGGAATGCGGCGGCAGGTACAGCAACCCGTTTGCCGGCATAACGCCATACTGGCATCCGCCGCGTATCCAGCAGTGGCGAACAGGTTTGCCGCCGGTCAGGTCGATCAGCTCGACACCGGTTCTCCCGAGAAAGATGAACTGGTCCGTTGCCTTGTTGCGATAACAGCGATGGTGGTGCGTTTCGGTGAACGCTGCGGCAGTCGCGATTTGCCTAGTGACCTGCCCCGTATGGAGGTCACGTCCCTCGGTAAAATCGAGTGTGTTGCGTCCGGGGGCGCTGCCGGTCCAGACAAGCCCGTTTGCGACGAATACATCAGGTGGTGAATTGTAGCCCAGAGCGGTCCGGCATCGCCAGAGTTCTGCACCATCTTTTGCCGAGAATGCGATCAGTTCGCCGACGGCCGTTTCTTTGCTTCCCGTCCCGGCCGTGACTTTCCAGACCGTCTTTTCCCTGCCGCGCCCGCCGTCGGACTGTACCCAGCGATCAGCCGACAACAAAACGTCTTCATTGATCACCAGCGTCGGCGCCGACCACGAAAACCGGTTCGTACTGACAGGCCGCCAGATTCCCCAATCGACTTGCCCCGTTCGCGCATCGAGACAGAAGATATGACTTGTGTTTTGGAAGTATACGCTGTCACCCTGAACGCAAAGTGTTGTCGGCATCAGTTCGGCTGTATCCTCGTTCGTCCTCTGCCAGATGACATTGCCGGTCTCGGCGTTGATTGCGATCAGACGTCTACCCCGCGGCGCCGGGCTCGCCTTGGCCTGGCGCTGTGATTCGACATATCCAGCCCGATCGATTGTCCCGGCTACAAGATAGAGCACGCCGTCGTGGTAGATGATTTCGAGAGTGCCCTGCGTGCCGCCATAAGTACGGGTGACTTTGCCTGTTGCAGCGTCCAGAGCCGTTAACGGTTTGTTGTAGCCGAGGGTGACGTAAACCGTATCGCCAACGGCAACCAATCGGCGCTGCAGTTCCGTCGGGCCGCTGCGGAACGGCCGCAATATGCCTTCCCAGGGTCCGACGGGCAGCTTCCACAGAACCACGCCGTTGAACGCATCGCGAGCTACAAGTCGCCACTTCGCCGGCTGGGCCAGAGAAACGTTCGGGCCTTCGTCGACAATCGCAAACAACCTCCCGCCGGACGAGACCATCGCACTCGTGCTGGCCAGATGATTGTGATGTCGGGCCCACTTTGGATCGCCGATCCACTGGGTGTGCAAAGGCGAAGCCACGACGCTGTCGTTGGCGACGGCATTGTTGTCCGAACCGTGCAGATAATGCGTCCACTCATCGATTTCGTCGGGCCTGGACTTGACCGTCTTCTTCCATTTGCCGTCTTGCCCGATGTACGCCACTCCGCCGGGGCACAATACCCGCATAACCTCATCCATGGGAACATCAGCCAGATTCTCCGAGACCACGAGATTCACGAGATTTTCGATATAGGGCAGACCACCACCTGTCAAGCATTCCACGGCAACAACGCCGTACAGACCAAGCGAATCGACGTGCTCGCGCGCCTTTTCGACATTCTGTGCATCTCGGTCGAGACCCTGAACGAGGTAACTGTCGCCGGCATATAATTCAGCCGTCAATTTTCCGTCACCACATCCCACGTGCACCACAAGCCCGCCCTTGA
>Ga0209536_100015757_pt1 | contig 10774 bp, 6 predicted proteins | sample DeeMarSeWOR28_12_FD_187461 | JGI IMG/M metagenome (GOLD analysis project Ga0209536, IMG submission 187461) | Marine sediment microbial communities from White Oak River estuary, North Carolina - WOR-2-8_12 (SPAdes) (version 2) | ecosystem: Environmental > Aquatic > Marine > Intertidal zone >...
GCCGATCGGGCGGCTGCCTTCCCGGACGAATTTCATGCCGTTGTAGTCGGGCGGATTGTGGCTGGCCGTCACCATGATGCCGCCGCCCGCCTCGAGGTGAGAGGTAGCAAAATAGATTTCTTCAGTCCCGCACAGGCCGATGTCGAGTACATTCGAGCCGCCGTCTGTCAGGCCACGGGATAGCGCGCCGACCAGGTCCGGACTGCTCAGACGAATATCCCGGCCAACCACCACGGTGTCCGGACGGACGACATCCACGAAGGCCCGGCCGATACGATAGGCCACCTCCTCGTTGAGCTGGTCGGGAAGCCGGCCCCGGACATCGTAGGCTTTGAAACAGTCGAGCTTCAAAAGGGCTTCCCCACGATGACCTCAAGGTGACCGGTCACTACTCGCCATCGCCGTTGTCATCGGCCCGGCCATAGGTGTCATCGAAGCGGACGATATCGTCTTCGCCGAGATAGGTGCCGGACTGAACCTCGATCAGGTGCAGAGGCACCTTGCCTGGGTTCTCGAGCCGATGGGTCGTGCCCATGGGGATATAGGTGGACTGGTTTTCGCCGAGGAGGAATTCCTCCTCGCCGCGCGTCACCAGGGCCGTGCCCTTCACCACGATCCAGTGCTCTGCACGGTGATGATGCATCTGCAGCGACAATTTGGCCCCCGGCTTCACGGTGATCCGCTTGACCTGGAATCGCTCCCCGTTGTCGATGCTGTCGTAACTGCCCCAGGGACGAAAGACCTCCCTGTGCAGGCTGGTTTCGCCGCGTTTCTGCGTCTTCAATTTATCAACGAGATTTTTGACATCCTCGCCTCGGCCCTTGGGCACCACGAGCACCGCATCCTTGGTCTCGACGACGATGCAATCCTTGAGGCCCACGGCGGCCACCAGCCGATTGGTGGAGTACAGGTAACAGTTCTCCGTGTCCTCAACCAATACGTCGCCAATTGTTACGTTGCCCTTGACGTCATGATCAGTGGCCTCCCACAGGGAGGACCAGGAGCCCACGTCGCTCCAGCCGGCATCCAGCGGCACCACCATGGCATCCCCCGTCTTCTCCATCACTGCATAGTCTATGGAGTCCGCCGGACAATGCTCGAAGGCGTTCTTTGCGAGCCGAAGGAAATCCAGGTCTGTCTTTGCGCCCGCCACCGCGGCTACGCAGGCCTTGACGATATCCGGTCGGTGCTCGCGGAGTTCGGCGATGTAGCGAGACGCCCGGAACATGAACATGCCGCTGTTCCAGTAATAATCCCCGGATTCGAGATAACCGGCAGCGGTCTCCGCGTCGGGTTTCTCCACAAATTCTTCCACGGCGACGGAGCCCTCTCCGGATGCCGCGCGGATGTAGCCGTAACCGGTATGCGGTTCCTTCGGCACAATGCCAAACGTGACGAGCTTGCCTGACGCCGCCAGCGCAACACCCGACGCTACAGTCGAACGGAATGCTTCCGCATCGCGGATGACATGATCGGCGGGGAGCACCAGCAGGATCGGATCCTCGCCCTTTGCGCCCTGCTCGAGCAGGCGTGCGGCGGCCACCGCCGCTGCCGGCGCGGTGTTTCGGCCGACAGGTTCCAGGATGATGGCGGACGGGTCGGTCTCGATCTGCCTAAGCTGCTCGGCCACCAGGAAACGGTGCTCCTCGTTGCACACGACCACCGGCGCACCCAGATTCTCCAGCCCATCCAGACGGCGAACCGTCTCCTGGAGCATGGTGCCGTCGCCAGTCAGGGGCAGGAGTTGCTTCGGGTACAGGGCTCTGGACAGGGGCCAGAGACGGGTGCCGGAACCACCGGAAAGAATAACGGGAACAATCACTTATGGCGCCTTATTGAAGCTAGCTTTAGATCTTCTAATCGGGAGTCTACTCGACGAGAACGGAGCGCGCCACGCAAGCAATCACGTTTTCCGGACCGAATCCCCCCGACCGATACCGTAGTAAGCAAAGCCCAGCCGTTTGACATAATCCACATCGTAGATATTGCGGCCGTCGAATATCACAGGGTCGGTCAGCCGCTCCTTGATGAGGTCGAAGTCCGGGCTGCGGAACTCCCGCCATTCGGTCACCACAGCAAGACAGTCCGCGCCTTCCAGAGCCGCTTCCGCGTCCTCGCAAAGAACGAGCCCTTGCGTGTCGCCATAGATCCGCCGGCACTCCTCCATGGCCTCCGGGTCGTAGGCCTGGACGACTGCCCCGGCCTCCCAGAGCCTCTCCATGAGCACCCGGCTCGAAGCCTCCCGCATGTCATCGGTGTTGGGCTTGAACGCCAGCCCCCAGACAGCCACGGTTTTCCCGGACAGATTTCCGTCGTAGTGGGCGGCGATCTTGTCGAAAAGCACTCGTTTCTGGCGATCGTTGACCTCTTCCACGGCGTTGAGCAGGGTCGCGGGAAATTCGACCTTGTCGGCGGAGCGTGCGAGCGCCTTGACGTCCTTGGGGAAACAGGAACCGCCGTATCCGGCCCCGGGATAGATGAAGTGGTAGCCGATCCTGGGGTCCGAGCCAATGCCAATCCGGACATCCTCGATATCGGCCCCGAATCGCTCGGCCAGGTTTGCGAGTTCGTTCATGAAGCTGATTTTGGTGGCCAGCATGGCGTTGGCCGCGTACTTGGTCAGCTCCGCAGAACGGATATCCATGGCGATGAGCCGATCCCGGCTGCGGTTGAAGGGCTCGTACAGAAGACGCAGGAGCTCAGTCACCCGGGGATTGTCCGTGCCGACGATGATCCTGTCCGGCTTCATGAAGTCCTCGACCGCGGCACCCTCTTTCAAAAACTCCGGGTTCGACACCACGTCGAATTCCAGCTCTACCCCGCGCTGCGCCAGGGTTTCCTTAACCTTGGCTCGAACTCTGTCCGCCGTCCCCACCGGCACGGTCGATTTGTCGATAATGATCCGGTAATCCTGCATGTGCTCGCCGACGGAACCGGCGACCGCCAGAACGTGCTGGAGATCGGCCGAACCGTCCTCATCGGGCGGCGTACCCACCGCTATGAACTGAAACAGCCCGTGATCAACGCCGGCCTTCACGTCGGTGGTGAATTCCAGCCGCCCGGCCTCGTGATTGCGGCGCACCACGGATTCGAGCCCCGGTTCGTAGATCGGTATCTCGCCGGCATTGAGACGCGCCACCTTGGCCCCGTCGATATCGACACAAACGACATGGTTACCGACATCAGACAGGCACGCGCCTGTGACCAGGCCGACGTAGCCGGAGCCGAAGATCGTAATCTTCACAACATACCTCGAAGCAAGGAATTGGGAATGGGAGCCATTCTAGCCGAGCGGGAACCAGAAAAATGAGAAACGGATCGTGGTTCAGGCGATCTCGTCGCTGTCCGGCGCCACTTGTCGTCGGCGCGTGGGCAATTCCACCACGGACCCGGAACGCGTGGCCACCGGGTGACTGGCCCGCCAGACCCGATCAACAAGTCCGCCCGGGGGCGCATATTCCTTCACCGTGGCCTGGAGGATTTCCCGCATGCGCTCGCAATCATAGTCCGCGATCGCAAGCTCCATGGCCCGGGTGGCGGATTCAATTGCGCTCCAGGCAACAGAATGCTCGTTGGCCCGCCAGATCCTCTCGTGCTCGGTACCCGTGGCGTTGCCGCTGATCAGAAGTTCCTCGTAGAGCTTCTCCGCGGGCCGCAGTCCCGTGTACTTGATTTCAATGTCCCCGTCCGGGCTATTTTCGTCCCGCACCTCGAGCCCCATCAGGTGGATCATCTTGCGGGCCAGATCATCGATCTTCACCGGTTTGCCCATGTCGAGCAGGAAAACCTCCCCGCCCTCAGCCATGGCGCCCGCCTGGATGACGAGCTGGGCTGCCTCGGGGATTGTCATGAAATACCGAACGATGTCCCGATGCGTCACCGTCACAGGTCCGCCGTTGCGGATCTGCTCTCGGAACAGCGGCACCACGGAACCAGAGGATGCCAGGACATTGCCGAAGCGGACCATGCAAATACGCATCCTCGTGCCTCGGGCCACCAATCCCTGAAGCACCATCTCGGCAAATCGCTTGGTGGCGCCCATGACGTTGGTCGGGTTTACCGCCTTGTCCGTCGAAATGAGAACGAAGTTGTCGACGCCAGCCTTCTCCGCAGCGAGTGCCGTCCGATAGGTGCCGAAGACGTTGTTGTGGATGCCCGCCGCCATGTTGTACTCGACCAGCGGCACATGCTTGTAGGCGGCAGCGTGGTATACGGTCTTGACGTGAAAAGACCTCATCAGCCGCTCCATCCAGGTCTGATTCAGGACAGAACCCAGGATCGCGACGATCTCGACATCGAGTAATCGCTTTTCGGCCGCGCCCCGAAGCTCGCGCTCGATCGCGTACAGGTCAGGTTCGGATTGCTCGAGGATGATCAGATGACTGGGCTTCTGCCGAATGACCTGCCGACAAAGCTCCGAACCGATGGAGCCACCGGCGCCAGTGACGAGCACGGAACGATTCTCGATACAGGCCTTGAACAGCTCCGGCTTCGGAGGAACCGGATCGCGGCCAAGTAGGTCTTCGACGTCGACCTCCCGCAACTCCTCCACGGTGGCACGACCAGAAACCAAATCGTGGATATCCGGCACAGTCTGGACATGAACGGGATACTTCTCCAGTTGGCGCAGGATCGATCGACGACGCCGACGGGATGCGGATGGGATTGCCAGCAGCAACCGCTCCACCGGGTGGGCGGTGAGCAATTTTGGCACGTCCGAGACGGAGTGCACCGGGATACCGGCGACCACAGTACCGTGGAGCGCCCTGGCATCATCAACGAACGCGACAGGCACGCACTCCTCGCTGGACATCAGATTGCTGGCGAGACGAGCACCGGCCGCGCCGGCACCGTAGATAATGACATTTTCCAGCGCGCTGCTGTGTCGCCTGAGGAAGTCGCGGGCAATAAATCGGGAGCCCGCCACATATAGTATGCCGAAGGACCAGTAAACGAATCCGGCGCCCCAAGCCACGTCGTCACTAATGAGTGTTCTATAGAAAATCGGCAACGTCGTTATGGACACGCCCATGACCACCGAGACGATGGCCCGGCTACGTATGAAACGAACGACCGCCCGATAAAGGCCCAATAGCCAGAAAACCGGGATAACCAACAACGCAACTTGCGGGACCAGTATCCAGGCAAGCGTGGAAACTAACGCATCCGGACCTGCAGTGAACAGCAGCGAAGTCGCTAGTGCGGTGGATATGAAAAAAAGGTCGCCGACGATCATCAGCAGCCTTTTTACGGGGCGGGGCAGGCCAATCAGGTACCCGCGAATCGCTCGCTTCAGCTCGTCCACATTGAGCATTGTCTACCGACCTCCAGCACCGCCGATCAAAGATCTATCACAATCCAGAGAGAATATGCAAATCTTATATATATAAGGTAGTTACAAAAATATTATCACAAATAATCTAGGGATGATTGACAGGCGTTGCGCTGGGGCCCAAACGGTAACTGCGCGGGACTGCAATAGGCATTCAGGATCGAGGATACGGTCCGAAGAGTGCTTTTCTTAGCCAAGGACTCGATCAGCGCCAATCAGATCCGTAAGCAATCTTAGATGCAAGAATCATGGATAACTCTGCAAGACCGTTCTCAAAAAAGGCCGGCCAGGCGAGTATCGGATGTCTGTCTCTACTAGTGTTAGGCCCCACGTATGTTGCTAAAACGTTGTCCTCCAGGGGGAACTCTGATGCCTGAATGGCAAAAGTCTCTCCTATTTCAGAACCGCCGAGCAAACCCCACCACCCGTACATTAGAGTACCCGACAATTCGAAGGGTCCGTAGCCCTGATTCTCTCCCTGAGTCGAATAGCCCCAACGGTAAATTCCATTCCAGCCATCCATAAAATTTGTCAAACGAAAGCCAGCGAAACTGCTGTCAGGCTCATTGACTACAATTTCGAGGAACTGTAAGCGTAATCCATAAATTAGTAAGCCATACCAGTCCGCATCAAAGTCGCTTTGCAATCGGGAAGCCTTTTCCAAACTATCCAGCCATGCCGGCATTCTATGACTGTGGGAGCTATCGGGCGCTATCCCAGAAACGGGCGCCGGCGCCATACCAGGCACCTTCTCTTCATGCCCAGCGTATAAGTAGTCCGGATGATCCTCCCAGACGCCAGGCTGGAAAAGCCAACGAGCCTGATCTATGAATACAATCTCGGCTGTAAAAACTCGGAAAGCAGTATCTAGGATCTCCAATAGCAGCGCTTCGTTGGAGGTGATTTCTGACCACTTATCCTTTATTCGGTATAGCTCCGCAGCAATGCCAAACAGAAAGAGCTCTTCATCAATTATGGCCTTGTAATAACTCTTGTCGGGCTCAACGATCTCCAGTTTCCATTCCAGCCGCTCGGAGATACCGCCGTCGAAACTCGACCGATCCCATTGCCATGCCGGCTCAAGCTTCCAAAAGCTCTCCACTTCTTGTAACAATCGACTAACAATCCAGGTGGTTTCCGAGGTTCTCCACTCCTCCTCTGTAGAGAGCCTGACGTAGACTGCTGCAAAATACAGATATTGCGTGCGCGTTACTCGATTATCCGGCAGGTTGCCCCCGCTGAGCGCGAATCGCGCAAAGTGTTCATGGAATTGGCTACGCTCATCCAGATCCAGATAGAAAGCGGCCAGCATTGGGATCATCAATGCTTCGCTCGCATCGTACGCATCTCGGTCATTCCAAGTATCCTCTGAGAGCAAAGGCGTGACCGTTGTATTCCACAGGCTTTGCTCTCGACCCGAGGCTACATCATTGCGCACAGTATTTGACTGCGAATCATCTTGCCCACTACCGCACGCAGCCAAACCGAACAGAAAGAAAGTGACGAGAAATCGCCGAAACTCTCCTGCAAACCCACATAACCCAATCAATGAGGACGAGTCATGAGCCTGTTCTGTATTTCTACTCGATCCCATATCCGAAAACCTTGCATACACGTTTCTACCCAAAGACGGCTGTTCTGAACAGCAGAGAACTTTATATGTCATTACGGCCCCAACATCAGACAATGACAACGGCGCTTTAAACCAATTCGGCCTATCTATTAACACCCAAAAAAAGCTGCGAAAACAGCTATTAACCAACATATCTTTTCGAGCGACCGAACCATCACGCGAGCTTCGTCTGAAATTTGCGTCTGGCCTGGGCGTGCAATCGATCCGGCATCGCCAGGCATAGTTCGGAATTTGCTTCACTATTCTCAATGCTCTCTGCTTTTCCAGCATGCATCATGATCGCCGCCCTAACTAAGACATCGGCCTGCGCCTTTCGTAACCGCTCAGAAAACGTCCAGAAATTTTTTTCGCCCACTGGAACTAGCCGTCTTCGCAGGATGATCTTTCCCGCATCGACCTTTTCGTCTACCAGGTGAGCCGTAACGCCAAATGGCACATCTTTCAAAATAGACCACTCGAAGACATCAACCCCCCTCAACCCGGGTAGCCATGCCGGATGACCATTTAAGCACCTACCACTGGATGCATCGATTAACGCCTTATCAACGATACCGCATCCGGCAAGTACTGTGATTGGCTGCTTCGCGGTCAGAATACGGACGATCATCGATCCCTGATTGATGATGTCGTACTTCTCAACTTCAAAACCATAGTTCCGCGATAGGCTGTCGATTGAAGGCGATGACCTGCCGCTTCGAACACTCGGCTGTTCTTTTGACCGCTGAATACGTTTCATGGCCTCTAGCGGACCCAACTGTCGCCAGATGCGGCGTAGAGAGCTAAGTTTGAACAGGATTCTCTGTGCCCCAGAACCAACGAACACAATAGATGGAGGCTTCCCGAAGCTACATAGACCTGAGACTACATCGCAAGCATAGCTCGTTTCATCGCGAGCAATAACTATAAGATCACTCATGTACTGCGCTCCATAGGTTACTACACGCCCATGTGTAAACGACGGCAATGCAGCACCCACAGATTAACAGCCTGTTCAATGTTTAAACAAAGGCAATCCGAATCTGTTAAAAGCCGCCTGAGGATCAGAACAAGCGGAGCTAGGTAGCCCTTCCAAGCCCCTACATTTGAGAGGGAACGAATATGCCAATCGAGCACAAGCAGCCCACTGAACGATTGCGCATTACATAAAGGCTATCCACATTTTCACGTATTTGTTCGGGACTTAGCGTTCTATTTCGCGGTATCGTGTGTGCATCCATGATGCTTGTCGGCAAGACGACAAATGGAGAGTCGAACTCTCCCCATCGGACGGATGGAGTGATCGGCGACATGCTGCCGCCTCTATATCCAAGCGAAAGCGGGTTAAGGCTCGAGTCATAGAGCAACCCAGCTTCCGACATGGTCCGCCAAGATGAGTACGGATTTTCCAATCGATAGCCCAGTAATGTGCGCGACAACCTCGGACAATAGCACCTGTCATATCACCCAATCGGTCCGTCGCCTCCCGATATCCTTCCCGATGATGCCCTTGAATTGGATTGTGTATTCCAATCTCGTTCCCCGAATCACTTATCCGCTTCAACGTTTTTGTAAATAACGGTGTATGGATGCTGTATCGAGGATCTCGTGGATGCCGTTTTACTTCAGGCCCGCATCCTGGATAAAAAAAGTACGTAGAAGAAATGCCAAGAAACCGTTCTAATCTTAGCCAATGTTCGAAGTTCCAGTATGGGTCTGGACGCCTCAACAGTTGGGTAATAACACCCAACTCCAAGGACTCCCGCTCGTAACGATCCCCCCTAAGTGCATAAATCAAACTGCGCGACAGCGCAAAGAGGGTGTGCAGTTGTGGCCCATCCACGTCGTGACTCAGGCATGCGACATATTTTCCTGACTTACCCCACGGATAAATCCGCTCATAGCGATGGCCTATTTCTGCGAGTCTGTTTTCGATGTATTTGACGTTGTTCTCGATAAGTGGACGTGTCGCCACACCTGCTTGCACCAACGGATGTTTACTACTGGGAATCCTGCCAAATGCATCGAAATCCCTGGGGGCGACGCTCTTTTCGTGCCTAAAACCAATTAACTCAGCGCACCCCGATATCACATCTATCCCTTCGTCCTCCCTTCGAGCCCAAAGATCCAGTCCGTCTGCGCATACCTGCTCGCATCCAGAATCCAACGCATCTGGCAACTCAAGCAAGCGCCATCCAAGCGCTGCCTGCCCTAACTTTCCTATAGAGACAACAGATGCGTCGCAGGGAATATGTGATCGATTCTTGTGTATTATGAAGGGCGAACCTAATCTCACTCCAACCTCAAATAATGTATGCTCGAGGCTACGCCCACCCACTTCAGATTGGGCCGAGATGAAGAAATGGATCATCGGGATACCCTCCTCGCCAGCGCCTCGATTTTTAGGAATCGATAGGCACTGAATGTTTCACTTGGATTACCTTCTTCTTACTGCAGCCACCCCGCCGGTGAGCTTTAGCGCGGGCAAAGTAAAATTGCCGCTGTTTGTGGAGGGGGCTCGGGAAGTATTCCACCCTGACCTTCCGGGAAGGTACCGTTATCGCACCCCAGTTTTCAGACTCGTCGCGAAGCTCGCTGCCTAGCGGCTTTTCCGACTACTGCCATCGTGTGATGAAAACGAGCTTAATGTCTGGCCGGCGCCCTGAGCCCCGTCTCACCTAAGCAAGGAAACACCTGTATCCGGTGCGAGGACAGCGGGTTTGCCACCAAAGTATTGTGCGACATGGCGTCCTTCACAGGTTCGAACACAGCGTGCCTACGCGTCTAGCCCGATCAACCCAGACTCCGGCACACCAGTCGCATATGCTTCCCGTCAGATCCGTCGCCCAATAGACTAGCCAGGGCCACTGATCCTCCAGTCGGATCCAGCTGTTATGATTTAGTTCCGAGATCGCAAGCATCTACGCATCCCGAATTTCTCAGCCACGACTTCTTCTATTCCAGCGCTCTTAGCTGCCGGGCAAAAGAAATCTAATAATGGACGATAAATTACGTAAAAAAAATCTGCATGTTGCTACTACGCCGTCTGCGGAACTACCTGATTGACGCACTCCCCAACTCTACGTCGCAAAGAACCTGATCAACCTGCTAGTCGTTACGGAGCCATGCCTCAACAAGCTCTCCCAGACCCCACATCAACTGAAAAACCCAATCGGCTTCAGAAATGAACTTCAGCCGGGGAAGCCTGAAGAGCGCGCATTCATGGAGTGCTGCGATGCCGCCAGCCCCCCTGCTTCGGCGTATTTATCTTTCTCTCGCTAAAAATTATCTGTTGACAACTGATAAGGCGATTATGCCCTGCTCGGGCTACTAGGCTGAGAGATTCTTGACGCGGTCACCAGCGCCTCGCCCCCGTAGCGTCATGATAAGAAAACCAAAATAACTCTTAAGCGTAAGGCTGCGCAGCATCTCGGCATCGGTTTCCGCCAACAGACGAGGCGTAGACATATCGATCCCACTGAGTTGAGCCAAGCCCGTTATGCCTGGCCGCACCTCGTATACTCCTCTCGATTGCCGTTCCGAAACTAATTCTTTCTGGCTTACGAGACACGGTCGTGGCCCGACCAATCCCATGTCTCCCGTGAGAACGTTCCATAGCTGGGGCAACTCATCCAGCTTCGTCCGACGCAAGAAGGCACCATAACGGGTTACCGATGCTGGGTTTGCCAAATGACTTGCCAGTAAAGGGGTATCCTTCCGCATGGTACGAAATTTTACCAGGGTGAATGGTTTCTGGTTTCGACCTACCCGTTCTTGCCAAAAGAGAGGGGAGCCCGTATCGAAAAAACCAAGCAAAAGCAGAACAAGCAACA
>Ga0209536_100015758_pt1 | contig 10774 bp, 7 predicted proteins | sample DeeMarSeWOR28_12_FD_187461 | JGI IMG/M metagenome (GOLD analysis project Ga0209536, IMG submission 187461) | Marine sediment microbial communities from White Oak River estuary, North Carolina - WOR-2-8_12 (SPAdes) (version 2) | ecosystem: Environmental > Aquatic > Marine > Intertidal zone >...
GCGGACGTCCGAGTTTGAAAAAAATTGAGTTCTTGCTTTTAGGGATAAAGCGGGTCTGCTTCTACACCTAAAATCCGAAACAAGATCCCGTTCAGCCTTTAACCATTTTCTTTGCGTAAGTTGCGGCGCCAATACCGGCAATTCAGCCCTCCCCCAACGGCCTTGGCCATCTGCCACGGAGGGCCGCACTGGCACCGCCGACATTGAGCATTTCTTCACCGGAGACATTGAACAGACAGCAGAAATTTTCAACATGGGCATGAAAGCGGCTGCTCTTAATTTCCCTGCCCACCACCAGAACGGAAACCTTCTTGCGAGCGGCATGAATGGCAGCCTGCAGGCCTGCCGGGCCGGTGCCGATAATGACCACATCGAAGTTGGCGATTTCGTTCATCTTTGACTCCCCGAGTTGGATTCCGATCAGCCAAGAAAAATCATCACTTACGGGCATACAACCCGCATTGACATGCACGCTGCTTTCGGACTATAGAGACGAAACCTCATCGATTCAAGGCAATCATTTGCGACAGGAGGAGACATGCCGGAATTAGAAGCGCTGAACTATCGACTGCACCTGGAACCGGACCTTAACAATTTTTTGTTTGCCGGAACGGCGGAAATTTTGCTCGAAGCCCTCAGCCCGGTTGAAGAAATCTCGTTGAACGTTCTGGAAATCGCCATCTGGAGCTGTGAGATTCTGTTTAGGAACGATCGGGTTGCCTGCCCATTTCTAGTGGATTCTCGCAAGGAAATGCTTCGCATATTTTTACCCGAGGCAATGGCCGGCCAGATTCGGGTTAAGATCGTTTACCAGGGACATATCAATGACAAGATGGCTGGCTTCTACCGGAGCAAATATGTCCGCCGCGCGAAAACCAGGCACATTGCGGTAACCCAGTTTGAAGAAAGTGATGCCCGGCGGGCCTTCCCGTGCCTGGATCACCCTGCAAAAAAGGCGACCTTTGATATCGAAATCGACATCAGCCCCAATTTGGTGGCAATTTCCAATGGTGCCGTAAGGGAAGAGATAAAGCTGGCCAACGGTAAAAATCGGGTCGTGTTTGAACAAACCCCAAAAATGTCGACCTATCTGGTCTTTTTTGGAGTCGGCGAGTTTGAATTCGTTGTAGACAAAGATGATGAGCGCGTGCGTGCAGCGACCCTGCCGAATATGAAAAAATATACCAAACTCGGACTCGAATTCGGCCGCAAGTCACTGCAATTCAGTGAATCATATTATGGCATCCCCTATCCACTGCCAAAGCTGGATCTGATCGCCATTCCGGATTTCGCTTTCGGGGCCATGGAAAACTGGGGCGCGATCACCTTCAGGGAAAATTTATTGCTGCATTACCCGAAGACGACTTCCAAATCAGGGATAGAAAGAATTTGTGAAGTTATCGCGCATGAAATTGCACATCAATGGTTCGGCAACCTGGTAACCCCTTCGGACTGGCGCTATCTGTGGCTGAATGAGAGCTTTGCAACCTATTTTGGGTTCGGAATCGTAGACCATTATTTTCCGGAATGGGATACCTGGAAACAATTCTTGCAGGGCCACACCGCCACAGCGCTCGAAAGGGATTCTTTGCGCGAAACGTTTGCCATCGAGATCCCCGGCGGTGAGCACGTGGTGATAAATACGAGCACCGCACCGATTATCTACAGTAAAGGCGGCAGTATCCTCAGACAAATCCAAGGCTACATCGGTGATGAAAAATTCAGAGAAGGCCTTCAGCGTTACTTAAAAACCTATGAATACGAGAACGCGGCCAGCCATCATCTTTGGGAGTCCTTCGAAAAAGTTTCCAACCGGCCCATCAGCGCGATGATGAGAAGCTGGATCGAACAGCCCGGATTCCCGGTCGTCGAGGTGAAAAAAGCTGGAAACAGTCTGGTGCTGAACCAGAAAAAGTTCACCTATTTGGGCCATAGCGTCGATCAGCAATGGATGATACCGATTACAATGATCCTGTTTTCAAACCATGGCGACACCCGCCAGCAAACCATCCTGATGGACGGTGCCGAAAAAAAGATTAAGCTCGATAAAAGCACGGTTGCCTATAAAATCAATGCCCGCCAGACCGGATTTTACCGGGTCAAATACAATGACTCTGAAAATCTCAAGCAACTCGGCCAGCGCATCCGCAATCAGATATTGCCGCCGGAAGATCGCTGGGGGCTCCAAAACGACATCTTTGCCCTGGTGAAAAGCGGTGCTGCAGCCCTGGATGAATATCTTGGGTTTCTCTCTTATTATGAAAATGAAGAAGACAGTCTGCCGCTGAGCAGTATTGCAGCCAACTTGCACCAGGCCTACCAGGTTTTAAAAAAGGATCGCAGAAATCAGATCGCCGCTTTTGCCAGACCCTGGCTGGAAAAGCTGCTGAAGAAAATAGGATATGAGCCGACGGCCGGCGAAAGGCACGCGATTTCAATTTTACGGGATCAGCTGATCTGGGACGCCGCACGCTTTGGCTCGAAACCGGCCCTTGAATTTGGCGGCGATCAATTTTCCGCGCTGGTCAGCGGCGGCGCCATCCACCCGGACATCATGAAAAGCGTTCTGCAGATCGGGGCACTCATTAGCAAAAGGGATGGATTCGAATGGTTCGATCAGCGGTTTCAGGCATCTCAAATCGAGCATGAACGCATGAACATTCTCATTGCCATGGGATGCTTCAAAGCGAAAAATCTCATCCGAAAATCTCAGGAATACATCCTGAAAAGCGTTCCGGCCCGCAACAAGTTCATTCCTGTTGTGGCCATGGCGGCCAATCCGCATGCGCTGCCGTTGATGTGGGACTGGTATGTATCAAATCTCGAACAAATAGAGCAATTTCATCCCATGCTCTACGAACGGGTCATCGCGGCCATTATCCCGACAGCCGGAATCCAGAAAGCAGACGAGGTAAAATCATTTTTTAAAAATTACATGAAAAGGACCGGCAGGGCAATCGATGTGATCAAGCTGTCGCTGGAGCGGCTGGAGGTGAATCTGCGCATGCGGGCCTCAAATTAAATTCTGTCAGTCAAAATCCGAGGCCAAGGATATCAATCAGTGAATCAAAGTCGGCGTGTTCGGTAAAATCACTTCTGTATTGCTTAGATTAACTATCGGGCTGCAAATTAAAGAAATTCGCTTTCATCCCGTCTTGACAAGCAGGATGCAATTTTTTATAAGGCACCATTGAGAATAATTCCTAATAACCGGAATTTTCTCATCAAAACGCTTCCATTTACACAAACTAGTCTTTTTTTAAGCTGCTGGAGATCTTTTTGGCGATGAATCGGCGCACTTTCCTCAAAATTGCCGGCATGGGGAGCATCTCTTTTGCTTTTGGCTGTAATCCACCTCAAAAAAATCTTTTCTCCCTGGTTCAGGCACCCGATGACATAGTAACCGGCAAGGCAACCTGGTACGCCTCCACCTGCCGTGAGTGTCCGGCCGGCTGCGGTATTTTGGCTAAAAACCGCGAGGGCCGCATCGTTAAGATCGAAGGCAATCCGCTGCATCCGATCAACCGCGGCAGGCTTTGCATGCGCGGTCAGGCTGCTCTTCAGGCCGTCTATGATCCGGATCGGCTGAAGGCGCCGTTGCTCAAAAAAGGGGATCGATGGCAGCCGATTTCTTTTGCAAAAGCCGAGGCACTGCTCAAAAGCCGGGCTGAAGAGGCGGCCGCAAAGGGGGCAAATCGGGTCGCCATGGTGTCTGAAGTCATCGGCCCGAGTATGATGCGCTTGTTGACGGCCGCCCTGCAAAATTGGGGATCGCCGCCGCCTTTGATATTTGAACCCTATGCTTACGAGGCGCTTAAACTGGCCAACCGCGAGGTGTTCGGCATAGACGGACTCGTTTCCTACCGTATGGAGGAGGCGGATGTATTGCTGTCGTTTGGAGCGGAATTTTTGGAAACCTGGCTGTCACCGGTCGAATACGCATGGAAATTCAAGACCATGCATGCATTGAACCAGGGACACAAAGGTAAATTTTTCCATGTCGGGCCATACAAATCTCTGACCGGCGCCAACGCCGACTATTGGCTGGCCTGCAAACCCGGCAGCGAAGCCACCATTGCCATGGGTCTGGTTCGCCAGGCGCTGGATATTCGCAAGGGCGGGGAGCTACCGGCTTCTTTTCTGCAGGAAATCTACGATGCTACCAATGCCTATACCCAAGAAAAAGTGCTGGAGGAATCCGGACTCCCGCTGGAGCTTTATGAAAAATTAATCATTTCCCTGATGGAAACCCGCAAACCGCTTGTTCTGGGAAGCGGTACGGCGGTTTCTGATTTGAATGGCATCCAGACCAACCTGGCAGCCAATTTATTGAATCTTTTGCTCGACCCCGGTCTTGATCTCATTGATTTCGACCGCCGGCACCGGGTGGAGACAGCCTCCCGTCACGCCGAGGTCATGGCGCTTTTCGATGCCTTAAAATCGGAGGAAAAAGATCTTCTCATACTCAACAATGTGAACCCGGTGTTTGCGATACCGCCGTCGGCCGGCGTGAGCGAAGCGCTGGCAGAAAGCAAGACCTTTGTGGTCAGCCTGAGCAATTTCATGGATGAAACATCAATGGCTGCCGATCTGATTCTGCCGGTGCGCCTGCCCATGGAGACCTGGGATGATTATAGCGGATGGCAAAACATCATTTCCACCATACAGCCGGTGATGGGCAAACTGACCCCGGCGCCACACCTGGGAGATGTCATTCTCAAAGCCGGATTTGAAAAAGATAAACCGGCCGATACGTTCAAGGCCTATCTCATCGGGCAATTGAATTCAGAACAGAACATTTCAAGCCAAAAACAGTGGGTGGATCTCCTTCAAAAAGGGGGGCGATTCGAACCTGAAACGTTGCCGCCCCGGGCTGCCAAGATCGGGGCCACATCATCTGCTGAAATTCTGAAAAAGCCGGCGCAACCGATCGAATCCGAACCGGTCCTCATTGCCGCCCCTTCGATCCGATACTTCGACGGCCGCGGTGCCAATCGCCCGTGGCTCAGTGAAATACCGGATGCAACTTCTCGCATTGCCTGGCAAACACCGGTCCTTATGCATCCGCGAACCGCTCAATCCGTGGGAATCAAACAGGGCGATATCATCCGGATCACCACAGATCAGGGAAGCCTGGAGGCCCCGGTTTACGATACCGAACTTGTAAAAACCGGAGTAATGGTGATGGGTCGCGGTCAGGGGCACACGGGATACGGCCGCTTTGCAGAAAATGCGGGAATCAATCCATTGTCCGTATTTCAGACCGAGATTGAGACGGTCTGCGGCGGACCGGGTTATCGCGCCAATATCATTTCGGTTAAGCCAACCGGTCTATCGCTGAAGCTGGCCCGCATGCAGGGCAGCCGAATTCAACATAAACGAACGTTTGCGCTTTCAATCACCAAGGATCAGCTTCAAAAGGGCAGCTCCGCCAAAAAGTATGGACTGACCATGGAGGATTTTCCGCTGACCCTGCCGCTGCCTGAAGGCTACGATTCAGGTCGCGATTTCTATCCACCCCATGAGCATGACACTTACCGCTGGGGCATGGTGGTTGATTTGGATCGCTGCATCGGCTGCGGAGCATGTTCGGCGGCCTGCTACGCCGAGAACAACATTGGCATCACCGGTGTGGAACGGATCATTGAAGGCCGCGAAATGACCTGGATCGATATCGTGTGCTATCATGACGAGCGGCGCATGGACCGGGTCACATTCTTGCCGATGATGTGCCAGCACTGCGACAATGCACCCTGTGAATCCGTATGCCCCGTATACGCTCCGCATCACTCCAAGGAGGGGTTGAACAACCAGATATACAATCGCTGCATCGGGACCCGGTTCTGTGTTCAGAATTGTCCCTGGAAAGTGCGCCGTTTCAACTGGTTCACCTGGCGGTGGCCGTCTCCATTGAACCTTCAACTGAATCCCGATGTAACGGTGCGCAGCAAGGGTGTGATGGAAAAATGCTCTTTTTGCATCCAGCGCATCAAGGTGGCGCGCAATGTCGCCAAAAACGAAAAGCGCGATATACGCGACGGCGAGGTGACTCCGGCCTGCGTGCAGACATGCCCGACAGACGCGCTGGTCTTTGGCAACCTGATGGACAAAACCAGCCGGGCTCGAAAAATGGTGGAGGACCCGCGGGCCTATCAAATGCTGGGCTATCTGAACACCAAGCCCGCGGTAATCTATCTGAAAAAAGTCATTCACGAGGTGTAAACGGCTTAGGGTTTGAGGATTGCGTCTGGAGGAAAAGAAAAAGGAAATCAAGCCGCTGACCTCAGGCGAAGTGATCCGCAAGTTTAGCCTGCGGCAAGACGCACAGCCAACGATTTAGGGAAAAAATATTGCAGATCGTTTTAGAACAAAACGAAAGACGCGCTACGGACTGGACCTATTGAAATGAGTCAGCTCACATACGCTCAAATCGACCAGGCGATCATAAATACCCTTACTCCGCCCAGGAAGAGTTACTGGCTGATCGTGTTTCTTCTGTTTTGCGGCGTATTTGTGGGCGCCGCCTGCTGGGTCTACCAGATTTTTATCGGCATCGGTGTTGCGGGCCAGAATAACCCGGCGGCCTGGGGCACCTATTTAATCAACTTCGTTTTCTGGGTCGGAATCGCCCATTCCGGGACGTTGATTTCGGCCATCCTGCATCTGTTCCGGGCCGGCTGGCGCAACCCGATTGCCCGGGCGGCCGAAACCATGACCGTCATTGCCGTCAGCATTGCCGGGCTTTTCCCCTTTATTCATCTGGGACGTGTCTGGCAGGTTTATTACATGCTGCCCTATCCCAACCAGCGGATGCTCTGGCCTAATTTTCTATCGCCGCTGGTTTTCGACGTTGTCGCTATCAGCACCTACCTGACGGTCAGCTCCCTTTTCTGGTACACCGGCCTGCTGCCCGATCTGGCCGCGGTTCGGGACCGGTCCACCGGTTTGCGCCGCAAAATCTTTAAAGCACTGTCGTTTGGCTGGACCGGCGCCCACGAGCAATGGCGGCATTATGGGCGTGGCTATTTGTTTTTTGCCGCGCTGGCCACCCCCCTGGTCATTTCGGTGCACAGCGTGGTGTCCTGGGATTTTGCGCTGGGGATTGTCCCCGGCTGGCACACCACCATTTTCGCTCCATATTTTGTTGCCGGTGCCATTCATTCCGGATTGGCCATGGTGCTCACCCTGATGATTCCGCTGCGCACGATGTTCAAATATGAGAACATCATTACCATGGAAGTCCTGGAAAATGTTGCCAAGACCATTGTCTTTACCGGACTGATCGTGGGCTTTGCCTATGGTACGGAATACTTCATCGCCTGGTACAGCCATAACAGCATCGAGATCGAGCAATTCCGCTGGCGGGCGCTCGGGGATTACCGCTGGGGGTTTTATTTCATGGTATTGTGCAACACCCTTTTGCCGCTTTTGTTCGTTTTCAAAAAGGTGCGAACCACGATTTTCGCCCTTTTTGTGATTTCACTGATCGTCAATTTCGGTATGTGGTGGGAACGCTTCGTTATCATAGTCGGCGGTGTTGCGCATGGATTTTCACCGCACGCCTGGGGGCTTTATGCACCGACCATCATCGAGTACGGAATTATGCTGGGCAGCTTCAGTCTTTTCTTTTTTCTGTTTTTGCTGTTCGCCAAACATCTGCCCTCGGTGTCGATGACCGAAATGAAGGAGACCGCGCACCATGAATAGTGCCGAAACACACATCCTGGGGCTCTTCAAGAGCGAGGATCAAGCCGCCGAATCCATCCGTGAGCTTGCTAAATCCCCCTATTCCTTGAAGCGCACCAACACGCCGTTTCCCAGTCACAAAATTATGGATGCGCTGAAACTGAAACCCAGCAAAGTGGGTCTATTTACGCTGGTCGGCGGCATTACTGGATTTCTCAGCGGCTTTTTGCTGGCCATCTTTACAGCTACCCGCTGGAATTTGATCGTCAGTGGAAAGCCGATCATCTCCCTTATTCCTTTTTTCATCGTGGGCTTCGAATTTACCATCCTGTTCGCGGTATTCGGCAATTTCATCGGCCTGTTGACCCAGGCGCGGCTGCCGAGTTTCAAAGGTCTCGATCAGTACTACGATCCGCGGTGCTCGGGGGAGTATTTCGGTGTCCTGGCCGCATGCCAGGCCGGCCAGCAGGATGGACTGAAGCAGCTATTCGAAAAGCAAGGCGGTGAGATAAAAGAATTTAACGAAACGATCTGATCGGTAATTTCGGAAAACCAAATCATGTCAGAAACACCAAAAAAATCGGTCGCCGGATCCGGAAAGGCAGCTGTTTTCGTCTCAATCGCTTTGAGCACTGTCGGCATCGTCGTATTTCTCGCCGGAACCCTTGGCGAACACCCTGAACGCGCCTGGCAGGCTTATCTTATCAATTTTTTGCTCTGGTCCGGGATCGCCCAGGGTGCCGTTCTGTTTTCGGCGGTGATGCACATGACAAAAGCACGCTGGACCGGCCCGCTTTCTGGTCTATCCATGGCCTTTGCAGGGTTTTTCCCGCTGTCCTTTGTTCTGTTTTTGGTGCTCTTTATCGGAAAAAGTTATGTCTTTCCGTGGTTGCATGAAGACCTGCACGGCAAAGAGGTCTGGTTGAACCTCCCATTTCTGTTTACCCGCGATGGTGTCGGCTTGCTGATTCTCTATGGAATTGGCTTCAATTATCTGTATTACGCCCTGCAGCTCAAAATCGATCCGAATCAGCCCTCCTCCGGTTTGCGCGCCCTTGTCTATAAAGGATGGAAGCGAAACAATCATAACACCGGATTGATTCAGCGGCAGATGACCATCTGGGGTGGACTCTATATCCTGGCCTTTACACTGGTTTTGAGCCTGATCGGATTTGACCTGGTCATGGCGGCTGATCCGCACTGGATTTCAACACTGTTCGGCGGGTACACATTCGTCAAGGCTTTCTACAGCGGGCTGGGAGCTTTGATTATCTTGGCAGGGCTGTCTCGCTTGCGAAATGGCGAAGCTTCCGGGTTGACGCGCAATCAATTTCACGATATCGGCAAGCTGTTTTTTGCCTTCTGCTTGCTGTGGGCCGATTTCTTCTATGTGCAGCTGATCGTCATCTGGTACGGCAACATCCCCGAGGAGACCCATTACGTGATTGCCCGCACCGTGACACAGCCCTGGAGGAGCCTGGCCTGGACGGTGTTTGGGCTGTCTTTCATCCTGCCCTTTATCATTTTAATCAATAAAAAAATAAAAACCGTCCCTGTGGCAATGATCGTTTTGTGCGCGATCACAATTATCGGTATCTGGCTGGAACATCTGCTGTTATTGGGTCCGGCGTTTAGTCACGAGCCGGCCTCATTGCCGCTGGGTCTGCCCGAGGTTTTGATCTTTTTAGGGTTTTTGGGGTTGATGGTCATTTCAGTTCGAAGGTTCATACGAACATTTCCTGAAACGGCTGCCGTCGCTGCCCGATCATAAAGAGGATTGAACTTGAAACGAAATACAGCAGTCTCATTGATAATATTCGGCAGTGTTTTTTTCAGCGGGGCCTTTCTGATTTTTTACTATGCGCTGGCCCCGGCTGAAATCAAGCCCGAGCAGCCGATACCCTTCAGCCATAATGTTCACAGCGGCGTTAAACAAATCCAATGTCAGTATTGTCATCCTTATGTCGCCTATTCCAATTTTCCCGGCCTGCCGCCGGTCGAAAAATGTCTGCACTGCCATAATTACATTATTGCCAGGCACCCCTGGATTCAAAAAGAACATCAGTACTTTAACACCAACACTCCGACTCCCTGGGTGAAGGTCAATTACGTTGCCGAACATGTACTTTTCAACCATCAGCGTCATATAAACGCCAAACTGTCCTGTGAAGCCTGCCACGGTGAAGTGCAGAATTTACACCGGCTGCCGCATAAGGATTGGCGCATGCAAATTTGCATTGAGTGCCATTTCGAAAGGAACGCCAACGTGGATTGCTGGCTGGCATGTCATAGTTAGTTGAGGGAAGTTATTATTTTACGTGATGCCTGCCCGGGGGCATTACCCTTGAATTGAGGAGCATATATTTTGTCTGCCGAAGTAACTGAAGAAGCAACCATTGCAAACCCCACTGCCAAGGCATTTACGCTGACCTCCGCCCTGTGGTTTGCCGCGGCCACCTCATTTGGGATGATCGGTGCGGGATACCTGATCGCTCCTGATTTCGCGGCCAATATCGAATATGTTCATTTCGGCAGAATTCGACCAATGCATGTCAATGCAGTCCTATTCGGGTTTGTTACCCCGGGGTTGTTGGCAGCCGCATTTTACTACATACCTAAACTTTTGCGAACCAGGCTGTTCAGCCACAAGCTGGGTATTTTCACCGCCGTGTTCTGGAATGTCACCGTTGCCGCCGGTATCATCGGAATCTCGCTGGGGCGCACCCAGGGACGGGAATATGCAGAATTACCATGGGCGGTGGATATCATGGTGGTTATATCTTTCGCCCTGGTGGCATTCAACCTGCTGATGACCGTGCGCCAGCGCAAGGAGCCAATTCTGTATGTTTCGGTCTGGTACGTCATGGCGGCCGTAATCTTGACCTCCTGCACATACTGTATCGGCAACGTCATCTGGAAGCCGGACACCGGTGCCCTGGTGGGGATTCCCGATGCGATTCTCCTGTGGTTTTACGGGCACAACATCTTCGGCCTGCTGTTGACACCAATGGCTCTCGGTGTGGCTTATTATGCTTTACCCATTGCCACGCGAAGCCCGCTTTACAGCCACACCCTGTCATTACTGGGG
>Ga0209536_100015759_pt1 | contig 10773 bp, 8 predicted proteins | sample DeeMarSeWOR28_12_FD_187461 | JGI IMG/M metagenome (GOLD analysis project Ga0209536, IMG submission 187461) | Marine sediment microbial communities from White Oak River estuary, North Carolina - WOR-2-8_12 (SPAdes) (version 2) | ecosystem: Environmental > Aquatic > Marine > Intertidal zone >...
ACAAACATTGGAAAAAGGTAAGCAGTGGTCGCAAAAAATACTGTTAGACTGTTTGTTGAGGCTTCCGGAACCAAGTTTTGAGGTGTTAATGTGTATCCTATGCTGGTAAATAGGAAAAGGATGAATATTGCCAAGAATGCTCCAACTATAAGTGTAGTGGCTTCGTCTACTCCTCGAATAGCTAGGACTATCAGAATAATAACTAAGATTAGTATTATTACAGATGTATTGGCTAAAACTAGATCCTGAATAGAAGGAGCAAATATCAAAAATAGCACACCAAGTTGGTTAACAAAAACTACTGCCGCAAGAGCTCCGCCGAAGACGCTTGCGAGCCATCTTAAGCATCCTGCCATAAATGATATGAAACCTCCGAAGGCAACTTTTGTGTAAGTGTATTCGCCTCCAACCTCTGGGAGTGCTGCGCTGAGTTCGCTGTAACTTAACATTGTAACTAGATTGATTATACCGCAGAAGAAAAGAGCAGAAATCATACTGGGTCCTGCTAAATCAAAATAAGCGTAATTTAGTAGCGCAAAAATTTCGAACCCAATAGCGCCACCTAAACCCATGATCACTGCACTAAAAAGACCATACTTTTTTTCGTCACCCAAGTACCATGTTCCTCCTTTAGGCTATTCCTCTTGACTCTCGAATTAGAAACAATCCGCTTATGACAGAAAAAGTGCTGAATAAACCAATAATCAAAAGATAAAGCGGCAATAATTCAGGGTCGATGCTAAATATAATTTGTACTTCAAGAATATTTAGAAAGAGCAGGATTGCCAAAATTGCGGAAATAAATCCAACAATACTCTGAATTACCCCGACTATTGCAGAGATTATTCTTCGCTTATTCATCATATTTCACCGTCGCCATAGTATTAATCCAGCCACCAAATCAGCGAACCCTATCGCTAACAATAAACCGAGAAAAATATTTTGAATGTTTTCAGTTTCAATAATGCCATAGTTCACCACTTCCAAGAAACCGATAAGGAAGATACCTGTTATTATGATTCCTGCAAATATCAGAAACCCGCCTAAGGCTACTGCAAATCTGCTTACCTTCTTTTCGACTCCTTGCATCATTTTACCTGCCAAATTTTATTTACAGCATTTCTCTTCTTTTTTTTAGATTCAAGAATATCTCAAATTTCTTTATCTAATTAACGGCATTTAAATTTTCAGACAAAACATTTCCACATTTTTCTATGCAGTCTTAATTACCAATTATTGTTACAATAAAATATAAGAACCCAGTTTACGTTGAACATGCTGGAGCGAATTACATGCCTTGTACTGTTTTAGTTTGTGGATTCTTCGGGGATACCGGAAAAGGAAAAATGATTTCATACTTAGCAATAAAAGATAAAACTGCAGTGACTGCCCGAGCTGGGGTTGGTCCCAATGCAGGTCATACTGTAGTTTTCGAAGGAACAACTTACAAATTACGAATGCTACCTAGCGCATTTACTTCTCCCGATTGTCGACTTTTAATCGGACCCGGAGTTTTGGTAAATCCTGAGATTTTCTTAAATGAAGTAAATGCACTTGGCGTTAAAAACAGAGTTGGAGTTGATCCGCAATGTGCCATTATTGAACCTAAACACATGGAAGCAGACAAGAAAGGGTATCTTGCACAAAAAATTAAGTCCACTGGTTCAGGATCAGGTCCATGTAACTCTGATCGGGTAATGCGTATAGCAAAACTGGCCAAGGAATTTCCTAATCTTAAAGAATATTTAGTTGACGTTCCCCTGGAAGTAAATACTGCAATCAATAAGGGAAAGAACGTTTTGGTAGAAGGCACTCAAGGCACTTATCTTTCCCTTTTCCATGGAACCTACCCATATTGTACATCTAAAGACGTGTGTGCAGCTGCTGCCTGTTCCGATGTTGGTATTGGTCCAACAAGTGTTGATGACGTTATTGTAGTCTTCAAAGCCTATAACACACGTGTTGGTGGTGGTCCTCTTCATGGTGAACTTTCTTGGGAAGACGCTGAACGTAGAGGATGGGCAGAAATTGCCACAAACACTGGAAGAAAACGAAGAGCTGCACCTTTTGATTTTGATTTAGCAAAAAGAGCTGTAATGCTAAATGGGGCAACTCAAGTTACAGTTACAAAAATCGATGTACTATTTCCTGAATGTAAAGGAACCACATCTTATGACGAGCTTCCTACAGAAGCGAAAGCCTTTGTAGAGAACATTGAGAAAAAAATCAAAGTTCCAGTTACAATGCTAGGTACAGGTCCAGGTACAATGGAAGTAGTTGACCGAAGAGAAGAACTTATGAAATAACATTTTTCTTAGCTTATATGCCGAAGAAAATATATTTTTTCTTAACTTTCATTTTTTCGCGTATGCGTTATAAGTGATTGTTAACCAATGAAAGGTGGATCCATCTATGAGGCTAAGTAAACCAAAAGTTCTCCTTTTTGTTGCTTTCATAATTGTATTGTTTAGTCTGTTAATAATACCCCCATATTTGCATACTATGCCTGATTTGGAGTTACCAATCAAAAAGGCAATAGGTTTCTTAGAAAATTCAAATGAGCCTCATGCTCTGTTGTGGTTGGATGTGATTTATCGTCGCTTTGGAATCGAAGAGTTTGCTGATTCGGTGCAGCGCTATGATCAGGTGTTAAATGAGCTTCCTGGAGAACAGCTTCAGTTGCGTGTTTTTCGTCGCATTGTCGATCATGATAATCCAATCCAGCAGAGAGACTTGGAGCGATTTTTTGGTCTTGATCGTCTAGTTGTTCCTGCTCTTTATTGTGATCGATTCGGGTTATCCGATGATTATGTCGAATTGCTCGAAAATAATGTGAATTTTGGAGAATATGAATTAACTCACATTCTTCTGGCATTAGTATGGATGCGAGACAACGGTTGTGAAGTACCCCTTTCTGATAGCTCTATAAGCAATCTTTATGGAGCTAACGCTGCACTAATCAACAGCGATCATGTCGTAGAAGATCTTGAACTTGAGGCTGCTGCATTTCTGTATCTTGCTGAACAAGGTGGATTTGTTCAAGATTTTTTTATTGAACAGGTAATCGCAGCTCAGAATGATGATGGTGGTTGGAGCATTTCTGGTGATGATCAAGAGGATTCAGGTTGGCATCCAACAGTCTTGGGTTTATTGCTTTTGTTACATGTTGAATTTCCATCCAGCTCTTATCCGCCGATACTTTCTCCAATATCTCCCTAAGTTGGGTATTTTTTTTTACAATTCTTCGATCGTTTCTTAAAAAAGTAGCAAAAAAATCTTCTAATGTTTTTTTATTTTTTATTTATATATCGTTTTTCTCAAAAAAATGAATGTGAAATAGTTTTTTCTTTATGTTTTTGTCACTAAATTAATTTTTTTGTGAATTTATTTACATTTAAAATACGAATTTTCTGATTGCTCGAAATGGGGAAAATCTTTAATTACTGATCATAAGTACATTGAATCTATAAACTATTAGGAAAAATGAAAAAAATGAACATAAGCAAAAATAAATCAAAAATATCTACTATCTCATTAATTCTACTACTAACCCTTTCAGCAACTCTTATTGCATTGCCTAGTGCCGCTGCACAGGGAACTCAAGTAACTTATCCTTTCATAGGTGTTGTCCCCAACCCAGTCGGTATTAACCAAGTGATTGTACTTCACGTCGGAATCTTCCAGCAGTTATCCCAAGTACAAATGGGCTGGGAAGATATGAGCGTTTCAATTGTAAGACCTGACGGTCAAACCGACACGATCACTGGCATCAAAACCGATTCTACAGGAGGAACCGGAACAACTTATACACCTACTCTAGTTGGTACATACACTCTTCGAACCCACTTCCCTGAACAAGAATTAACGGCAGAAAAAACTGCACCAGGTTTACCAATTGGTACAGTTATGTTAGCTAGTGTTAGCGATCCCCTTGAACTTGTAGTACAAGAAGATCCAATAGAATACTACCCTGGTCACCCACTCCCACAAGAATACTGGACTCGCCCTATCGACGCTCAGCTCAGAGAATGGCACGTCGTTGCAGGAAACTGGCTTGAAGCCGGTTTAACTAGCCCCCAAGTTCTTACTGGGAATGAATATGCACCAGATTCTGCACACATACTCTGGACTAAACCGCTAACTATGGGTGGTGTTTCCGGAGGAGATGGAGAATACTGGTCATTTAGTCACGGAGATGCATATGAAGGCAAATGGACAAATCGACTTATCATTAATGGTATACTAATCTACTGCCATCGTACCAACGATCGCCCTCTGATTTACACTGCATTAGACATTCATACTGGTGAAGAAATATGGAGCAAAGTCATTATGGACAACAGAACCATAGCCTTTGGACAGAATCTGGCCTGGCAAGGACAGAACCATTATGCCGTTTATCCTTACTTCTGGGTAACTATAGGTTCTGATTGGTATGCCTTTGACCCCTTAACTGGAGATTGGCAATTTACAGTAGAGAATGTTCCCTCTGGCACAACACTTACTGATGAAAACGGCTGGCTCTATCGAGTCTACCTCAACAACAATGGTAACGGGTATATCTGGAGCATGGTCGATCTCATCGAACCATTCGAGGATACAACCAGCTCAGGAACAGGCAGTTGGCTTCCAGCAGGTTCATTCTATGGATCACGATATCAAACATATGACGCAGCAGCAACCACAGATGGTGAAAACCTAACAACAGCAGCTCAGAGTGCTTACATAAGCGAATTTACATTCGACAATACCCAAATTGCAGGTAGTGTTTCAGGTTTTGGTTCCGCAATGCGTGGTATGGCATGGGGCGACAAAGTATTCGGTCTACAATATAGTAGAACCGAAATCAATACTTGGGCTATCAGCTTGCAACCCGGACATGAAGGCGCTATTCTGTTCAGTGAAACTTGGGCTGCACCAGCTTCCTGGGAAACAGGTCAGGTGCAAATCGAATTCGAAGCAATAAACTTGGAGGAAGGCGTTGCAGCTTTTTGGGTAAAAGATACTCTAGAACACTATATGTTCAGCACTGACACCGGCGAATACATCTCGGGTCCAACCGAACCAGAATATTACATGAACTATTATGGATGGACAGAATTTGGAGAGCGCCCAAATCTGATTTGGGACGGCAAATTCTACTCATCTGGCGCTGGCGGAATAATATACTGTTTCGACATCACTGACGCTTCTCTACTTTGGAGTTACGCTGCAGAAGACCCATATCAAGAATACTTGTTTGCTAATAATTGGTGGCAATTCTTTAATTGGATTGTTGACGGTAAACTCTACACAGGTCACATGGAACACTCTGCTATTGAACCTATGCCGCGTGGTGCACCATTCTTATGTCTTAATGCAACAACTGGTGACGTGATCTGGAAAGCTGATGGTTTGTTCCGTTCAACCCGTTGGGGAGGACGAGCAATAATCGGTGACAGTATAATGGTGGAAATGGACACCTACGATAATCGATTGTATGCTGTAGGCAAAGGCCCAAGTGCAATAACAGTTGAATCAACTTTGATGGGTGTACCTCAAGGAAGAAGCGTTACAGTAGCAGGTACAGTAACTGACGTATCACCAGGCACAAAATCTGAAAACTTAATGCTCCGATTCCCAAATGGTGTTCCAGTAGCAGCAGACGAATCAATGAGCGAATGGATGCTATATGTCTATAAACAGTTCGAAAAACCAATGAACACAGTAGGCGTTGATGTAAGAATCCAAACAATTAATCCTGCAGGCGAATTCGCATGGATTGGAACAGCTCAAACAGATTCATTTGGCAAGTACTCATATTCGTTTATACCTCAAATGGAAGGCATATACACGATTATTGCAACATTCCTTGGTACTGGTAGTTACTATGGCGCGACAACTGAAACACACATAAGTGTTGATCCGGCACCAGCACCTTATCCAACAATTCCGTCATATCCAGGATATCAAGGTCCATCTGCACAAGAAGTCGCACAAAACGTTGTTAACAGTCTTCCTGCTGATGCAACACCTGAACAAGTGGCTCAAGCTGTAGTAAATGCAATGCCAGACTATCCAGAACCAACAGTAATACCAGAGTATTCTACAATGGAACTTATCATAACTATCCTCGTTGCCATTGCTATCGTTATCTGCATAATCAGCTTCGTAGTACTCAATAAAAAGAAATAATCAAACAATTTCCCTCCCTCTTTTTTTGGGAGTAAAAACTTAATATAACAGATCTCTACACAGATGAAAGCTAGCAATAAGCTAGAGTGCAGAGTCTTTTATTACAAATTTTTAAGTTACCTTTTTATCGATTAGTACTTGCCAACTTTTGCTTCATAACAGTCATGTAGTCAGCTGCTGGCTCTCAATTCTTTGGCTTAAATGTAAAGGCGACAATGATTGCCAAAAAAATAAATGCGATTAATATTGCACCAATTACTGATTGTGAAAAAATAAATGACGGTTCTGAATTAAGTGTATTAGTAGATGGTAGACCACCAAAGTAAGCTGCTAAGAAAATTCCACAAAATATTGCACCTACGCCTTGGCCAACAAACAAGAAAATTCTGGTTTGTTTATTACTTAATTTCAATTTGGGTCACTTCTCAAATTATCTAATTAAATAATAATTGGTTTTATATTTAAGACTAACTTGTCATCTTTTGACTTGAAAAAACCCTTTTTTCCTTACTTTAATTTTTTATATTCATTTAACCACAAAAATAATATAACAAAATATAAGAAATGTTACTAAACGGATGTTGGTAAAAATTTCAACACAAAACAATTTTTATTCACCACTAAAAGTTGGTTTACTAATAGTTACTATCGTTTTTTTCATGTTTACCTTACATGGTTTATTAACTATGGAATGGTGGGGTGAATGGGAATACTTTCCTGAAGGAAGTCCAACAAGATTTTGGATTTTTGTCACTGACATTTCTTCGGCTATTGGTTTAATCTTCAGATTTTTGGGTAGTCTCGTAGCAGCAATATCTATTGTTTATTTTTTTATGAAAAATGGTCTTTCAACGTCAACAACTCTCAAATTACTGAAGATAGTGTTAGTTATGGAAGCGATTTACTGGTTCACATTTATTACTTCAGGAATCTGGGGCTTCACACCAATTGTGGACCAACTTCTTGGAAATGCAAGAGGACCTTTTATCCCAAGTTTCGTAATATCAACAGGTATACCTTGTATGTTTGAAGCCATAGTTCTACCTTTATCTTTGTTCAAAGTAGTATCTAACTTAAGTCCTGCCAAATCACAAAAAGGAGCAATAAAATGGAGCTTAATCACAGGAACATGCTTCATTTTCGTTTGGTGGCTAAACAATGCAGGTGTATGGAATTATGCAATAACTCAGAAGGGAACTGAATACTTAACAGCTTATCCACAAAATTTGATCAGTTTTATCTTTACAGTATTTGGCTTGTTAGCATTAGGAATATTTACAATATCTTTTTCAAAGAAATCTATTGGAACAGAAAAACTTGAAATGTTGAAAATAAAATCTATTGGATTGATAATCACTATAGCGGGATTTTATTTCCTTTGGAACTACTTGAATTGGATTTATTTTGGAAAACTGGAAATATGGCATGGTGGCTGGTATGCTTGGTTTCTTGGACATAATTTAGACTTGTGGGCTTTATCACTTCCATTGCTAGGGATTCCTCTACTTTTTAAAGAATGATCCTGCATCTTGTTTTATAAAAATAATTTCTAATCGTTCCTTGTTGCGAAAAAGACCAATATTTTCACTCAAAAATAGGCTTTTTTCCCTAATTTATTGATTGGGATTATCCAAGATCCATCGCACGCAGCGGAATTCAATTGAAATCCTTCTCTGCAGCATCCAAACTTTAAATTATATTTTTCAGTCAACTCTTTAGCTTTCTTCATTAATCCCAACCTTATTTTTTTAGATAAATAGGTTGACCGACCGATTCTTTCTCCCTCACTAAAATATAATTGTTTAAGTTTGTTTGCAACCTCTGGAAATTTCTGACTGAACCTTTTCCAATTATCTGGTTTCAATTTATATGTTGAAAAAGTAATATGACTAACACCTAAACTTGCAATATTTTCCACAAGTGGTGCTAAGTCGTCATTTACTAAAGGAATAACAGGATCAATTCTTACCGTGACTGGAATATTCTCATTGACTAGAGTTTTTATGGCTTTAAGTCGTCTAGAAGAGACTGGAGCGCCTGGCTCAAGTTTAAGTGAGAGTCTATCATCTATTGTCAATATAGTAATTGAGACTACACAAGATGCTTGCTTCAGTATGTCTATGTCACGGACAACCAAATCAGATTTTGTAATTATCTGAAGCCTGCAATTATTTTCTGCGAGTATCCTCAAACACTTACGGGTTAGTTCAGTGTTTTGTTCTAGTTGTGGATAAGGATCAGAAGAGTTAGATATGGAAATTAATTGACCATCTAACCGTGCTGCTTCTTTTTTTAATCTGGAAAGTAAGTTTTTTTTGGGTCTACAATTATGGAATTGTGGAATATACGATGAAGCATAGCAGTAAAGGCATCCATGGTCGCAACCTGTGTAGGGATTCAATGTTATTTTTGGTGGACATGTACACATTTCGGATTTCCATGGATCAAAAGCAGTAAGCAACATAAATCGGCTTCCAACAGTAAAGACTAGTCGTCATCTTATACAAAAAGAAAATGTTGAAAATAAACATCTAGCAGTTTTTGCTAAATGCCTATTTTTGGGGTTATTTTCGGTTTTAAGCTTCGTCGATGAACTTGTTGGCTTTAGGTATCTCTTCAGGTAGTCCTCTTCTCTTGCGTATTCCTGCTATGACTTCAATTGCTATGCTTTCAGGAACTTTTTCCCAATGGTCGAACTGTGTTTGCCAGAAGGCGTGACCAGAAGTTGCAGATCTCATATCTGCAGACAGTCCAAAAGTCTCAGAGACAGGAATATATCCGGTTACCATAGTTACAGGTCCCTTTTGTTCTGAAGCAATTACTCTGCCTCTCTTTCGGCTAATTAATCCTGTTACTTCTCCAACAAATTGCTGAGGAACTGAAACTCCGACTTTGTAGATGGGTTCAATAAGAGTTGGTTTGGCTGTAAGGAATGAACCCCAGAATGCTCTTTTCATTGCTGGCATGATTTGAGCTGGCCCTCGGTGAACTGGGTCTTCGTGTAGTTTTGCATCTAGCAGTTTGACTTTTAGTCCTCGCATTGGTTCATCAGAAAGAGGCCCATTTTTGGCTGCCCATCTAAAACCTGAATTGACTGTTTCTTTGACTTCCCTAAGGTATTGAACACCTTTTGTTAAGTCCACTAGAATGTTACGATGTTCTTCTAAAGCCCATACGTTTTTCGCTTCTTTTGTAGACCATCCTGCTTCTTCTCGTAAAGTGTTATCAATACGTTTAGCTCCCATTGCTTCAAAAAGGGCACCTTTTTCCATCAAGTCAATAACATTTTGCTCTAGAGGTTCTACTTGAATCCAGAATCTACTGTGTTTGTTGGGGCTTTTTGCCATTGCAACTACGCCTTCTCCTGCTGCAGTTTCTCTGTAGACTACCAATGGTTGTGAAGTTAAAAGCTCGAGTCCTCCACCATATTCTTTGAGAAACTTTACAGCTATTTCTAGGTGAAGTTCACCCATTCCACTGAGAAGGTATTCACCTGTTTCTTTGTTGATTTTGGTTACCAAGTTTGGATCGTCAATTGCTAAACGGTCCATTAATTCGATAAGACGTGGTAGTTCCCGAGGGTGTTTAGGTTCAATTGCAATAGTGATTACAGGCTCTGAAACATATTGTATATTTTCGAATGGAATCATTCCTTCTTTGTGTTCGTTGCTGATGAGCGTTTCTCCTGCTCGGGCAAGGTCCATTCCCAACAATGCAGCTATGTTTCCGGCACCTATTTTTCCTACAACCTCTCTGTATGCACCCATATACATTGATACCTGTTGAACACGGTAATCTTTCTTAGCGCCAACTAAATAAATGCGGTCGCCTTCGTTAATGCAACCTGAAAAGACCCGACCAGTGGCAACTAATCCCGCGTGAGGATCCATCATTGCTGATGTCAAACATATAACCGTGGGGCCATTCTCGTCACAGTTAGCCATAGCTTTTCCGATAACCGAATCGGCTTCTCCTTTCCAGACTTTAGGAACACGATACTTTTGTGCAACAATAGGATTCGGTAGATTCAGAACTGCCATATCTAATATTGCAGAGTGAAGTGGAACCGTTTCTGCAAGTTGCTCTTCTGTACCGTTTTTATAAGCATCAACAACATCGCTGAATTTTATTCCTTTCTCCTTAGCACTATCAAGCGTGAAACCCCATTTATGCAGTGCAGAACCAAAAGCTACTGTTCCTTGAGTTAGATCAACTTTCCATTTCGTTTTTTGGTCTTTTTCTCCATAAATCGAAATTAGATTATTGAAATCTCGTATTATCCTTAGTAGTTTTGTTTGCATTTGTTCTGCATTAAGCTTCAATTCTTTGATTAGCCGGTCAACTTTGTTGATGAACAGAACAGGTTTTACTCGTTCGTTAAGAGCTTGACGCGTAACAGTTTCTGTTTGAACCATAACCTCTTCTACGGCATCTACTACTACTACTGCTCCGTCGATTGCTCTTAGGGCACGTGTTACTTTTCCTGTGAAGTCTACGTGTCCAGGTGTGTCTATTAGGTTAACTACATGCGATGTTTTTCCTATTTCGTGAAGAAGAGAAATGTTTGCGGTTTTGATTGTAATTCCACGTTTCTGTTCC
>Ga0209536_100015760_pt1 | contig 10773 bp, 10 predicted proteins | sample DeeMarSeWOR28_12_FD_187461 | JGI IMG/M metagenome (GOLD analysis project Ga0209536, IMG submission 187461) | Marine sediment microbial communities from White Oak River estuary, North Carolina - WOR-2-8_12 (SPAdes) (version 2) | ecosystem: Environmental > Aquatic > Marine > Intertidal zone >...
GCTACGAGGTCCTGGATGACCAGGCGTTGATGCCGCGTTTGGCAGATATACTCGCCGCTGAAAACGTGGTCGGCTGGTTCCAAGGTCGCATGGAGTTTGGACCGCGCGCGCTTGGCGGCCGCAGTATTATCGGCGATCCCAGGAGTCAAAAAATGCAGTCCGTCATGAATCTGAAAATCAAGTACCGGGAATCGTTCCGACCTTTCGCCCCGGCAGTGCTTGGCGACAGGGTATCAGACTGGTTCGAGCTCGACCGTCGCAGCCCCTACATGTTGCTGGTGGCGCCGGTCCGGCGGGAGAAATGCTACACCATGACGGAGCGACAACAGCAGCTGTTCGGGATCGAAAAACTCAATATTCCGCGCTCGGAGATTCCGGCGGTCACCCACGTCGATTATTCGGCGCGTATTCAGACTGTACACGGGGAAACCAATCCGCGTTTTCACGCCTTGCTGGAAGCTTTCGAGCACGACACCGGCTGCCCGGTACTGGTCAACACCTCGTTCAACGTACGCGGTGAGCCGATCGTGTGCACCCCGGAAGATGCCTACCGGTGCTTCATGCGCACGCAAATGGATTACCTGGTGCTGGAGAACTTTCTGCTCGCCAAACAAAACCAGCCCGAGTGGCAGGAAGAGGGTAACTGGCGCGATGAGTACGAATTGGATTAGACAATGAAGCACGCCATCGAAACACTGGACAAGACAGGATACCGCAGGTTCGGACTGACCACGGGCGCCCTCGTTGTCGCCCTATTTGGTCTGCTGCTTCCCTGGCTGTTCAGCCTCAACTATCCGAGCTGGCCCTGGCTGCTTGGCGGGCTGCTGATAACGTCGGCACTGCTGGTGCCACGCGCATTGCAGCCGGTCTATGCCGGTTGGATGAAATTCGGTCACGTCATGAACTGGATCAACACCCGGCTGATCCTCGGTATCCTGTTCTATGGCGTATTCCTGCCGTTCGGAATGACGATGCGCTTATTCGGCAGGGATCCCATGCAGCGTAACCTCGATGCGACCCTCTCAACGTACAGAGTCAAAAGCCATAACGACTCGAAAGACAGTGTGGAGCGACCGTTCTGATGCTGGAGTTACTAAAAGACCTGTGGGGGTTCATGAAAGTCAGAAAGAAATTCTGGCTGGCCCCTATCATTATCATCATGCTGTTGCTGGGTGCTCTTATTGTGCTGACGCAAGGTTCGGCAGTCGCGCCGTTCATCTACACCCTGTTCTGATTATCCGGATAAGCGCTACACGCTGCGCGGGCAGGGTGCCAGGCGCGGCCACTGCTCGGGTTGCAGGACAGATACGCCGGTCGTGCCCTCGAGCGCTGCCAGCGTCTCGCTTCGGCGGGACCTGGCGGCCATTGAGCCCCATGTGAAACATGTCAAAAATCCGTGTGTTGCGCCAAGCCCGCGCGTGCTGCAGCGCCACCTTACCGTTTGGTAATGATCCAGACAGAGCCTGGTAAGGCGACGGGACTTAAGGTGCGATTGCGCAGGGGTTCTCTGGAATCGTGGTTGCGCCGTAGCCGGCGCCGCTGGTCGACATCGAGGAATTCCGTCTTGATACCCTGAACGCGTCATACGCCCCTGCAGCCGGGTTGTCGTGTGCGGAATTGCTCCCATCCAGGAGGTAACAAGAATGCGAATGTTTACACACAATCGGGTCGTCAATTGCCGTCCGTTCAGGACGCCCGGCATCGGCGGGATTCTGATCGCAGCGGGTGCCCTGGCACTGGCACCCGACCTGGTGCTGGCACACGGCGATGATGATGAGGACGACCGTCACGGCAAGCGCGGCGTCTGCTCGACAACCGCGAAGCTGACCCTCGAAGCCTGCCGGGCGGAGGCGCGCGATGACCTGCTGATTGCCAGCGCGATCTGCCTCAATCTGAAGGACAGAGACGCGAGGCAAGACTGCGAGCAGGCGGCCCGCGAAGAGAATTCAGAGTTTCGGGAGCTTTGTAAAGAGCAGTTCGACGCGCGTCTGCAAGTCTGCGACCTGGTCGGACAGGGACGCTACGATCCCGAGTTCTCTCCGGACGACTTTGAACTGGGTGGCAACAAGTACTTCCCGCTGGCTGTCGGCAACGAGTGGAAATACAAGAGCGAGTTCACCGACGAAGAGGGCGAGGAAATCACCGAAATCATCACGGTGAGAGTCTTGGACAACGAGGAAAGCCCAGGGAACTTCGCCACCAAGCGAATCGGCACCACTGAAGACAGTGACGGTGTGGACTGCCTTGTCGTGAATGATCTGGTGGAGGAAAACGGTGAGGTTATTGAGGACACCGATGACTGGTACGCCCGCGAAATACAATCGGGCGACGTCTGGTACTGCGGTGAACTGGCCCGTGATTACGAGGCCTTCGAAGAGGATAGCCCGGCGATCCCCGAGCTGGTGAGCATCGACGGGTCCTTCAAGCCGTATCGCGACGGCGATCAACCCGGTATTCTGGTGCCCGAGAATCCTTACGTGGGTCAAGCCTATCGCCAGGAGGTTTCGCTCGGCAATGCCGAGGATGTCGCCCAGGTACTTTCGATCGACTATGTCTTTGGTGGTGAAACCGAAGATCCCGAAAGTCTCGACTATCTGGTGCCCCAAGAACTGGCTGAAAAATTCTGCGGCGACGACCAGGTGCGCTGTCTGGTCACCCGGGATTTCACCCCGCTCGAACCGGGCGTGGAAGAGCGCAAGTACCGTGCACCGGGAATCGGTGTGTTTCTGGAGGTAAATCTGACCGACGAGGTGATAGTCGAACTCATCGAGTGCAATTTCGACACCCACTGTCCGGTTCCAGCACCATGAAGCAACTGCTTTTACAAGCGCGCTAACTGGCAAGTAACCGCCTGTACTCGTAGCTTGGGCCAGTGAGGTGACAACGCCGCACTGGCTTTTTTTCTCTGCTGCCCATACCAGACGTACCGGTAGCGGGTGTGGCGAAGCCCCGATACGACGCGCTAACCCTGATTTGTAATTGACTCCCGGCTCGGGCACGGGCAGCGCGGCGTCGCCGCGACTTGCGCCGCGAGGCGCGGTCACGCGTGGAGGCAGCAGCTCCCGCTCCGCGCGGCTACCCTGCGACAATTTACCGCATCCAATGCCCGCCGCAGCGATGCTAGACTGAGCGCCGAAATCAATTAAGAAGAAATACTGGTCTTTAGGAGGACTGCCTGATGAGTTTGTTAGCTGCCGGTCTGGCACGGCACGGGGTCTGTTTTGCCATCGTTTTGTACCTCGCCCTTCCCCGCCTGTGTGTTGCCGAAGACACGCAACAGCTTCCCAAAATGACCGTCGAGGACGAGGAAACCGCGGGAGCATCGCTGTATCCGATTGAGCTGGAGCAACGGTCGTTGACGACGCCGGATACAGCGGAACTGTTGCGCACCGCGCCCGGGGCAAACGTCAACCGTAACGGGCCGCTGACGGGTATCGCCCAGTATCGCGGCATGTATGGACAGCGCCTTAATGTTCTGGTCAATGGCATTTACATCAACACCGGTGGTCCCAACGGGATGGATCCGCCTCTGTCCTATATTCCGCGCAACCAGCTGGGGTCGCTGCAGATTATCCGTGGTATCGCGCCGGTCAGCTCCGGGAGCGAGACTCTGGGCGGTACCATCATTGCCGAGGCGCGGCGCGGCGAGTTTTCCAACAGCGACGCGGTGGCATCGAGCGCGGACATCGCAGGCGGCGGCGCGACGGTCGACAGCTCGTACAGTATCGGTGGCCTGGGCTCGGTTGCGACACGCAACCACAAGCTGGACCTCTACGGCAGTCGGGAGAACGGCGGCAACGTCGATTACTCGAACGGTAAGATCCGCGCGTCGCGCCACGAACGCAACAACTTCGGCGCCGGTTACGGCTTCAGGACCGGTCCTCACGAGTTTCTGCTCGACGTGAGGCGCAACGAAACCGATCCCACCGGTACGCCGGCACTGCCCATGGACATCGTGCTCATCAACACCTCAATCGTGCAGGGTGAATACAACAGCCGCATCGGTCGGTACGACCTGCATGCGCAAGGCTTCTGGACCGACGTCAATCACAAGATGTCCAACTACGAGCTGCGCAATCCGCCGAATCCGATGATGACGCGCCTGAACACGACCAGCTCCGACGGCGGCGGTTACCGGGTTGATCTCTCGTTTCCGCTGGTATCCGGCTCTCTGATGGTCGGAGTAGACGGGCATTTCGACCAGAACGACGCGACTATCACCGATCCGGTGAACAACCCGGCGTTCCGTGTCGATAACTTCAACGATATCGAACGCAATCTGTACGGCTTTTTCACCGAATGGAACGGAGCGCTGGCGCAGGGCTGGGACCTGCAGCTGGGTGCGCGTTACAACCGCGTCACCTCCGATGCCGGCGAAGTATTCGCCTCCACCGCCACGGCAAGCCCCCCCAATGGCCCTTTCGTGCTGCAAAATCGCTTCAACAGCGCCGACCGCAGTAAGACCGACAATAATTTCGACCTGGTAGCCAAGCTGAGCCATGCGATGAATTCGCAGCTGACGCTGCTGGCCGAGGCCGGGCACAAGACCCGTTCACCCTCCTATCAGGAGCGTTACCTGTGGCTGCCGCTGCAGGCCACCAACGGCCTGGCCGACGGTAACAATTACGTCGGCGATATCAATCTGGATGCGGAAAAAGCCTACGAGGTCGGCCTTGGGCTCAATTGGGCCACCGGTCGGTTCTATGTCGAGCCGCGCGCTTTCTACCGCTATGTCGACGATTACATCCAGGGCGTGCCCGCGACCGACCCGGTGGTTATTGCCGTCAGCACCGCGGGCGGCGACCCCACGCCCCTGCAGTTCGCCAACGTCGATGCCAAGCTCTACGGTGCGGACGCCGCCTGGGGCGTGACCCTGAACAACAACTGGAGCCTGGACGGTGTGGTCAGCTATGTGCGCGGCGAACGCGATGACATCAACGACGATCTCTACCGCATTGCCCCGCTGAATGGCCGCGCTACGGTCACCTACCGGCGCAGCGGCTGGTGGACGGGGCTGGAAGGGGTGGCCTACGCCAAGCAGGATCAGGTGTCAGAGACCAACCAAGAAGAGAAGACCGATTCCTACCAGCTGTTGCACCTGCGCGCCGGCATGGATATCGGTCGTGGCCTGTCGTTGTCGGCTGGCGTCGAAAATATACTGGACAGCACCGCCAGGGACCATCTGGCCGGACTCAACCGGGTGACAGGCTCGGATGTTGCGGTGGGGGAGCGCCTGCCCAGCGCGGGGCGCAATTACTTCGCCACGCTGCAGTACCGTTACGACTGATCGCAACGCCGTGGCAGGCCCAAGCGGGCTGAGCGAGCGCTGCGCCGCCCCTTGCTTCGCGTTACGGCGTTGGTTCCGCGGCTGCTGCACGGTGCGCAAGAGCGTCAATCGAGAGGATCAACAGGGTGCCCGGGTTTATGATTTAATGCTCACCATGCCGGTCTGGAAATCCTTGACTGCTGTCACGTTGCTGTTGCCGCTGCTCGGCATAGTTCCCGCGCTCGGGGCCGACGCCGTGGAACAGTCGGCCCGGCTCTCGGAAAAGAACAACCGCGCGGAGCAGGGTACCCAGAAACGTATCGAGACGCTCAGCGATGCAACGCGCGAGATGCTGGACGAATACCACGCCCTGGCACGTGAACTGGACGCGTTGACCGTCTACAACGACCAGGTGGAGCGTCTGTTGCAGTCCCAGGAGCAGGAAAAGGCCTCCCTGAGCCAGCAGCTGGCGGACATCGAGCTGACCCGGCGCGAGCTGGTACCCTTGATGCTGCGCATGATCGACGAACTCGCCCGTTTCGTGGCATCCGATATTCCCTTCCTGCAGCAGGAGCGCGAGCAGCGCGTTGCGCTGTTGCGTGTGCTGATGGACCGCGCCGACGTTTCGGTCGCCGAGAAGTACCGGCGTATTCTCGAAGCCTACCAGATCGAGATGGACTACGGCCGCACTATCGAGGCCTATCGTGACGAGCTGGATGACGCGGGCGTCAAGCGCACCGTTGACTTTGTACGCGTCGGGCGGATAGGGTTGTATTTCCAGTCGCTGGATGGAACGCAGAGCGGCTACTGGGATCATGCCGCCCGTCAGTGGCTGGCGCTGGACGGCGCGGATCGACTGAGCATCCGGCAGGCGCTGCGCATCGCCCGCAAACAGACGGCGCCGGATCTGCTGCGCGTACAAATACCGGCGCCGGAGCGCCACCAGCCATGAATGCGGTGCGGCTGCTGATGCTGCTATCCTTGTTGCTGGCCGCGCCTATGGCCGCGGCGGATCATCCGACCAAGCTCGATCATCTGCTGCGTCAGGTCCAGGAAGCGAACAGCCGCGAGGCCGCCATGCGCGCCGAGCGCGAACAGCGGTTTCTGGCCGCCAAGGTTGACCGCGAACAGCTGCTCGCCGAGCAGCGTGCCCGGGTGGCGCGCGAACGGGCGCGCGGCGCACAGTTCAAGCAACAGTTCGAGACCAACGAGGCGGATCTGCAGGCCCTGGAAAGCGAGCTGCAGGCCAGCAGCGGCAATCTGGGGGAGCTGTTCGGTACGGTGCGGCAGGTCGCAAACGATCTGCAGGCGTTGCTGCGCGATTCGCTGGTATCGGCCCAGTATCCGGGACGGGCCGAGTGGCTCGATGGCGTAGCGACCAGCAAGAAGCTGCCGGATATCAACGAGTTGGAGAGGTTTTGGCTGCTGATGCAGCAGGAAATCGCCGAGTCCGGGCGGGTGGTCAGTTTTCCCGCCGAGGTAATTGCGGCTGACGGGGTCAGTGCGACCCGCGAGGTGACGCGCGCCGGTGTATTCAACGCGGTTGCTGCCGGGACCTATCTCAGCTACCTGCCGGACAGCGGTCGTCTGGTAGAGCTGTCGCGCCAGCCAAGCTGGCGGTTGCGCGCTATCGCCGATACCCTGGCGCAGACCCCGGAGGGCTATGCGCCGATGATTATCGACCCCACCCGGGGCGCGCTGCTGGGGCTGCTGGTACAGGCGCCAACGCTTATGGAGCGCCTGGAGCAGGGCGGCATTGTCGGCTACATCATCGTGGCACTGGCGGCTGTGGGCCTGATGATAGTGATTCAGCGCCTGGTCTATCTGACACTGGTCCACCGGCGGGTGCGTTGCCAGCTCGCCGATCCGGAGTCGCTGTGCGATGACAATCCGCTCGGCCGCGTGCTGGCGGCCGGGGAAGCCCTGCCCAGCGGCGATATCGAGACGCTCGAGATGCAACTGGACGAAGCCATCCTGAGGGAGGTCCCGCCCCTCACTCGTGGCCAGTCGCTGGTCAAACTGCTGGCGGCGGTCGCACCGCTACTCGGGCTGCTCGGTACGGTAACCGGCATGATTCTCACCTTTCAGTCGATCAGCCTGTTCGGAACCGGCGATCCTAAACTGATGGCGGGTGGTATTTCCCAGGCCCTGGTGACTACCGGGCTCGGTCTGTCCGTGGCGATACCGCTGCTGTTTTTGCACAGCCTGATCGCCAGCCGCAGTCGTGCACTGATTCAGATCCTCGACGAGCAATCGGCGGCACTGGTGGTGCGACGCAACGGGGGCAGCTGAAGCCATGCTCCAAATCCCTGCGATTATCGAATCGCTGCGCGCCTTTCTGGATGCGGGCGGGCCGGTGCTGTGGGTGATCGGGGCAGTTGCTGCACTGATGGGTTTCGTCATCATAGAACGTTACTGGTATGTGTTTCTGGTATTCCCGGACACGCGCAAAGCGTACCTGCGTGCCTGGCGGCAGCGGCCAAGCATGGGGGAATGGCAGGCACATCGCGTGCGCCAGGCGATGATCTCCGAGGCGAGACTGGGCCTGCAGGGTCTGCTGCCGCTCCTGAAAACGCTGGTGGCACTGTGCCCCTTGCTCGGACTGCTGGGCACCGTCACCGGTATGATCGAGGTGTTCGACGTGGTGGCCGCGCTGGGAACCGGCAATGCGCGTGCCATGGCGTCGGGTATTTCCCGCGCCACCATTCCCACCATGTCGGGTCTGGTGGTTGCCTTGCCGGGCCTGTATTTCAGCCTGCAACTGGAACAACTCACCCGACGCAAGGCCGATCAGCTCGGCGACCAGCTGCGCCTGGCCAAGGAGACTCGCGCGTGAGGCGGCGGCGCGGACACCTGGAGGACGGCGGCGACGAGGCTGATATCAACCTGGCGCCGATGCTGGATATCGTCTTCATCATGCTGATTTTCTTTATTGTCACAACCTCGTTCGTCAGAGAAGCGGGGATCGACGTGAACCGTCCGAGTGCGCGCAGCGCACAACCCCGCGACAGCGCCAACATCCTGATTGCGCTGGCACCGAACGGCGAAATCTGGATCGACAAGCGAGCCGTGGATATTCGCTCCGTGCGTGCGGTGGTGGAGCGTTTGCGCGCCGAAAACCCGGAGGCCGCGGTTGTCATCCAGGGTGACCGCGAAGCCCAGATCGGCCTGCTGGTACGCGTCATGGACCAGGCACGGCTGGCTGGTGTGACCAACCTGTCGATTGCCGCAACCCGGCAGGAATGAACGCGCTACGCATTCCCGTCGCTGCGTTCGCGGGACTGGTCCTGGCCCTGGCGCTGTTCTGGCTGATGCAGGTTCTGATCTCGGGGGGTAACGCGACGTTGTCGCGTGCGGAATCCGAGCCGCTGATCGAGTTTGTGCGGCTCAAGCATGAAACCGAAACCCGGCTGCGCGAGCGGGTGCTTCCCGACAAGCCACAACCACCGAAGGCGCTACCGCGCCCCCAGCTCAGCGTTGCGCGCCAGAGGCAAGCGGTGGCGCCCCGGCTCAGTTTCACGGCTGATTTCGACCTGCCCGTGGTGCTGTCCAGTGGTCCGTATCTGGGTGCGGCCGTGGCGCTGGAGCTGGACAGCGGCTTCATGCCCCTGTCCCGTACGCCGCCACGCTATCCCTATCAGGCCAAGCGGCGCGGCATCGAAGGGTGGGTGCGGGTAGCGTTCACCGTGACCGAGAGCGGCAGCGTCGAAGACGTTGTTGTCGAGGAGGCCGATCCGCCGGGTGTCTTCGATCAGGCCGCCACGGCCGCGGTATACACCTGGAAATTCAAGCCCCGGATCGTGGACGGCAGGGCGACAGCGGGGCGGGCCGAACAGGTTGTGGAGTTCAGGCTGCACGAATGAGCGCAATCCTGCCAGGCGTCACGCTGTTAGGGACTAAACACGCCGTCGCTGCGCTGCTGCTGAGCGGTGTTCTGATGCTGTCTGCGCTCGATGTCAGTGTCGCGCAAGCCGGTCACGCGCATGGCGGTCAGCCGCAGGGGCAGTCCCGGGCCTTGTCGCCACAGGTCTACCAGCAGCTCACCCAGGTGCGTGATCTGATGGAGCAGAGCCAGTACGCGGCCGCGGAAAAGATCCTGCACGGACTGCTTCCGCAACTTGCGGCGCGCGGTTACGAGAAGGCGATTGGCCTGCAGACGCTGGCGCACGTACAGGCGTCACGCAACCGCTACCCCGAGGCCGCACAGTCGCTGCAAGAGAGTGTCGCGCTGGGGATGCTGCCTGAGGATGTCCAGCAGCAGGCACGCTATGACCTGGCGCAGCTGTACCTGGCCTCGGATGCCCCCGGCGAGGCGGTTGCGGTACTCGAGACCTGGTTCGAGCATGCCGATCAGCCGCCCGCCGCTGCACATTTCCTACTGGGCGCCGCCTATGTGCAGCTGAAGCAGTATCGCAAGGCGATCGTGCCCCTGCAGCGGGCTCTCGAAGCGTCCCAGACGGCCGACGAGACCTGGTACCAGACCCTGCTGGCAGCGCACTATGAGCTGGCCTCCTATACCGGTTGTGCCGAGGTGCTGGAGGCCATGGTGCGCCTGTTCCCGGACCGGGATTACTGGCAACAGCTGGCCGGAATCTACCTGACGCTGAAACGAGACGAGCGGGCGCTGGCGACGCTGGAGCTCGCCTACCGTCAGCAAAGACTGAAGCGGGAGCAGGATCTGCTGCAGCTCGCGCAGCTGTACCTGGCGCAGGACATACCTTTCAAGGCGGCACAGCTGCTGGAGACCGAAATGGGGCGCGCCCGGGTCGAGGCCGATGCCCACAACCTGGAACTGCTCGGCAGCGCCTGGGCCGCGGCGCGCGAGCGTGCCAAAGCCGTCGCCGCCTACCAGCGTGCCATGCGCGCCGGCGCCGATGGGGGTATCGGACTTTATGTGGCCCAGCTGTATATCGAGGACGAACGCTGGCAGGACGCTGCGGCAGTGCTCGAATCGACCCTGAAGCACGGCGGGCTCATTGAACCGGGAGATGCCTGGCTGTTGCTGGGGGTTGCCCGCTACGAGACCGGTGCCTTCGACGCGGCGCGTAGCGCCTTCGACGAGGCTGCGCGCCACCAAGACGCACGCAGTGCGGCCGAGGAGTGGCTCGCGCATCTGCAGAAAAAGCTGTAGCGAGCCCGCGCCCGCAGCAGGAGACGCCCTTAAGCCGCGAGGTCTCGCCACCCCAAACCACGCGGGGCCACCGCAGCGCCCTGTTTGCCACCGTCACGAACCCCAGAGCGGCCTTGCCCGGCCGCCTCGGGACTTAGACAATCCTAGCGATTTCGTGTGCATACAGTGTTGGGAGCTGCCTGGGGCCGCCGCCAGCACCCGGTATTTCCGTGGGAAATGCAGTTCGGGCGCGTTCCGTTCAGCTCGGTGCGGTCTGTCCGCGGCTGTCTCGGTCCCCACCAGCAAACAGTAGGCGAAATTTGTGCGCTGCAGCATTAGAATGAGGGTGCAGCGTAAGCTGCTTAGGTTACCGGGAGCGCTTCACCATGGCCGACTC
>Ga0209536_100015761_pt1 | contig 10772 bp, 12 predicted proteins | sample DeeMarSeWOR28_12_FD_187461 | JGI IMG/M metagenome (GOLD analysis project Ga0209536, IMG submission 187461) | Marine sediment microbial communities from White Oak River estuary, North Carolina - WOR-2-8_12 (SPAdes) (version 2) | ecosystem: Environmental > Aquatic > Marine > Intertidal zone >...
ACTCTAAGTATGGCATATTTGAGAAGCGTCATGAGCATAAAATATGTGCCGATTCAAACCCTGGCACGCCAAGGTAAAAGCAAGATTAAACTTTTTCAGGACGGCATCCGTTTTTTTCTCATAATTACCAGAATTGCCACCCTTTTTTCACCCTTCCGAGTATTTCTGCCGGTCAGTTTTACTTTTTTCATCACCGGTTTGGGCTATTACTTATTTACGTATATAGCGCAGCACCGGTTTACAAATATGTCAATGCTGCTTTTATCAAGCTCGATAATTATTTTCATGATGGGGTTGGTGTCCGAACAGATAACGCAGATGCGTTATGACAGGGTGGAAGATTAAAACCTTCCTAATTTCTGCATTAATAGATTTTCTAATGCTGTAGATAATTTTCCTGCCAGATTTTTCCAGGTCAGATTTTCTGTATTTTTAATAAGTTGTGGCTCAATCAGTTGAGCTCGTATTGTCAGTGCCATACTTTCTGGATCCCCTGGATTGCATAAAGACTGAGGCGCATCTGCAAAAATTTCTGCATGATTGGAAACTATTGTCGCCACAATCGGTACTTGGCAAGCAATATATTCGGCAATTTTACAGGCATTGGATTGCTCAACTTGTTTACTAGGTAGATATGGGATTGCAACTACATCACAGGCGTTAATCAGAAAAGGAATCTCAGCCTGGGGCAGGAAGCCTCGGTAATCAACCTTTTGCTGATCAAAATCACCACCCATCCCGTTATGACCTGCTAGGATGAAGTGTAATTGTGCAATATCCCTATGAAGAATATCTGCTGCCTCGAGCAGGATATTGATGCCAAGATCCGGAGTGAGCGATCCGAAATAGCCGATAACTGTTTCTTGTTCAGGTATATTAAATCTTTGCCTGCATTTTTCTCGGGACATGGGGCGAAAAGCTTCCGGATCATAACCATTTTCGATAATAATTATATTTTTATTAAAAACTGTAAGCTTGTCTTTAAGCGGTTGGCTGCTGGTGACGACCAAATCAGCTTTACTTACGGATTTGTAAAAAAGAGCCTTCATGCCAGGGATTTTATTTGTTCCAAAAACTGTATAGTCATCGTAAACATCAAAGACAAAGGGGATATTTAATTTTTGTGCATAGTTAAATCCAATATAGCCCAAGTAACTGTCTCCACTGGCAATCAATACATCTGGCTCAAATTTGTTGATTTTACGGTAATTGTGCCGAATAAAACTGTAAAGCCTGGCAAAAGATAGAGGCTTTGAAAAAAACTGAATACCATCTATATCAATCTGTTCTTTTTTCCTAGTGTGAAGATCACCGGCAATAACCAACCCTTCATTACCATGATTAACTAGTTGTATGGGTAAATGAAACAACCTGCCGAATCTATCGGCCATAAGATCCTTATTGGTATAATGACGTTTACAGAGTAAAGCGAACTTCATAGTCATTAATTAGTTATGATCGGCCTGTACGGCATAAAAGATACCTGTATGGAATGTATGCGCTCCAATAAATCAGGTAAATAAGTCTCATAAAGTAATTTGGACAATTTTTCAAATGAACTTGTCGTTCTTCATCAAACCTTTCCCGCAAACCGGGCCAATCCAAACGGGAACTAATGCCTGTTTTACGCATGACTGAAAAGGGAATTCCAATATATCTAGTTTTTGCTCCTGTCCGATAAGCTCGAAGGAAGAAATCGTAATCCATGGCAATTTTATAATTCGTATCAAAAATGCCTATTTTCTCAAATAGTATTTTTGAGCATATACAGCTTTGGTGTAAAACCCCTGTCTTGAAGTTCATCCACCAGCCCAACCCTCTGGGTTTAGCTTTCGTTTTATTGCCATTATCCGAGTAATATAAGTCGAAAAGAAATATATCATGATCATGATCTAAGAATTGTGATGCTTTACTCAAAACATTTTCATTAATAAGGTAATCATCTGAATGGAGAAAGAGGATATAGTCTCCTTTGGCTGCTTTTAGCCCTTTATTCATAGCATCGGCAATGCCTTTGTCAGGTTCTGAAATCCAGTAATCAATGTCTTTCCCATATTTATTAATTATTTCAATAGTGCCATCCTGTGAACCAGCATCGATAAGAATATATTCTTTGTTGGAATAGTTTTGATGGATAACACTCTGGATGGTTTGTTTAATATGTTTTTTTGCATTAAATGAGATAGTTATAATTGAAATGAAAGATTGATCCATTATTTTGATTACAAGTTGGTACTATCTTGAAGGAAGTTCTAAAAATTGTTCTAGGGAGCATCGAGGAAAAATTTCCAACATGCCTCCTTCAGTTGCATTATAAATGCTTCTGCCTTCTTCAAGAAAAGCATATTTAGCCATTAAAAATGAAATTTCGCTTTGAGGTAAATCAGGAAGGTGCCATTTATCCCCACCCGAAAAATAATTTGGGTCAAAATGATCTACATCTTTAGTTTCACTAATAACCGTTTTATTGGGAGTGCCTTTAGTGGTAAAACTATGATCGCATCCAATGAGAGCAACACCTGCAAACCCCATATGAAAAGCTAGCTGCAAAGCTACATATGTGACAGTGGGAGATTGCGCTATGCTCATGGAGCAATCTCGAGCAAAACTACGTATATTTGTATAATGCAAAAAGGCCACATTGTTCCTTGATTTAATTATTTTAGAACCGTTGCTATCAATAAATAAAGGGATCTCCGTATTGTTATAAAACTCTGCGTTCTGTTCTATAACAAAAGGGTTTACTGCAACTATATAGGATGGTTTAAAATCTGCCTTATCAAATATCAGGTTGATTTTATTCAATCCAAAAGTAAAAATATCCTTTAATTTGTTTAGATCATGCTTTAAAAGGCTCGGTCCATTACATAGAATAACCGCCTTTTGGCCCCAATGTTTATTTTTCAAGAGTTTTAAAATTTTTCTTGACCTAAAAGATTCCGGTTGAATATCCCATTTAACTCTTTTTATTAACAATCCTACAGCAGTACGGTATGGGTTGATTATCGTATGAAATTTGCTATACATAATATAATATTTTCTAGAAATAATAAGTCTATGTACGACATGAAGTTTTCGGAGTTTATAAAAATACCCTAGGGGCAGTAGGTACATCTTCTGGAAATGGTGAATTCATATTATCAGGAACAATACCATGGAAATTAACCCCTGCCTTCCTTGCGGCTTCAAAATCTGTCATGGCATCACCAAGGTATAAACTGCTAGTCGGAGGATATTTCTTTCTGGACAGGATGTCCTTCAGTATCGTGAATTTTGTCCTGGGGGCCCCATGTATTTCCTCAAAATAAAAGGTTAGAGATTTAGCTTGGATAATAAGATTTATTTCTTCTTCGGGTGTGCCAGAAACTACAAAACAAGGCACTTTTTCAAGATGAAGCAACTCTAATGTTTCCATGGCACCCTGGATATAAGCTGAATCAATAACTTTCTGCAAAACCATCCCGGAAAATTCTTTGCCCAATTTAGTCAGGTTTTCTTCGGTGATCGGTATATTTAAAATCTTTTTGTAAAAATATTTAAACTTTTCATATCTGGAAACACCTCCATGGTTGAGATGATAATCAACAACGGCTTTTTCAATTTCTTTCCCATATTGTCTGAACATCAAGGCAAAAGCCTCGGTTTTAACATTTACGGAATCAAGAATTACCCCGTCAAAATCCCAGAAAACTGCTTGCCATTTTATGGATGAGCTCATTTTTTATGTATGTCTTTAAAGTTCGTTTGTAAATAGCCTTCAGCAAATTTAATTAATGTTATTTTATTGCTCTGCAGGAAATTTAATCCTCGTGCTCTTAATAAATAGTTGTTTGTTCATTTATTTCAGCCATACACTGGAGTAATCCCTGTCCCATATCAATATGCGGATTGTTAATTATTTTTCGTCCAAGTTTAGGGCTGAAATTGTATGGGGTTATCCTGTAGTGCGCTTTTCTTTCGGATGGAAGGATTTCTATATTGATTTTTCCACCGAGCATTTCATTAATCATTTCGAGGAGGTCAATGTATCTCATTTTTTCATTGCCGGTTAAAACAACATTCTGGTTTTCGTATTCCGGCTTGAGAATTTCAGCGCTGATTTGAGCTGCGTCACGGACATGGATAAACTCGCGCAGTTCTTCTCCTGTACCATGATAAGTTATTCTGCCTTCGGTTAATGCCTGTTTTATAAACCGGTAAATACTGTTTCGTTCGTCTGCTCTGTCCCCATAAAGTGAACCATATCTAAGACACGTGTATGGCAGGCCGTAAATCTTCTGGTAATCATCTATCAAAAGTTCACAGGCCTGTTTGCTTGATTTATAGAAATAACCAGAATCACTGTATACATAAGCCGAACTGGCAAAAACAAGACGTTTAATTCCTGCATTAATTGAAGATTCAAGAATATTTACCGTACCAAGAATATTATACTTTACAGTATCCAAAGGTCGTTTTTTACATTCATCAATGTCTGCGATACCAGCGAAATGATAGACAACTTCATGTTCCTTAACAATGGAATCCAGTGTTTTCAGATCAAGAATATTGCCAGTGATCATTTTCTGGTCTGGGCGAATATAAGGTGATTGCATCAGATCAAAGACAGTAACTTCATGCTCCGCTTCACTTAAAGCATCAGCTACATGACTACCAAGAAAGCCAGAACCGCCAGTAACAAGTATCCTCATTGATTATCTCCCAAAATTTCCAGCACAGACAAGAGGTTTTCTACAGCCTCCATTTCCATCATTATCCGTGATTCTTTGGCATAAGAACCTATATGGCCGGTAATGAGGACAGTATCAAGAGTTTTAAGGTTGCCGGAATATGGCTCTTCCTCAAAACAATCCAGAGCTGCCCCTGCAAGTTTTCTTGAAGTAAGCGCCAGAAACAAGGCCTGTTCATCAATGAGACCTCCCCGAGCAGCATTCACAATATAGGCACCGATTTTCATCATTCCAATTCTTTCTTTGTTTATGAAATGGTGTGTTGAATTTGAGTATGGAATATGCAGAGAAATTATGTCTGATTGTAAGAGTATTTTTTCAGCGTCAACAAGGGTAAAATTTTTTTCAACACTGCAAACAGGATCACAGCCTAATACTTTACATCCAAAGGGTTGGAGCAATCTTGCCAGATATGATCCTATCCTGCCGCAACCGATAATGCCCACAGTTTTTCCATTCAGTAAGCAACCATTTGGGCGTAGCCAACTTCCCTGTCTTATACCTGCATCAGATACATGAATTTTTCGAAGCAGGGAAAGTATCATCCCCAAAGTTAATTCCGCTACTGCTACAGTCGGGGCATCGGGTGTATTTTTCACCACTATGCCGAAGTTTTCCGCCGCTTCCAGATCAATAGAATCCATTCCTATGCCGCAACGGGATATGACCCTAAGTCCTTTGGCCTTTTGAAGAGTATCCCACTGCAACGGTTCGACACCGGCAATCATGCCAATAGGTAAATATTTCTCAATGAGACCACAAACCTCCTTGGCTGTAAGTCTCCTCCTGTAGGGGTTGAGAACAGGCTTATAGCCTTTTTCTTTCAGCAGTTCAATCCCTGCCGTGTCCTCTTCCCCGAAATTGGAAGTTGTTATCAGGACGGTATTCGAATCCACAGCATTATTCCATAATGAGTTTTTTAACGGCCTCCAGCCCGGTCAGGCATGATTGCATAAGCATGGTAATATCTAGGCTGTAGGCGATAAAACGATATCCTTCCAGGGCTCTCCTGGCCGCCTCTTGAGGATCAGGCTGCACCACATGGATGCCGGGGGCAATGGATTTCTCCCGGCAGATCCTGAGTATCCTGTCTTTAGCAGCTAACATATCTTGATGTTCAAACTCGCCTGTGATTCCCATGGAAGCACTTAGGTCATACGGTCCGATCATAGCGACATCAATGCCTTCAACACTCAGTATCTCTTCTAAATTATTTATCGCATCGATGTGTTCAATTTGGACACATACAAAGGATTCCAAATAATCATCAGCAACAAGCTCATTAAGTCTCATCCCGTATCGATTGGCGCGGCAGAAACCTACTCCCCTGGCACCGTGGGGCGGGAATTTCACAGCTTCGACCACTTCGCAAGCCTGTGCAGCTGTATTAATCAGCGGAGCAATGACACCGGCAGCGCCGGCATCCATATAACGTTTTGTTTCGTAATAGTCATTATTGGGTAATCTGACCAACGGTGCACATTCCTGATTACCAGACTTGATTGCCTGAAATAATATTTGCGTTTGAGGCAGATCTATAGCTGAATGTTCAGCATCAACGGTCAGAAAATCAAATCCAGTGGTGGCCATGAGTTCGGCGACAATGGGACTGGCCGAGTTTACCCAGGAGCCCAGAATGGTTTTATCGGTTTTGATCATTTGTTTGATATTCATTTCCTGTCTGAATAGTTCTCTGTCAAGTTTTATGCATTCTAAATTGCATCACCGCCTCGGCAATGATGAAATCCTCTTCTTCGTCAATATCAATCGCTTCAAGCTTGTTCATTTCAAACAACTTCGGTCTAACTCCGATGCGCCGCTTACCCGCTTCCTGAAATGAAGATTTTGAAAATATGTAGATGTTGGAGTTTTCTTCAAATAAAGGTGGTAAATCCTGAGTGCGCAGCAAAATTGCAGGGTCATGGTTCACTGGTTTACCAGATTCCAAGTACAACCGTGTCTGAAGCCTGCTTACGGAAAACAGTGAGTCGTATTGTGCCAGATTCCCGAAATAGGTTTCAATTGCTTGTTCTAATGTTTCTCTAGTTAATAGGGGGTTGGTGCTGTGGGTTTGCAGAAAATGTTCGCTCGGGCTTCGCGATATATCAAAGCCGATGATATCGTTCATTGGCACCATGTCTCCCCGTAATGAAAGAGGCCTCTCATGTATTACCACCTTAAAGAAATTTTGCAGGGCATCCTCTGCAATCGCTGGGCAGTCGGTATTGATGATTATCTTATCAACATAACTTGATTCTGTCAGCACTCGCGCAATCATATGGTAAAGAGGATATCCACTAAATAGTCGCAAATTTTTCTTAGAGATTCTTTCTGAATGCTTTTTCATTGGGAGAAGAGCAGTAATTTTCATAGATTACTTTTTACCAGAAATAAATTTCATTGGAGCAGTCATAGTTATGTTAATTTTTGCTTTGTCTTTATATCCATGAGTAAATCGTAATGTTCATAAATTTTTGCTATTTCATCCTTTTGTTTATTTGAAAAGGAATTTAAATCCTCAATTTTATTTTCGACAGAGCCAACTTTCTCACCCAAAAAAGTGGTTCTAGTTTTAGACCGTTTAACACGGTTTGTAACTTCAAGAGCATTATCACTAATATGAAGATTAAAATTATGTTCTTCCGATGTTAAATTAGGCCAGATATAGGAATATACTTGGTTTAATTTTGTTTCAAGGCAAAATATCAAGTTCGAATAATCAACAATAATACCAGGTTGTTGCTTGGCAATTTCAAGAATAGTCATAAATGATTTCTGCATATAAGTAATTAGAGAAGAGCCCTTTGTATTTGGGTACCAAGTAGGATTTCTGCCTTGATATTTAAGAAATGAATTTATACTGGCAGAGGGATTTCTAACAAGATAAATAAATTTTATATTTATATTTTTATCTTCTAATTTATTAATTCTTCTTATAAAATAAGAAAAATCGAAATTAAAGAATTCAGGATGGCATTTTTCTATAAAAAAATTTTTATCAGCAAAACCTTTGGGAATTTCATTTATAAAATTAAATTTGGTTCCAAAATCAGGAATTTTTTCGTATTTCTCTGGTTTTATTTCAATATCGAGGACTGCATCAGGGCCATTTGATAAATCTCTTGGATAACGTCTTCCTTGCATACCTAGGAAGGGAAATATTACTGCCGATGGTAAAAAATTTATACTTGGATGGCATCGAATTGCATCTAAAAACCATGTACTTCCAGAACGTGGTGTAGTTAACATTATTAATATTCTTGGGGGAATGTTCTGAAATAGATGATTTTTATAACAAAAGTGCTTAATTATTTTTTTTAAATTGTAATAATCCATATATATATTGAATGTTATATTTATGTAATGCTATATTTTGAAAATAATAAATGATATTATTGCAAGTAATGGAAATAGTAATATTTTTATTTCAAATGTAGGAAACTTTAAAGAAAAAAGTTTATGTGAAAGTATGGCAGGATACCATACATGAAAACACATATAACCTATTAGCAAAGCAATAGGAAACGCATAAATATCAATAAAATTAAATAAAACAATACTCAAAATTATAAAAATTGCTCCGGAAATTCCATTAGAAATATGCCAAATAATATGATTTGTTAAACTATAAAGTTGGATGTTCATTGCACCATATCTTTGTAGAAAAAAAGCCAACCCGAGAAAGACCCATAATTGAAATGATGGGAAGTCCGCATTACTTTTAAGATATTTTAGTAATGGTGTTCCTGTAAGACCAAGGCCTATAAAACCAATTGTAAAAGACCAGAATGAGAATATCATTCCTTTTTGCGCCTGCAAAACCAATTTCTTTGTTTTGCCTTCAGCATAAAGACGTGCTAAAAGAGGAAGTCTGCTGTAAAAAGGAGCCTGTGAAAAGGTGCTTATTGTCTGAATAAAACGCAGTCCGAGCAGGTATGTGGCTACACTGGTAACATCCCCAATTTGTGCGTAGATGATGCCGCTGGCCTGGATCAGGCCGTAAGTCATAATTATGCCAAGACCGCTTCGCCAGGCGCTGGGCCAGACGGCATTGAGCACGTATTTGCTATAGGTCTTGGCGGAAAAGGACTTGAAGCGTCCCTTTTCGACCATATTGGAGAGGAACCTGTTCCTGTATACATTTAGTATCTGCCAGGTCTGGTTGGCGACAACCAGGCTCAATAATTTTCCCCCAAATATCAGAACTATGAAGCTTGTGGCGATTGCCCCCAGAGATGAAAATATTTCCCAGCGTCTAAGAAGTGCAACCTGGTTAATTCCCTGAAGATATGAATTGTAGATATTGCCGTAAAACGAAATTGTCGAGGTCACAATGATGAAAAACCAGGCATACCAGGCCGCAGGAGTGTCCGGGGCAATGGATACGGGCCGTATGAGAGACAATGTCCCCAGTGAGGCAAGAACAAATAACCAGAGCAGGCTTAATCTTAAATAAATGGCCTGCATGGTGGAGCATATCTGTTCCAAGGTTGACCAGTTAGGCTTTCCAGAGCAGGTTCCGTCCGGTCTTCGCAGATCTTTAACTCCAGCCCCTCCCATAGCATAGGCAATTACCCTTGAGAATGTTGGGCTGAATCCGACATCGACCAGCAGTTGAAAACCAATAATTGTGGCAAAGAGATACCAGAGCGATATCTCTTCAACACCCAATCTTGTAAGGATCAACGGCAGAACAACGACAAGGCTCAGGGTTTTGGCGAGAAAACTGCCCCATGTCATCAAGGTGGGTGACTGCCACAAAGTTTTAAGGAGTTTATCCATGGGGCTCTCAGCAGAATTATTTATTAATGGTCATCTTAAAAAAAAGTTTATAGATGTACTTAGCCATTTATTCTATTAGTCCGCCAAATAGGCAAAATAGGTCTATTTTGGAATAAATTTTTTATTTTTTTGAATTCATTGTTTGGCACAACCAAAGTTCTGATTTTCCGATCAATATATCGTTCAGTTTTACGAACAAGATCAACCAGATTCTCCTGGTCAATATCTCCTACGAGGACAAGATCAATAATGCCCGTGTCCTTCCCTTCGGCATAGTCGTCAATAAGGTATGCCTCTTCAAGGTTGCCCAACCGTTCAATAATAGATTCCAGGATGCGGTCCATTCCCAGGGCTTTCTGGACCATTGATTGCAATTCATGAAATAAGGGGTGTTTGCGGTTGGCCTTGTATTGGATCTGGCGGCCTTTTTTATGGCTTTCGAGAAATCCTGCTTCATTCAGGTGGCGGAGCTCTTCCCGGACCTGGCTGGGTGAGGCATTAAATTCATTGGAAAGTTCTCGCAAGTATGCATTCTGTTTGGGGTTGAGAAACAGGCGCATCAGGATCTTGATGCGGGTTTTAGAAGTTATGAGGCCTGTAAAAATTGATGTCATGTTCTTATTCCGTTCTAAATTTTAGAACGAAAAATAAAGAACTTTTGTGCTCATGTCAAGGAAAAAGGAAAATAAGAGACAATCTGACAGAGACACAAGGGCACTGAGATACCAAAAAATCATAAAAAAAAGGGAAAATCGGCAAGGAGATAAACTTAAATATTGTTAAGCATAGAAGGGTCAGGATGAAGAATTAGCTGGTTTTTCCAAAACCCAGATATAGGTGGGACAGAGCCAATAAGCATAATTGATAATGAATTTTGCAATTTTGTGTTTTGAGCTGTCAGCGGCGAGCATATAATCTGCATGAAATTTTTCAGGGTCTGCAATTAATTTTTTCGTAAAATCATGCACAGTGAAACTGCTAACCAGCTTTTGTAAACCTGAAAGTGTCAGGTGCTTCTCATGGTAAATATCCCCTTTGCCGGAGATTTTCATATAAATGTGCGCCAGAGGTCGTGGGATTATTGAGAGAAAAGGCAATCTGTAATGGGGTTCCATAATAGTCATCCTGTTACCCGCTGCGAAATAGCAGATACCCCCAGGCTTCAATACCCGGAAGATCTCTTTGATCATTATTTGAGCATCTGGGACATGTTCATATATCTGTGTACAAACAACAACATCAAAAATATTATCTGGAAAA
>Ga0209536_100015762_pt1 | contig 10772 bp, 17 predicted proteins | sample DeeMarSeWOR28_12_FD_187461 | JGI IMG/M metagenome (GOLD analysis project Ga0209536, IMG submission 187461) | Marine sediment microbial communities from White Oak River estuary, North Carolina - WOR-2-8_12 (SPAdes) (version 2) | ecosystem: Environmental > Aquatic > Marine > Intertidal zone >...
CGCAGGGTGGCGGAATGGGTAGACGCACAAGAGAAATCTTGGGGCACGTTAAGACGTAGGCTATCGCTCAATTCTAAACCCACGATGGTTGTTGGGTCGAACGCTGTGATAGATTACAAGCATGTTACTGGTTCGAATCCAAGTCCCCCCTGCCAAGAGGGCGGTATTGATAAGTGGCTAATCCATACTCCTCCTTAAATTATCAATATCGTCTTCTTGATAGGGGGGTAGCTCAATGGTAGAGCAATGCTTGCTTCAGCCTAAGCTCGCAGCTTAAACGGAGAATACCAACAACGCGATTAGTTCCATCGACGAGTAGCAGTTTATTCTGCAATACACTTGATATGTATGCTCATACCAACCGCCCCGTCGTCAGGCTACGGCGGCGGGGCTTTATTTTGAGGAAAAATGAAAAAAGGTGAAAAAACGGTTTTCTATCTAATGATGATTTGCTTTTTTGCTTTGCTTTTTTGCGCTATATTCTTCGAGAATATGGCGGCAGCAATATGCTTCTTTGCATTAATTTATAATATGAAACATTGTGATAAGGTTTGATATGAATAAAACAGAAGAGAAAAAATTTGATAATCTAATTGACATAGATAAAACAAGGTTAGATGATGAATGTGAAAATCAACCTTATCTTGTCTGGGAATATGGTAAAGGTTTGGCCAAAGCTATTCTCGATGCGGATGAAGCCAAAGCTGCCATTAAAGTTGCGGAGGCTGAAGTAGATATATCAGTAAGGGAAGCACCCGAAGACTATGATTTAGACCCAAACAAAAAACCATCGGAAGAAGCAGTCAAAAAAGCCATCATAAGAAGCAAAGAATATAAAGAAGCGATTAAAGTTTTTAACCGAGCTACATTCAAAGTAAATATGTTCGAAGCTGCTGTTCGCACATTAGACCATAGACGTTCTTCTTTATCCATGCTCGATGGTCAAGATACGAGAGGATATTACAGCAGACCGCATCAAAGCGAAAGAAAAGACACGGGCAAAAGTCCCCATAGAAAACCTTTAAGAAAAAGAAAATGATTAAGATTACATTGTTTATAATAGGTTGTGTATTTCTAATTCCTTTCATATCCTACCTTGTTGGTAAGTATGTAACAATCGGCTACTTGGAAGGAATGAAAAAGGGCAAATAAAGTTATCAATAAAAAGGAGCAATTTATGGCAACAAGAAGGAGTAAACAAAAACAAAAATCAAAACGAAGTGTTGCGAGTGCCACCGCTCGCAGGAGGGAACATGCCGCAGGAATGTCGGATTTGTTCAAGGTTCCCGAAGGAATGAAACCATTTGAAATTGAAGGTACGGGTGTTCTGCGAATCGATGTTGTCCCTTATACGGTGGGTAAGGGGAATCCAAATGCTGGCGAGGGAGAGTTTTATTGGGAGAGAACCTTTTATGTTCATCGTGGAGTTGGGATTAACGATGATTGGGTTGTTTGTCCCGCTCGGACGTTGAAAAAGAAATGCCCAATCTGTGAGTACAGGTCTAAATTGGCCAATGACCCTGAAGCTGATGAAGATGCAATAGATGCATTGAAACCAAGCAGGAGAATGATTCTAAATGTCATTGACATGAAGAAAGAACCGGATGTAGTTAAACTATGGCATATTTCTCACGCTTACTTTGGCGATGCCCTCGATAAAGCCCTACAAGCAGCTTATGAGGATGAAGATGACAACATGGATAATTTCTGTGACCCAGAAGGTGGTTACTACCTGAAATGCGTTGCAGAGAAGGGTTATCAGGGAAAAGGTTTTAGCGTTGAGAGAGTGGACTTCAAAGCTCGCAAGGAAGACCTTGATGACGAGATTTTGGAACAAGCTGCTTGTCTTGATGATGTCCTCAATATCAAAACATACGAGGAATTAAAAGACTTGCTCTATGCAGCTGATGATGACGATGATGACGATGATGACGATGATGATGGTGAACCCAAGAAGAAAAAAGACAAGACAAAGAAGTCCAAAAAGAAAAGTCGTGAACCTGAAGAACCCGAAGTTGAAGACGACGACAACTGGGATGATGACGACAACTGGGATGATGATGACGATGATGATGATGAACCCAAAGATGATGATGATGAACCCAAAAAGGAAACAAAGAAAAAGAAGAAGAAAACCAAGAAGAAAAAACAACGGAAAGAACCTGAACCCGACGATGATGACGATGATGACGATGATGATGATGACGATGATGACGATGATGACGATGATTAAGTAACACCCTCCAACACTCTGGGGCAAGGATGCCCTTATGGATTCAGCCCCAGAGTTTTTGACAAAGAATGAAAGCCGAAGATATAAAAAAGAAATTAAAACGCTCCAAAGAAAAGACTTTGACCGATAAAGACTTTTTGAGCACAGGCAGCACTATGCTCAACTTGGCTTGTACCGATTATCCCGACAAGGGCTTTGCTAAGGGACGGTACTATTTGTTAGTGGGTACGAGTAGCAGCGGCAAGACATTCCTCTCCCTCACATGTTTAGCTGAGGCTGCTCGTAACCCCAATTTCAACAGCTACCTCTTCATTTATAATGATGTAGAGCGAGGAGCTATGATGGATATTGAGAAATTCTTTGGCAAAAAAGTAGCACAGCGTTTGAAAGTAAAACATTCCTATACTATCGAGGATTTCTATTATCATTTAGATAGGATGCTTAAAAGGGAAATTCCCTTCATTTATATATTAGATTCAATGGATGCTCTTACCAGTGAATTTGAATTAGCCAAATTCCAAAAAAAGAGAAAAGCACATGAAGAGGAGAAAGAAACAGCAGGGAGTTACGGTGATGGCAAAGCCAAAGTAAATAGCCAAAATTTAAGACAGGCTATAAACCAGCTTGAAAAGACCGGCAGCATACTTATTATAATTAATCAGACACGGGATAAATTAGTTGGATTTGGTGGTGGCAAAACCCGTAGTGGCGGCCACGCCATGCAATTTTATGCTTGCCTTGAGATATGGAGTGATGTCAAAGGTCGTATTAAAAAAACATATAAGAAAAAGGAAAGAGAGCAAGGAAAGTTATGCACATTGAGGGTGAGAAAAAACAGAGTAAAGGGAAAGGATAGGACAATCCAAGTGCCCATTTACCATTCGTATGGAATAGACGATGTGGGTTCTTGTGTTGATTATATTATATCAGAAGGTCATTGGAAAAAGAAAAAAGGTTCTGTCAAAGCCCATGAATTTGACTTCGAAGGAAACCGTAATCAATTAATAGATTATATTACAAAAGAGGGCATGGAAAGAGACCTTGCTGAAATTGCAGCAGAAGTATGGAAAGATATTGAGGAAGCAGTAGCCATTAAAAGGAAGCCAAGATATGTCTAATAATAACGGAGAACCAACAATAAAAAGAAGCCATTATGGAATCAGAACATGGAGATTGGGGAAATAGAAATAAATGAAACATAAATATCTCATTCTTGACTGTAATTATTTAGCCCATCGTGCTAAACATGTCTTCGGTGATTTGTCTGACAAAGGTTCTGCTACTGGTGTTATTTATGGTTTTTTGTTAGACATTTTAAGGTTGCGGGAAGAATTTGGTACTAATCGTTTCATTTTCTGTTGGGATAGTCAAACCTCTAAAAGAAAAAAGATTTACCCCAATTACAAAGCAAAACGTGATTATACTACAAAAAAGCTCACCAAAAAAGAAATAGCTTTCGAGAAGGCTTTCCATCTCCAAGTGGAAAAACTGCGAATGATATATCTTCCTACCATTGGATTTGCCAACATCTTTTGGCAGGAAGGATATGAAAGTGATGATATAATAGCTATGGTCTGTAAAGCCATCGTCCCAAATTTAGAAGAGGGTATTATTGTTTCAGCAGACCATGACTTATATCAATTGCTTTGTCCAAACATTGCCTGTTATAATCCCCGAACTAAAGAACATATAACTGCAACGAAATTCACGAACATATTTGGGATTAAACCTAAGCAATGGGTTAAGGTAAAAGCCATCGCCGGTTGTACGAGTGATAATGTAAAAGGCATAGAACGGGTGGGGGAAAATATGGCTATAAAGTATATACAAGGGGAATTAGGAGAGAACTCTAAGGCTTATAAGAATATTAAGGCTGGATGGAAAAATATCGTGCTGAGAAATCGCACATTAGTTGAATTACCATTTAAGGGAACGAAACCGATAAGACTTCAAGAGGACAATATAATACAAACCGGATGGAATAAAGTAACTAAAGCTCTTAATATGAAAAGCATAAGATACAGGAACGTAGTGTGAGAAAAAAGCGCAAAAAATCAGGCAAAGGTTCAGTATACGAACGAGAAATTTGCAAGAAACTCAGCTTGTGGTGGACCGATGGGGTCAGGGACGATATATATTGGAGAACAGCCAGTTCAGGAGGAAGAGCAACGGCCAGAAAAAAGATGGGAAAGAGCACCGTTGGTCAATATGGCGATGTGCAAGCAACAGACCCCATCGGTAAACCTTTGACTGATTTATGTACAATAGAAATTAAGCGAGGTTATACAAGCGAGACTTTCGCCAATTTGATAGAGAGGCACCAGAATCCCAAGGTCAAAGAATGTTTATACGAAAGATTTATAAAACAAGCAACAGATGAAAAAATACAAGCCAGAACACCATATTGGTTGTTAATTGTCAAAAGAAATGCACGAGAGCCAATAGTATTAATGTCTTATAGATTTTACAGACAATTAGGATACGACTTCATACCGGAAGCAAGACTAACGTATCATATCAACGAGGAGGACTTCAACGAAGTGTTCGTTTGTCTATTGGAAGACTTCTTAGTGTATGTTCAACCAGAGGATATAAAAGAAATATGGAAAAAAATAACAGCAAGAAAAAAGAAAAAGAAGATTCGACAATAAAGTGTCCCAATTGCGACGAAGAAAATATGAAATATGACCCGTCCCAAGGATTGTGGCAATGCTTGAGTTGTGGTTATAGGATAGAAGAATGATAAAACCAGAAACCATAACCAAAAAACAAGCTAAGAGACTCGTTGAACTACTTGAACGGGAAGCCCGTTGTGAAGTGATGGCGAGACTCGGCAGATTCGATAATTTGGAATACGCTGACTACGCAATGAAACAAATAGAGTTTAAGAATAGAATACGTAAAATGTTATTCGGTACTTCCGAAATAATACAGTTGGCTGAAATGTGGGGCATGGCTAAACGTGGAAAACAAAAAAGAAAGAGAAATAGATGAATTAGTGCATCTCATTGGGTTCTTCGACCGTTGGGAGATGATGGAGAAAATCAGTGTTCAAGGTTACGATGTTCTTGGAAAAAGAGTATTAAGACCAAGGGCATCATCCCAATTTATAGCAATTCATCCCAGAATCAAAATAGCTGTAACAGATTTTGATTTGGAATTGTTAAAACATTTTCTTATCCCAAATAAATTACTCCGCTTTTCAATACATATAGCTACGGAAGATGACATAATAGTACATATGGCAAAAGAAAAATTTGATTCTCTATAACTAATGAAAGGGTGTTACAATGACAAAAAAGAAATGTGAAAAGTGTGGCAGGAAGATAGGAATAAAAGGATTTACAAATCATATGAAAGCCTGTGGAGGTAAAGAAAAAAAGGCTGCAAAGTGTCTTCATTGCGGTAAAATATTTAAGACGCAAAATAGCATCTACATGCACGGGAAAGTTCATGGTTTGGTTTCTGTCCAAAAGGGTAAGGATTGGAAGTATGTGGAAACAAAGAAAGCAAATGGAGAGGTCAAACAAAAAACAAAAATAATAACTCCTGAAGCACGATTTATAGATGTGCCCGTAGTTTTACGCATACCATTAACTCTGGGAGTAGCACAAATTGTAGCTCTTGAAAATTAGAAAGGGAAATTATGAGCAAAGTCAAAAGGAAAACATATCGAATACCTTGGGGGCAAATTGAAAACATCGATTGCGTTCACCTTGTTAGTCATGGCCTTCATGGTCATGTCATAGCAAAAATGACGGGGTTATCTGTTGGACAAGTTTACTATCGAGCAAAACAAATGGGATATAGACTACGTGATTACAGAGATGGTCGTGGGCCTATTGCAAGTGTATTGGTTAGGAGATACTCTGTGAAAAAGATGCACCATGAAGAGAGAGTCCAACTCTATGATAATGTAGAACCTTTCATCAAATCTAAACTGGCCAAGAAAAAATAATGTTCGACAAGCTACAAATAAGAAGGTTTCGTCATAATGAAAAACTCGATGTGAACCTACAACCAATTACGGTCTTCCGTGGCCCCAGTGGCAGTGGCAAGAGTTCGCTTATGGGAGCACTAAGGTGGGTTGCTTTTAACTCTCCGCCAGGGAAAGGATTTATCCACTGGGGCTGCGTTTCTTCTGCTGTAAAATTGACCGAAGGGAACACTTCTTATATCCGCAAGAAGGGTAAAACAGAAAATTATTACCAACTGAATAAACAAAAGTTCAAGGCGTTCGGGACTGGTGTGCCGGAAAAGGTAGCTCTGGGCTTATCCCTCTCCAGCATCAATTTCCAGAGACAGCATGCCAGTCCCTTTTGGTTCAGCGAAACGGCCGGGGAGGTCAATCGTCAGCTTAACAAAATAATTAATTTAGATTTGGTTGACATTACCTTGTCAAATTTAGATAAGGAGGCAAGAAAGACAACTCACAAAATAGAGGATATTAAGACAAGAATAAAGAAAGCTAAACAACAAAAAAAGAAGCTGCGTCCTATATTGTCACTAAACAAAAGGTTGAAAAAAGTTGAGAAGATGTCCGAGAAGCATGCTGAGAAAGTCAAACGGATAGAATTCTTGAATGCATGGATTAGCGAAGCCAAGGAATATAAAGGAATCATAAATAAACCAATACCAAATGTAACAAACTTAGTCAAACTTCAGGGAAAATATAAGCGCATGTCAAGCCAGTATAATATCCTAATGGATTTAGTGCATGAAGCCAATAATTACCAAGAGGACATAAAAGAATACAAAATAGGAATTAAGAAAAGCGAGAAAAAATTGAAAAGAGTCTTAGGAAAGGTCTGTCCATTATGCGGAAGCCAATTAAAGACAAAGATATAATGAAAATGACCATACAAGAATTTGAACAACTCCCTTGTCGCAAATGGGATGAGGATATAGGTGAGTTCATATCCCTCATATTATTGCCGTACAGGAACAAACTCAAGGAAGCTATAAATGAAGAAGAATTGTCGGAAGCAATAGCTCAAAGGATGAAAAGCAATGAGCGAGAGGCACATACCCATGATAGTGGTTTCAGACTTATGGACTATGTGGCAGCAGATAGGATTCACCCAATATGCCGTCTGGCTGCTGGTAGTGATGTTCTACATATTGCTGGTATTGGAGGCAAAAATATTGGTCAATCCATTGATTTTGGGACAGTAAAACCAGACGGTACACTTACATTTGCCCTAGTAGAACAACCAATAGCTTGGAGTATAGATTGCCTCCCTACAAGTGGATTGTTTAGGTTGTTTGCTCCTCATAATAATTTAATGGTAGGGACTTCGCTTAGTTCATTCGAAGTTTTTGCAGTACCTGAGATAAGGAACAAGAAAAATGAAAAATCCGAAAATAATAGCAATACTAACGGCTGACTGGCACCTACAACATAAACCACCAATATGGCGGAGTAATGAACCTGATTGGTACGATGCTATGACAAGACCCTTGGGCGAAATATCGGCTTTGCAAATAGAGTACAAATGTCCCGTGATTGTAGCCGGTGATATATTCACTAAATGGAACTCTCCACCTGAGTTAATAAATTTTGCTATCAAAAATATGCCAGAAGAAGTCTACGCAATTCCTGGGCAGCACGATTTACCTAATCATAATTATCAGGAAATAGATAGGAGTGCTTACAACGTATTGAACAGAACAGGTATTGTAAAAGACATTCCTTGGAGGACGGAAGATATTGAAGACGACGAATATGAACTTGTGCATAATGATATGATTGTTAGCGGGTTTTCGTTTGGTCTACCAATAACAAGAGCACCAGAAGAGAAAAACATATTAAAGGTTGCAGTAGTCCACGACTACGTGTGGTGTGGTAATCATAAGCACCCTAACGCCCCCGAAGAAAAAAGAGTGGAACGACGCTCCAATAAAATGATAAATGGAAAGCTGTACGGTTACGATGTAATCGTCTACGGTGATAACCATAAAGGTTTTTCAACCACAGTAGGCAAAACGAGAATATGGAATTGTGGCACTTTAATGCGGAGAACCTCCGATGAAGAAGACTATAAACCAAGAGTAGGGTTGTTATACTCTGACGGTCATATAGAACCTCATTATTTAGACATTAGCAAGGATAAACATCTTACAAAAGAGGAAGCAGAACAATTCAAAAGTACAGAGGAAATAGATACTGCTGAATTTGCCAAAGAATTACGGAAATTAGGTGATAGTGCTTCGGATTTTGTAGAAGCGATGAAACAATTTTGGGGTTCGAATAAAACTAAAAAGGCAATACAGAATATTATTCTGAAAGCAATGGAGAATGACAAATGAGCGATATAAATACAGCCACAAAAATAAAAAACAAAATTGATAAAATGAAGGAGGATAAGCACCGCGCTGAAGGTGGATTAGAACAAGTAATGAAACTCATAAAAAAGGACTTTGGCTGTGGTTCAATTGAAGAAGCTGAAGAAACTTTGGAACAGATGTATGAGGAATTAGAAGTTAGTAGGGATGCACTAATTAAGGAAACGGAGCGATTAACAAAAAAGTTGGATGATTTGAAAGAATGTCTCTAACCAAAATACAAAAAGAAATAAATGAACTAATGAGTGACTACAAAACTGCTCACACAACTCTCCACAATGAAACCAAGAATCTGGAAACAACCAAACAATATCTACTCGACATAAAGGAAGCCCAACAAATAACCCAAGCAGTGGCTCAAACTCTACAACAACAAGCTCACTCTAAAATATCTAATGTAGTCACAGCTTGCCTAAAAATGGTGTTCTTTGATAAGAATTATGAATTTCAACTCAAATTCGAAAGAAAGCGGAATAGGACGGAAGCTAAACCGATACTAATAAAGGACGGAAACGAGATACAAAATCCCTTAGACGAGGACTCAGGAGGCGTGGTAGACGTTGCGGGGTTCGCTCTCCAGCTATCAGCCCTTATGCTAACTAAACCGAAAGTAAGAGATTTTATGGGATTAGATGAACCCTTCAAATATGTATCTGAAGAATACCGGGACAATGTAAGGCAGATGATAGAAAAATTAAGTGAAGACTTTGATATACAGTTTTTGGTTGTTACACACCAAAGCGAGCTAAACTGTGGAAAGGTGGTGAGATTATGAGAAATTTAATAGGCGCAATACACATAAAAGCCATGGAAAGTAACAAAACTCTTTGTAGCAAAAATATAACAGAATGGAGAAGGAGAGTTAAAAAATCACCTTGTATAGTATCCGAAAAATCCGTTAGTGTCATTCCGAACCCCAAATTGTGGTGCAAAACTTGTGTGAAACGTTTTAGAAAAAGGAAAGAAAATCAAAAAGGTGGGGTGTGAACTGGAGGGGCTGACTTTGGAAAGGAAAGCACCAGGACACACCCCTTTAGCATGAACAGCTACACGAACTTATATAAATTACATTCAGTAACCGGGTCATGTCCACCCCAACTCCAAGCATCATAGTTTCTATAAATCCTCATCATAGTGTTATACCAATCTAAATCTAATTCGCAATATTGTTTATCGGTTGCTGTATCATATAGATAGTCCTCATAGATACTGGGTATGTGGGCAGACGACAAATGACATTTGTTAAAGAAGCAAATGTCAGTCAATAATAATCTGCTAAAGCAAAACTCAGCCACCAAATTAAATACCATTTTATGGTCACCATGCCCGTATTCACCCATAGGATTATGTGTAAATACTATATCTGGCATGACCATACCTACAGCTTGTGTTATGTTGGTTTTGAATTGCTTAATGCACATTGGCAATGTATAATCTTCATAACGTGGTGGCAATCGGTAAAAATTAGTATCTAATCTGGGAAGTTCTAATGATTGAATCTTATTAATGGCACAAACTTCTTTTAAGGCATTTTCAGGGCCACCACCATATTTAGTTCTGTTGTGTGATAAGGTAAGTAAAGAAATGTTGTCGTTCTTATGAGTTTGAATTACAGGCCAGCCAAATATCACTTCATCATCGGGATGAGCGAGAATCATTAGAATATTCATATTTCCACCTCTAAACCTCTAAACTATTCCCTAATCGTCTTAAAATGACGCCCCTAATCGCTCGAATCAGCTTTGGTTTTCGATTTTTAGACCCGTTTATAGGGTAGAACCGGAAAATCGCTTAAACGGCGGCTGAGGCGTTTTGTTCCTTACTCTCGTAAATTAATATCTGTTCGTACACATCTAACCAATCATTCCTAAATGGTATTACTATTACCCCCTTCTTTTGTATTGCTTCAGCTACATCTTTTCGGAAAGTCGGGATAGCATTTTCCTGACCACTTGTAAAGTCATCAATATAGTAATCACATATCTTTGGGGATAAAACATCCACCTTATCAGCCATATTACTGGTGAATAATACGTCAGTTGGGTTAGGCACTTCCCATTGTTCGAGTTGTTCTATCGTTATTCTCCTTGCATGTGGCCATCCTCTTGCTGTGAGATAACGAATGAAATAACCTCGAATATGCAATTGTTCCAAAACAGATTTACAGCTTTCGAGCAAATTATCCTGTAAAACT
>Ga0209536_100015763_pt1 | contig 10772 bp, 6 predicted proteins | sample DeeMarSeWOR28_12_FD_187461 | JGI IMG/M metagenome (GOLD analysis project Ga0209536, IMG submission 187461) | Marine sediment microbial communities from White Oak River estuary, North Carolina - WOR-2-8_12 (SPAdes) (version 2) | ecosystem: Environmental > Aquatic > Marine > Intertidal zone >...
CACCCAAGCCCGCCAAAAAAGGGTTATCTTCATCCAATACAGTGTCAACGACAAACCCCGGGTAGAGGTGGAAAACGGTCGGGTCTCGGTTGGCCTAATAGATCCAATCCTAGGCAGAGAAGTCACGATACCGTCCGACCTGCTCGTCCTCAGTACCGGCATCGTTCCTAACGGTCAAGATGAACTGGCACGACTATTCGGGGTGGAGGTGGACCAGGACGGATTCTTCCAGGAGGCGGAATACAAGTGGCGCCCGGTAGATTTCATGAAGGAAGGGATTTTCACGTGTGGCATCGCCCATTCACCCCGCTCCGTCACCGAGAGCATTGCCATGGCAGAAGCTGCGGCACAAAGGGCTTTAAGAATTCTCAACAGTGAAAGACTGCTAGCTGGGAGTACAGTGGCCGAGGTGCGACACAGCCTTTGCTCACTGTGCGAAAAATGTATTCCCGCCTGTCCATACGGTGCCAGGTGGCGGGATGAGAATGATGAAAAAATAATGGTGGACGAACTCGGCTGTCAGGGTTGTGGCTCTTGTGCGGCCGTTTGCCCTAACAGTGCCTCGGTCCTCAGTGGCTATCGGGATCAGCAGATGTTTTCGGTAATAGATGCAGCGCTTGAAGAAATCTTCTAGCCAGATGTCACACTACTGGAAGTGAACCTCCTAGCGGGAAGTTTCATCCTTGAAGAGAACGTTAGAAATCCTAATATAGCGATGATAGAAGCCTGACAACCATGGCTCCTCGAGCCTAGCTCCCCGCCATCGAAAGCGAGTTCTTGTCAGTATCAGTGAGTTTCGTGAAATATCGCCTCAGCGGGCTTTTTGGACCGCACATCCCATCTTGACAGTCACAATCATGACATGAACCCTGTGTTATTGCCTGTGTTGTCCGAAATAGGAACTTTTTTTCCAAATCTATAACCTTAAATACCCAATAGCGGCTTCTGGTCCTGGGACCCACACGAGTCAAATGCTTTGAAATTTAAAGCAAATGGTGATTTTCGCCGTCTTGGCATGACTATTGCTTTAAGAGAATTGACCTTAATTCCTACTAAACTTATCGAATAAATGGGAGAATGATTCGGAAACTTTTCTATGAGCTCTTTAGCAGCCTCCATCGTCGCCACGGGTCCCGATTAGGCCGAAAGTCTCAGAGGATGCACTCTCGTCGGCCACCATTCACCAAAGCGACCTATGATTCATTCCCCTGTCATGCCCTCTTGGCATGACTCTTGGGTTTAAGGGACGACTGTTGCGGTTGGGTGCAGAACTGGTGCTCGCAGTCGGTATAATTGGGTACCAATGAACTAGTGAGCCGAAGACCCTAATTCGAGACGGACGACCACAGAGAAAACAGCCCTCGGTCCCACCCCGCAAGGGGCTCATCTCTAGTGGAGAGCGATACCGAGTAACATTGAATCGAATCCATCTTTAGTTTTCGTTGCATAATGTGCCGGCCCGCCATTCTATGCACGTCTAAAGAGATAAGGGAAGTCAGCATGGATCTATATGGCTTATTAATGCATCGATTCCTTCTGCCCATTGCATCCCATTTCACCCAGATTAATATCTGGGATGAATATAAGAGGATGATGCAAGCAGAAAGGTCTTCTTTTGATGAACTCAAGCGGTGCCAATTCACAAAGCTGAAGAACATTATGATCCACGCCTATGAAAAGGTCCCTTTTTATAGAAAAAGATTTATCGAGGTAGGCTTAAACCCAAATGACATTCAGGATGACGGCAATGCACTTCCCCTTCCGCCTACAACCAAAGACGATATTATGAGCCATTTTCCTGAAGGAATTACCGCCCAAGGACTTGACAGAAGTCGGTGGAAATATGTAGCCACCTCGGGAACAACACGTCAGATCATGGGAATACACGATTTCAGAAAAGCGAATATTAACTGGGCCGCAGGACTCCGAGCTCACAAACTTGCAGGCAATCACGATATTACCAAGAAATGGATGGAGATCCCTCCACATATGTGCACGAATATCTGTGGGGCCAATGATAGCGGCAAAGAAGAGAGCTTCTTCTCGAAAGAATTATTTTTCCTTCTAATTACAGGGAATTTGGATGGGCTCCGTCAACATATTTACCAATATTTCTATGAACGGAGACACTCGATATACAGAAGAGTGACACTTCCATCTTTTGGTGCAGAAGGGACAAATATATCCGAAAACGATCTTGTATATTATATCAATGCCATAAGAGAATACCGGCCGCACCTCCTTGAGGGCTTACCCCTCTACCTCTATACCTTTGCAAAATATTTAAGAAAGAGATCCATTGCATCGCCCAGCGTGGGGGTTATCAAACCATTTGGCGGTTCCATGACATCCCTCATGAAGGAAACAATGAGAAGAGCCTTTGGGTGCGATGTCTGTGACACCTATGGTTGTAGTGAGATGGGTTTTATCGCCTGTGATTGTGAAAGACATGAAGGTCTTCATCTTTTTATGGATCTTTATCATATTGAGGTCTGTCGCAACGGTAAGCTTGCAGCTCCTGGAGAGCTCGGAAAGCTCTATATTACCGACTTGGAAAACAGGGCAATGCCCTGGATCAGATATGATATCGGCGATGTCGGCAGATATTTTGTGGACGACCACGGGTGTGGCAGAAAGTCAATCAGACTTCAGGTAGAGGGCAGAGTGGAGGATGTCATTTCCAACTCAAAGGGCAAGTTTTTTACTAGCGACCAGATATTTGACTTTTTTCACGGTTTCAACGAGCTGGACAACTTTCAGCTTGTTGAAAAGTGTAAAGGTGATTTTGAGCTTCTTTGTGTACCCAATGAGGGCGCACATATCGATAAAGAGCGAATTATACTGAAATTTAGAAATTTTTTCGACTCTGATGTTTCTTTAAAAACCTATATTGTAAATACAATTAAATCAGAAGATGGTGGAAAATTTAGATTTATAAAGTCAAAAAGCTTTAAGGAAATATAAAAACACCTAAAAATGGAAGGGAGGATTCAACGTTGAATACTTCAAATATTCGTGAAGATTTTCCTTTTCTTAAAAGGTTGCTCAACGAAAAACCAATCATCTATTTTGACAATGCTGCAACCACGCAGAAGCCGAGACAGGTCATCGACAGTCTCACCCATTATTACGAAAATTATTGCGCCAATATCCACCGGGGAATCCACACGTTATCTCAGGAGTCGTCTGAGCTCTACGAAGAAGCTCGAAGGAGAGTCGCGCGATTCATCAATGCAGATGAGAGAGAAATCGTATTTGTGAGGAACACCACGGAAGCGATCAATCTGGTAAGTAATGGTCTCAAGGGACAAGGGAAGATCCTAACGACTGTGATGGAACACCATTCCAACCTTCTTCCCTGGAACAGAACAAGGGAGGTAGGATACGTCGATATTGACAATGAAGGAAGAATAGACATCGATGATTTACGAAGCAAGATAGGTCATTCGACCCTTCTTGTCGCTGTAAGTCATATCTCAAATGTATTGGGGTTGGTCAACCCGATACACAAAGTCATCGAGGAGGCCAGAAAAAGGGGGGCATTATGCTTGGTAGATGGGGCGCAGTCGGTCCCGCACATCAAGATTGACGTGAAGGACTTGGGCTGCGACTTTCTCACCTTCAGTGGTCACAAAATGTTGGGCCCCGCTGGAATTGGAGTGCTCTACATCAAAGAAGATATATATGAGAGGATGGAGCCCTATCTACTGGGAGGAAGCACTATCAAGGAAGTGCATATTGGCGAATACGTACCTGAGGACCCACCACTCAGCTACGAGGCCGGCACTCCAAACATAGAAGGCGCAATCGCGCTGGGCACTGCAATTGACTACCTGGAAAAGGTCCAGATGGAAAACATCTATAGCCATGATAAATTTCTCGTCGAATTGGCGTTGGAAAGGATGAGAAAGATCAACAAACTTGAAATCTACGGAAGTCTGGATGGAAAAGACAGGTTAGCTGTGATCAGCTTCAATGTGAAAGGGATGGGGTGCCATGCGGTTGCCAAGGTCCTCAATCTGAGAGAGAATATAATGATTCGATCTGGTTTTCACTGCGCCCAGCCCCTGCATGATAGGCTCGGCATCGGCCCAAGTGCCAGGGTTTCATTCTACCTTTATAACACTAAAGACGAGATAGAAGTATTGGCTGAGCTGCTGGGTAAACTGGCTCAATTCATGTGACCCGTCAAAATCTTCGTAATAGACTTTAAATCCTTGTAATCTCAGTAAGATATGATGGGGTGGGCACTGCCCATCAACGATGAAGTTTTTTCAACTCTTGGCCGGGAGTTTCAGAGTGAAAGTAGTCCCTTTTCCCAACTCGCTCGCCACATCGATACTGCCTTTGTGCCGTTCGATGATCCCCTCCACCATAGACAGGCCGAGACCCAGACCCTGGCCCTCACTCTTGGTGGTGAAGAAAGGTTCGAAAATACGAGGTAGGTCTTCCTTGCTAATGCCACACCCCGTGTCTTTCACCTGGATGGATACGGTGCGATCGCCGGGGCTGTAAGAGGTAGCCACCCTTAGTTTTCCTCCTTGAGGCATGGCGTCGATGGAATTGAAAATCAGATTGATCACGCACTGCTGGATCTGGTTGTAATCTCCCCTAATCATTGGCAGAGTCTGCTGTAATTGATTTTCGAAAGCAATGTTAGAGAGTCTAAGTTTGTGCCCGCTGAGCATCAAACATTTTTCAATGAGCTCGTTAATCGCCACGTCTGTAAAGTCCAATTCCGATTTACGAGAGAAGGCCAGCAAGTTAGAGACTATCCTGGAACAGCGGTGGGTCTCGTTCTCCATGAGGTTCAGATAGTTCGCGAACTTTTTCTGGTAATCCTCAGTTAGTGGGCCCCTTTTCATGATTTTGAGCATCAGCCGCGCATAGTTGAGAACACCGGCCAGGGGATTGTTGATCTCGTGGACCACACTGGCAGCCAGTCTCCCCAGGGAGATCATCTTGTCTTGATGGAGCAGTCGCGCTTGATCGGCAAACTGTTGTTCAAGACGGCGGATTTCTCGTAGGTCCCGGAAAAAAGCCACAGAGCCGATCTCTTCCTCGGCTTCATGCAGCACAGCCCCGGAGAACTGCGCCGGAATCAACTGCCCTGATATGGCTACCAGGTTTGTTTCATAGAGGGTGAGTCGGTTCATTCCGCCGTATTCGCTACTGTAAAGCTTCTCTTTCAATTTCGAGTACTTCCCTGGAGGAAAGAAATGATCAATGCTCAGCTTGCCCAGCACGACCTCTTTCGGATAGCCTAGCGTTGCCTCGGAGGCCTTGTTGTAAATGATCACTTTGCCGTCCGGGTCACAACCGATGATGCCGTCGATGGAACTATCAATGAGGTTTTTCTGAAATTGATAAGTTTTGGCCAGCTCTTCTGCCGTGTCCAGCCAGCGCTTTTCGATCAGTGCGGTGTACTCGCGCAACTCCCGCGTAAGGTCTAGTCTCTCCTTGGCTCGATCCAGCGCCACCTCCAAAGCCGCAGTACTGATGGGCTTAGTAATAAAATCGGAGGCCTTGAGCTGAAGGGCCTTGATTGCCAGGTCCATGTCAGCATAGGCGGTTACAACGATTACCTCCTTGTCCGGGTCCGCAGCCTTGATCTTCTTGAGCACAGCAATGCCGTCCATACCAGGCATCCGAAGGTCGCAGAGGATAATCTCAGGCCGCTCTTCAGCAAAGATCTTCAGGCCGGCCTGGCCGTCAGCCGCGGTAAACACCTGATAACCGGCGTCCTGCAAAGTAAGGGTCAGCACTTTGCGTATGGCCTCGTCATCATCTATGACCAGTAGTTTCATTACAGTTCCGGGAACCTGGTTTTTTGGGCCAGGTCAGTCCCGCCCGTGCCTGGATTGTCGTTAAAGATAGCGAGCTGTTTTGCAGTAGTGGGGTATTGGAGCATTGGAGTGTTGGAAAAAGCATAAGCTCGAATTTCAACTGGAATAAGTCCTCATCATTATTCCATTGCTCCTCTACCCCATTACTCCAACGGACTCCCGCATCAAGGACATACCCCAAAAAGCCCCCTCTGGGGGCAGCTCAAAGCCGGGTCCTCTGGGTCCGGATTCTTTGCTCTCTTCATCATTGATCTATTACCTCAAATCAGCGAAAAGCTCAATTGATAGCTGCCAGGGGGCGAGGACAGCCAGCTCAAGGAAGTTTTTCGTCAGGTATCGCCGTTCAGGGTTTCCCAGAGGCCCCGGAACGTGGTATTGATTAACTGGCCCAAGGATTGCGGATCTCGGATTGCGGATTGCGGCTAGGTAAATCCGAAATTGGTCCTTCGGACTCTCCACCCTGCGGGCGGGTCCCCAGTTTCGAATATCGAAATTGTCCTTTGGACTCCCACCCCTCCGGGGCGGGTTCCCGGTTTCTAAACAATTTTCAAATACTGCAGATTCAAATTGCCAAAATTCTTATCTGGAAGCTAATCTTAGTTGTTTTGAAAATTTGAGAATTTGAATTTCGGCTTTGTTTAGAGTTTCGTGCTTCGGATTTCGAATTTCACCCCGCTCATTTGTGGCCTTATTGGGGATTAAAGGGGACGATGATGTTGAGGCAGGATCGAAGCTAAAACCATATAAATCGAAAGGAGGAGTCGGGTGAACGTAGTAGTCTTGCTCAAACAGGTGCCGGACACCGAGACTAAGGTCAGAATTGATTCCGGTGGCAGGTCCATAGACACCGGCGACATCAAATGGATCGTGAACCCCTATGACGAATATGCGGTGGAGGCAGCTCTTCGTCTGCAGGACGGCGTTGGTGCCAGCGTCACCATCCTTAGCATGGGCCCGCAGCGGGCGGTTGAGTCCATCCGCACTGCCTTGGCCATGGGAGCCGACCAGGCAGTTCTCGTGGATGACCCGGCAACAGAGGGAAGTGACGCCCTGGGGAAGGCAAGGGTTTTAGCCGCAGCGCTGAAAAATATTGACTTCGACTTGGTGCTTTGCGGACATCGCGCAGTGGACGACGATGAGAATCAGGTGGGTATCATGGTGGCCGAGTTCATGGAGATTCCCCACCTGGGTCTGGCCGTGTCTATCCAGGTTACGGATGGCAAGGTAAAAATCGAACGACCCGTGGAGGGTGCAAGGGTGACCCTGGAGGCGACACTTCCGGCGCTGGTTACCTTGGGCGGCGCCCACGCGGTCTGGAATCCAAGATATGCCTCGCTACCGGGAATCATGAAAGCCAAAAAGAAACCGCTGGAAATCAAGACGCTTGCCGATCTGGGATTGTCTGGTGATGAGGTGGGAACTCAGGGGGCAAAAATAAGGATCACTTCCATGGAATTGCCAGCGCAGCGGCAGACGGGCCGTGTTCTCGAGGGCGACACCGCAGAAAAGGCGAAAGAGTTGATCCGTTTGCTGCATGAAGAAGCGAAGGTCATATGAAGCGATTTGAGATTCGTGATTTTTGATATGCGATGGCGGGATCTCACATCCCACATCCAACATAATAGCTTTCCGTAGAAACTTAGAGAGGAGATAGTAAAGATGCCACAGGGAGTATGTGTGATTACAGAGTTCAGGGACGGCGCCTTTCGGCGCGCTTCGTTTGAAATTGCCAGTGAAGGCAGGAGGCTTGCCGATGAACTGGGCGAGCCACTCGTGGCGGTTTCCTTGGGTGAAGGTGTGGAACCGGTAGCCTCTGATCTGGGCGGCTACGGGGTGGAGAAAGTCTATGTGGTCGATGATGGGCGCCTAAAGGATTACCGGGCTGAGACATATGTACCCTTAATAGCCGGGATTCTCCAAAACCTTACGCCCAGAGTAGTACTCATTTCAGCTTCAGTGGACGGCAAGGATCTGAGTGCAAGACTGGCAGCCCGACTCGAAGCGGGACTCGCCACGGACTGCACCGAACTGAAGGTCGAGGGAGGTGGACTCAAGGCCAAGAGACCCGTTTATGCGGGCAAGGCATTTGTCTGGTGCGAGTGGTCGGAGACCGCATGGCCCCAGATTGCCTCGTGCCGGCCAAATGTGATGGATTGTCTTGCACCGGACACGTCCAAACAAGCAGTTGTCGAAGAAGCGGGCACAGCACTGCCCGAAGGTGATCTGACCCGGGTGCTGAACGTTGAAAAAGATGCCGGCGGTAAGCTTGATCTCACCGAGGCGGAGATTATTGTTTCCGGTGGCCGGGGCATGAAAGGCCCGGAGAACTTTGCCATGCTTGAAGAACTGGCCGAAATTCTGGGAGGGACTGTCGGTGCGTCGCGGTCCGCAGTGGACTCGGGCTGGCGCCCCCACGCGGATCAGGTGGGGCAGACAGGCAAGGTGGTCACCCCGACTCTGTACATTGCCTGCGGCATTTCGGGAGCCATTCAGCACCTGGCCGGTATGAGTTCGAGCAAGTATATCGTGGCAGTGAACAAGGACCCCGAGGCGCCCATCTTCAGCAAGACGGATTACGGTGTGGTGGACGACCTCTTCCGATTTCTACCGGCCTTCATCGAGGAGGTGAAGACGCTGAAATCGACTTGTTAAATGCTAAGCGCATATCGCATAGCGATCTCGCTTAGCGCTCTGCGCTTAGCGCGAAACTCAATGTAGGAGACATTGACGATGCAGCCGGGTCACTTCCCAGCCAATATACTATTCATAGTGATTTTCGTCGCCGCCAACGGGTTCTTCCTTTTTAGCGTCTACAGGCTTTATCGGATCATGAGATTAGGGCAACCCGAGGACCGGTTCGATCGGATCGGTGAGCGGCTCAAGGGTGTGGTGGCCTTTGTTTTAGGCCAGCGGCGGGTTCTCAGTGAGCCGGCCGGGTGGGGTCATTTTTTCATTTTTTGGGGTTTTGTCGTCATCACAATCGGCAGCATAGAAACATTCGGAGTTGGTATCTACCACGGTTTTGCCTACTGGAAGTTTCTGGGTAAGGGTCTCGCCGCTTTGCTCTATTTACTGCAGGATGTGTTTTGCGCGGCGGTATTGGTTGCTTTGTGTGTGGCCCTCTACCGGCGCTTTGTCGTCCAACCTGAGCGGCTTAGGTACGATGACCAGAGAGCCGTCAATCTGGATGCGAGTGTCATCATTGGCCTGATCCTGGTCTTGATCATTTTCCTCTTCGGGGCGCGGGCAGTGGAATACCTTCTGGCCCAAGGGGAGGCAGGTCGGTACTTCCCCCGGGCGGCCTTTATCTCAGTTTTCTTCTCCGGCCTTTTTGCCGGTTTGGCCGCAGAAACCTTGCATGGCTGGTACAGTTTTTTCTGGTGGGCTCACACCCTGGTGATACTGGGATTTCTGGTCTATATTCCTTTCTCCAAGCACCTGCATCTGCTAGGGGCAATCCCCAACATATTTTTTAGGCGTTTTCGGCCCGTTGGCGAACTCGGTAGAATGGACCTGGAGGACGAGACCGTCGAAACTTACGGCGTATCCACCATTGAAGAATTCACCTGGAAACAACTGTTGGATCTCTACGCTTGCACGGAATGCGGTCGCTGCTCAGACAACTGCCCGGCCAGCCTTACCGGGAAACCCTTGAGTCCCAAGTTAACCATCCATCACTTGAAAGAGCACCTGCAAGAGAGGGGAGAGCGGTTGTTAGACCAGCGGGGGGCTGCAGAAAAGCCGGCCACAGCCAACCCTGACGGTGAACTCGCCAAAGCTCTCATCGGTGATGTCTGTCTGCACGATGAGATCTGGTCCTGCACGACCTGCGGCAACTGCATGGAGCATTGTCCGGTCTTCATCGAACACATTGATAAATACGTCGACATGCGTCGCTACCTGGTGCTGATGGAGAGCAATTTCCCCACCGAGGCGCAGAACGTCATGCGCAACTGGGAAACCAACTCCAATCCCTGGGGTCTGGGTTTTGCGACCCGGGGAGATTGGGCCAAAGGGTGGCCAGTGAAAAATCTCGCCGAAAGTTCCCAAGTGGAGTACCTGTTCTATGTCGGCTGTGCGGGGAGTTTTGACGAGCGGGCCAAAAAGATCAGCACCGCGCTGGTGACCCTTCTCAATGAGGCGGGAGTCAGTTTCGGTATCCTCGGAGTAGAGGAAAAATGCTGTGGTGAGACGGCCAGAAGGATTGGCAACGAGTACCTTTTTCAAAGTATGGCCGCTGACCTCGTGGAAACCATCAATGGCTATGGGGTGAAAAAGATCATAACCACCTGCCCGCATGGCTATAACTGCCTAAAAAACGAATATCCTGAATTTGGTGGGAACTGGGAGGTCTATCATCACAGTGAGTTCCTCGCCAAGTTGCTGCAAGAGCAACGACTCCAGCCGGTGGTGGGTTTGGATCGGAATCTGGTGTTTCATGACTCGTGCTACCTGGGTCGGTACCATGGTATTTATGAAGAGCCGCGTCAGGTGCTAAAGTCGGTGTTTGGTCTGCGCTTTTCTGAAATGGACCGCAGCCGCAACAAATCATTTTGCTGTGGCGCGGGCGGCGGCCGAATGTGGATGGAGGAAACGCTAGGGGATCAAAAAATCAACGATGCCCGCACTGATCAGGCGCTCGCGCTAGATCCGGACATCATAGGCGTTTGCTGCCCCTTCTGCACCACTATGCTCGAGGATGGTCTTAAGACCCGCAACATGGATGACAAGGTCAGGGTATACGATGTAGCAGAGCTGCTGGCCCAGGCTGTATTGTCCAAGGAGTAGGGGGTATCGCCATTGAGTTACTAATCGGAGCGGATAATTGTTTGCACAGCACAACCACAGCCATGTGATGTAAGGATCATGAAGTCTTTTCTAAGGTGACTGGCGGGAGGCTGGTGTTCACTTCCGCAGCTGTGGGTG